>ENA-UONW01003853-UONW01003853.1-human-gut-metagenome-genome-assembly--contig:-CS52-NODE-3853-length-11735-cov-17.847003_pt1 | contig 11735 bp, 10 predicted proteins | sample MGYA00242463_ERZ724010 | MGnify/ENA metagenome assembly ERZ724010 | reverse complement strand
CTTTTCCGTTGGTGTTGTAGAGCCCCTTTTTGTTGCCCTGTTGTACGAGGTAGTTACCCGTATAGAGTTCAATTCTGTTGAATTTGCAAGGCAGGATTTCTTTTCCGCTCGTGTAGTAGAGCCCCTTTTTATTGCCTTGTTGTACGAGGTAGTTTCCCGTATAGAGTTCAATTCTGTCGAAATTGCAGGGTAGGATTTCTTTTCCGCTCGTGTCGTAGAGTCCCTTTTTGTTGCCCTGTTGTACGAGGTAGTTTCCCGTATAGAGCTCAATCCTGTTGAAATTGCAGGGCAGGATTTGTCTTCCACTCGTGTTGTAGAGCCCTTTTAGATGGCCCTTCTGCACAAGGTAGTTACCCTTAAATAATTCAATTCTTTCGAACTGGTCCGACAGAATTTTCTTGCCGTTCATTTGCTGACTTTTGCAGTCCGTGAAGAAGCTGAGGCACAATATCAGGCTCAGTCCGAAACTCAGGCCCCTGCCGAGGCGTAGGGAGGTAGATGTGTTCATAGGTAGGAAGTTAAAAATTTACGAAGTATATGTCCGGCTTACATCTCGCCCAGCCATTCGCCATGATACATCGTGATGTTCTTGTATTTGCAAGGCATGATTTCTTTTCCGTTGGTGTTGTAGAGCCCCTTTTTGTTCCCTTTTTGCACGAGGTAGTTGCCTGTGTAGAAGTCAATGTTCTGGAACTGGCAGGGCAGGATTTGTTTTCCGCTCGTGTCGTAGAGTCCTTTTAGGTTGTCTTTCTGCACGAGATAATTGCCTGTATAGAAGTCAATGTTCTGGAACTGGCAGGGTAGGATTTGTTTTCCGTTCATGTCGTAGATACCCTTTCGGTCCCCTTTTTGCACGAGGTAGTTGCCCGTATAGAAGTCAATGCTCTGGAACTGGCAGGGCATGATTTGTCTTCCGCTCGTGGTGTAGAGTCCTTTTAGGTTACCCTTCTGTACGAGGTAGTTACCCATAAAGAAGTCAATGCTCTGGAACTGGCAGGGTAGGATTTGTCTTCCGCTCGTGGTGTAGAGTCCTTTTAGGTTCCCTTTCTGCACAAGGTAGTTACCCATTAAGAAGTCAATGCTCTGGAACTGGCAGGGTAGGATTTGTTTTCCGTTCAGGTCGTAGATACCCTTTCGGTCCCCTTTTTGCACGAGGTAGTTACCTATAAAGAAGTCAATTTTTTCGAACTGGTCCGACAGAATTTTCTTGCCGTTCATGTCGTACAGTTCCTTGCCGTTGTGGCTGAGGCTTGTTGAGGTTTGCTGACTTTTGCAGGCCGTGAAGAAGCTGAGGCACAATATCAGGCCCAGCCCGAAACTCAGGCCCCTGCCGAGGCGTAGGGAGGTAGTAGATGTGTTCATGGGTGAAGATTATGAGGTTAGTGGTTCGCAATTTATGAAAAAAAATGGTACGGCCCAATAGTCCATGCGTTAAAAAACGAGGTATGAGGTAAAAATGCCTTTTCGTTTGCCGGGAGCCCGCATTCCTGTCAGGCCGGTTTTGGGAGAAACTCCGCGGCTCGGAGTAAAAACTCGGCGGCTTGGAAAAAATTTTCCGCGGCTCGGAAAAATTTTTTGGCGGCTCGGAAAATTTTTTAGGTCGGACCTTGTTTCCTTTCCGCATTCGGAAAGGTCTCGTTTGGCCGGCAGGGGGCATCGGGCCGGCCGTTTTTTCTGGAAAAAGAGAGGGGAAGGAGGCGTTGCGGCGGCCCGGCGGAGGGTCAGGCCGTCAGATAATGCCGCATGACGCGGCGGAACTGCAGGTAGTAGAGCAGGGCGGCCGTAAAGAGGCCCAGGCCGAGGCCCACAAAAATGCCCTGTTCGCCCCAGGGCAGCGCAATGCCCAGCACGTAGGCCAGTGGAATGCTGACGCCCAGGTAGCTGATGCCGGCAATCCAGGCCACCGCCTGCACGTGCGATGTGCCGCGCAGGCAGTTGGCGTAGCAGATTTGCATGGCGTCGCCCAGCTGATAGAAGGCCAGCGGCAGGAGCAGGGCGTAGCTCACGCGGCGCACGGCGGCGTCGGGCGTAAAGCAGTCGACGAGCCACGGGCCCAGCGTCAGGAACAGTACGCACGTGGCGGCGCACAGCACCAGCAGGATGTTGCGGCCCGCTCCGGCGGCGTGGCGCACTTCGGTCCACTGGTCGCGGCCGGCAAAGAGGGAGATGCGGATGGAGGTGCTGGCCCCGAAGCTGTAGAAGAACAGGAAGCCCAGCGTGCTGATGGTGATGATGACCTGATAGCCAGCCAGCTGTACGGCGCCCAGCCACCCCACCATGATGCCGCTCAGCGTAAAGGCACCCGTCTCCATACCCATCTGCAGCGAGATGGGCAGCGAGAAGCGGTTGATGTTACGGATGGCGTGGCGGCTGACCCTGCCGGCCCGCCAGCCCTGCAGGGCGGCGCGGTAGCGCGGGGAGCGCAGCAGAAAGAGCGTCAGGGCCACGGCCGTGTAGGCACGGGCCAGCAGCGTGCTCAGGCCGGCACCGTTGAGCCCCAGCTCGGGCAGGGGCCCTATGCCGTTGATGAGCAGGTAGTTGCCCACGATGTTCAGCACGTTGGAGGAGAGCAGAATCCACATGGCCACGGCCGTGTCGGTGGCGGCGTCGGTAAACTGGCGGAGCAGGTTGAAGAGGATGACAAAGGGCATGGAGCCCACCATAATCAGAAAATACGGGCGGATGAGCGGCAGCAGCTCGGGGTCTTGCCCCATGTGGCTGACCTGGCTGTACACCACCAGCAGGCAGGCAATGATGAGGGCGCCGTAGAGGGCGTTGGTGCAGACGGCCTCCTTGAGCAGGACGCCTGCCCGGCGGTACTGCCGCTGCCCGAACAGACGGCCGGCCAGCGGGGTGAGCCCGTAGGAGTAGCCCATGGTGAGGAAGAGGAACAGGTTGAACACGCTGTTTACAAACGAGGCCGCGGCCAGCGAGGGCGTGTTGTAGTGGCCCACCATGAGCGTGTCGGCAAAGCCTACCATGATGGTGCCAATCTGGCCCACGGCTATGGGCCAGCCCACCTTGAGTGTAGCCTGATAATGGGGGCGCAGCGACATGGGCGTTATCTGAAATGGTGCATTTGACGGGCAAATTCCCACATGACGATGCCCGCGCTTACGGAGACGTTGAGCGAGTGTTTCGTGCCGAACTGCGGGATTTCCACGCAGCCGTCGCAGGCGTCCACCACGTCCTGGCGCACGCCCTTCACCTCGTTGCCCATCACCAGGGCGTAGCGCCCGGCGGGGTCAATGCTGAGGCCATCCAGCATGTGGCTGCCCTCCACCTGCTCCACGGCCAGCACGGTGTAGCCCTCGGCCTTCAGCTCACGCACGGCCTCGAGCGTGTCGGCATGATACTGCCAGCTGACGGCGTCCTCGGCACCCAGGGCGGTTTTGTGGATTTCGGCGGCCGGCGGGCAGGCGGTGATGCCGCACAGGCGGATGCCCGCCAGGCGGAAGGCGTCGGCCGTGCGGAACACGGAGCCCACGTTGTGCAGGCTGCGGATGTTGTCCAGCACCATGACCACCGGCAGTTTTTCGGCCCGGTGGTAGGCTTCCACACTCAGGCGGTGGAGCTCCTCGGTCATTAGTTTTCTCATGGCATCAGGGGCTTATCGGGTATAGAATTGTATGAGGTCGGTCAGGGCCTTGCGGCATACGGGGCAGAACACGGGGGCGGCGTTAATCTTCATGCGGCACTCCTGGCAGGCGCGGTACACGCCCTTCGACTGGTAGCCGCCGCCTTCGTACACGCCGATTTTCTCGTACACATCCTTGCCGTCGGGGCGGGTGGGGATGCGCGTGCCGCGCGGCACCATGCTCTTCCATTTTTCGTCAAAGTGGACCAGCGTGGTGATGTTGCGCTCCCACGGCTCCACGTCGGTGGGATACATCTCCACGTACTCGTCGTCGTAGAAGTACTCGTCGGCCAGACCGGCAAAGCTGTGCCCGAACTCGTGCACCACCACGGGCAGGAAGTCCTTGTTGTGGGTGGTGGTCAGCAGGTAGGAGTTGTAGATGCCCCCGCCGCCGTAGGTGGCGGTGTTGGCCAGGATGATGATGTGCTCATAGGGGATACCGGCCAGGGCGTTGTGCAGCGTTTTCAGCTGCAGCGTGGTCAGGTAGCGGTCGGAGTAGAAGGTGGAGAAGTTGGACGAGAGCGTCGTCTCCTTCCAGTTGTTTTGCAGCGGTACGCTCACGCCGCTCTCCTTGGAGGGCAGGTCTACGGCCACCACGTTGAAGCGGTTGCGGTAGGTCTTGAAGGGCTCGTGGGCAAAAATGGCCTCGGTGGCGGCCGTCGCGTCGCGGTAGAACGTCGGCATTTCGGCCTCGGTGTATCCCTCCGGCACCATCACCACGTCAATGCACTCCTCCGGGCTGCCACCCTGCTGCAGGTAGCGGAAAGGCGCGGGGTGTCGTCCGATGTGGCGTATCAGGATGTCCTTCGGGTCTACGCGGTGGGTCAGTTGCGAAGTCACTTCCTGGCGGTAGTTGCACAGCTGCACCGTTACGCGGGCGGGGCGCTTGGGCATGGGCAGGAGGAAGCAGTTTTCAAACGACTTGCGCACCTTTCCGGCCTCGGGCGTGCCCTGCCATTCCTGAAAGAGGCTCGAAAAGGAGGTGCGGTAAATGACGGTGCCCGTCTGCTCGTCGCACATGGTAATCTGGCCGTTGCCCTTCAGGCAGAGGCTGTCCAGGCGCTGGCGGCGTCCGGCCCAGTGGTCGGTGCGCGTCAGGGCGTCGAGGTAGATTTGCTGCGTGGCGCTGTCGCCGGCAAAGGTGTAGTCCACGCGCAGCGTCTGGTCGTCAAACCATTGGCTGAAGTCCTGCGCGGCCGCTCCCAGGCTGACCAGGCAGGCGCAAAGTAGGCTGAGTAAGGCTTTCATGGGCGGTCAGGCTTTGGGGTGGCTCAATAGTTCCTTCTCGGCCAGGGCATACATCCGGATTTGCTTTACCATGGCCAGCAGACCGTTGGAGCGCGTCGGGCTCAGGTGTTCCGACAGGCCGATGCGCTGGATGAAGTAGAGGTCGGCGTCCAGAATTTCCTGCGGCGTGTGGTTGCTCACCACGCGCAGCAGCAGGGCCACCAGTCCCTTGACAATGAGGGCGTTGCTGTCGCCGTGAAAGATGAGGCGGCCGTCGTGCTCCTCGCACACCAGCCATACGCTGCTCTGGCAGCCCTCAATCAGGTTGGTTTCGGTGCGTTCCGACTCGTCAATCGGTTCGAGCTCCTCGCCCAGGTCAATAATCATCTGGTAGCGGTCCATCCAGTCCTCCACCTGGCTGAAGTCCTCGATAATTTCGTCTTGTATCTCGTTGATGCTTTGGTTTTCCATTTTGGGTATGAAATGTTTTTGTTTTTTTTATTTTTCCTGATAAATGAGCTGCATCATGGTCTGGCCCACGGCGCCCAGCGTAGCGGCGTCGATGTACTCGGGCGTGTCGTTGACGGTGTGCCACGTGGGGCCGAAGCTCGAGTCGCCGTTGGGGTAGTAGGGAATGATGTCAATGGTCGGTATGCGGGCCACCTCGTTCATGGGCACGTGGTCGTCGGTGACGTAGCCGCCGTCCTCCATCGGGAAGTAGCCGCCGAAGCCGGCGTCACGCGCGGCCTGCCATACCTTGTTCACCACGTCCTGGGCGTAGCGTTTGGAGAAGCCCTCCTGGTAGAAGGTAGCGCCCTGGCCGCCCACCATGTCCAGCAGCACGCCGTAGCGCGGCTTGTAGTTGGCCTTGTGCGGATGGGCCGACCAGTATTGCGAGCCGAGGCACCACGAGTTGTCGTCGTCCTGGTTGGCCCAGGTCGGCACGCCACAGTCTTCGGCGTCGAAGCAGATGAAGTCCACCCCGATGGCCGGCTGCTTGAGCTGCAGCTGACGCGCCAGTTCCAGCATGACGCTTACGCCGCTGGCGCCGTCGTTGGCGCCCAGAATGGGGGTCTTGTGATTCTTTTCGTCGGGGTCGTTGTCCGCCCACGGCCGGCTGTCCCAGTGGGCGCAAATCAGGATGCGGCTGGCGGCCTTGGGGTTGACCGAGGCGATGATGTTGGTCATGTGGTAGACGGTGCCGTCCCAGCCGCGGGTGTCGGCCTGCTGCAGGGTGACTTCGGCACCGTATTCGCGGAACTTCTGTGCAATGTATTCGCCGCACTTGTCGTGGGCTTCGGAGTTCATGATGCGCGGCCCGAAGGCGCACTGTGCCTTCAGCGTGAGCATGGCCGAGTCGGCGTAGAAGGCCGGCACGGAGTCGGTCGGAGCCTCTTCGGCAGCTGCCGTCGGTTTGGACTGGCAGGCCGTCAGCGCCAGCAGGAGCAGCGAACAGAATAGAAAGGATCTAATCATGGGTATAAGTAGTAAAAAAGGGTAAATGTATGCTTGGCAAACGCGTATGCGCAGCGGGGAGCGGCGGCCCTGTGGTATGGACCGCCGGCTCCCCGCTTGCAAAAATACTACTTTTCAGCGTGAAAGCCATGCCCGGCCGGGCATTTATCGCGCCGATACGGGATTTACAGAATAATTTCGGAAGCGGCCTGGCACTGCTGCATGACGCGCAGGAAATTGGTGCCCCACACCTTGCGCAGGTCCTGGTCGGTCAGGCCCTCGGCCTGCAGGCAGCGCGTCAGGTTGATGATTTCCGAGGCATTGGCGCAGCCCGGCACGCCGCCGTCGCCGTCGAAGTCGGTGCCGATGCCCACGTGGTCAATGCCGGCCACGCTGATCATGTGCATCAGGTGGCGCACGGCGTCCTCAATGGTGGCGCTTTCCTCCAGGCTCAGGAAGCCGTGGTACAGCGTCACCTGTGCCACGCCGCCGCATTCGGCCAGAGCCTGCAGCTGCTCGTCACTCAGGTTGCGCGGGTGGTCGCACAGGGGGCGGCTCGAGGCGTGCGAGCACACAATGGGGGTGTGGCTCTCCTGCAGCGCGTCGAAGAAGCTCTCCTCCGAGGCGTGCGAGAGGTCCACCATCATGCCCGTGCGGTTCATCTCCTGAATCACCTCGCGCCCGAAGTGGCTCAGGCCGCCGTGCTCGTGATTGGAGCGGCAGGCCGAGTCGCAAATGTCGTTGTCGCCGTTGTGGCAGAGGGTCATGTACACCACGCCCTTGCGGCGGAAGTGCTCCACGCGCGTCAGGTCGGCGCCGATGGCGTAGCCGTTTTCAATACCCAGCATGATGGCCTTGTGACCCGCCGCCTTGATGCGGTAGAGGTCGGCCGGCGTGTAGGCTATTTCGGCCCACGGCTTGCAGCTCTCGGCCATGGCCTTAATCTGGTCCAGCAGGGTGTCGGCCTTTACGATGGCCGCCTGCAGGTCCTCGGGGTGGCGCTCCAGCTGCTTCAGGTAGGCCACCATGATGGTGGCATCGAGGTGTCCCTCCGTCATTTTGTGCAGGTCGACCAGCACGGTCGGGTCGCGGTGGTCAAAGTGTACGCCCTGCTCAAAGAACATCGGTGTGTCGCAGTGGGAGTCGAGCGTCAGAATCTGGCGGTGAAGCCGGCTGGCGCGGCCAAAGGAGCCGGCCTGCTGTACGAACCACTCAAACAGGGGCATCATGCGCTCGTCGCGCTCCAGCAGGAAGCATTCGGGATGCCACTGCACGCCGACGATTGACTTGAATTCCGTGCTCTCCACGGCCTCAATCACGCCGTCGGCCGCGCGGGCCGTTACGTGGAGGGCCGGACCGGGGTGCTCCACGGCCTGATGGTGGAAGGAATTGACGGCAAAGCGTGTGCCGAAGAGGTGTGCGATGAGCGAGTCCTTGGCGGCCGTTACCGTGTGTGAGGCAAAGCCGCGGGGCATGTCCTGGTCGTGCTTGATCAGATTGACGCCGGGCATCGACCAGCCAATGTCCTGCATCACCGTACCGCCCAGAGCCACCGTCAGCACCTGCAGGCCGCGGCAAATGCCCAGAATGGGCACCTGGCGGTCGTAGGCCAGGCGCGTCAGCAGCAGTTCCATGCTGTCGCGGCGCGGATTGACGCCGTGCAGTTGCGGCACGGGGTCCTCGTCGAGCAGGAGCGGGTTGAGGTCGCCGCCGCCCGAAAGCATCAGACCGTCAATGCGGTTGAGGATTTGCAGCAGGGACGACGTCTCCGTCAGGGGCGGAATGACGAGCGGCACGCCGCCGGCTGCCTCGATGCAGCTGAAGTAGCCCTCGGCCAGCTCGCAGCCTTTGTCGCCGAAGTTGCCCGTGATGCCGATGACGGGGCGGGATTCGTAGTTGGGATAGTGGTCGGTAAGGGTGGCATATTGGTCCTCCCATTCATAAAAGCCGTTGACCGACGGCAAATCGTTGATTTTCATTTCTGTTTCAGTCTTTGTCACGCTGACGGCCCGCCCCGCGAGAGGGTGGCGCCGCAGGAATGTGTGTGACAAAGTTAGCAAATTTTATGAAATTCGGGCCTTGTATGCTGGTATATTGCCGTCGGCGGCCGGCTTACCTTGAATGGCTGCCGGGCGTGTCGGGCACCGTACCGTCCGGGCCGAGCAGGTACCAGCACGAGGTGGCCGCGTAATTGCGCAGGTGGGGCAGCCGTTCCAGCCAGCGGGGCAGCCGGTGGGGGTTGAGTCCGAATTTCTGCTGATAGTGCGGGTTGATGAGCCAGAGCGTGCGGCGGCACACCTGCAGTCCGGCAGGGGGCAGCAGGGCCTCGAAAGCTTCGATGCTGAGCCGGCATTGTCGGATGTCGAGCAGTTCGCGGCGGGTGGCTTTGCGCTCGCCGCACAGACTTAGCAGACCGTTGTAGAGGGGTGCCGGCAGCAGGTGGATAAACGGAAGGTGGGCACTGAGGAAGTGATGGCCTATCTGCTGATGGCCGCCAAAGGGCATCTGCCAGGCCGGAAAGCCTACAAATACCCGTCCCGAGGTGCGCAGGAAGCGGCGGACCTGCCGCAGGAATGCGGCCTTGTCGTGGATGTGCTCCAGCACGTCGTGCAGCAGGATGAGGTCGAAGCGGGCCGCCGGTTCAGTCTGGGCCTCAAGGGCCATGAAGTCGGCGCAGCGCCACGTGGCCGGGCAGCCTGCCTGTTGGAAATAGGTAGTAGCCTCCTCAATGCGGCAGGCTGCGATGTCTACGCCCGTCACCGGGCATCCCAGTCGGGCAAACGGCAGCAGATTGCCGCCTTCGCCACAGCCAATCTCCAGTACACGCGTGTGGCGGCTGATGGGCAGCTGGTCCGCCACGTACGGCAGGTAGTAACGGCGTGCCGTGGCCTCCTGCTCCCTGAAATACTGCTGGCGCAGCAAGTGTCTCTTTTGCATGGTTCGTCAGTTTGGAGTTCTGCCTGTATAGGTGGCTCGGTGTCCTGACGACTGCATGCAGGGCGGCACTTTTTTCGGCCGGGACGGCGCTTACCAGGTCAGGCGCAGCCCCAGCGGCAGGCTGAAGGTCAACGGGTGCTCGGTCCAGATGGTACGGGTGGACGTGACGGTCGGCAGATAGTAGCGGACGGTGGGTTCGAGGTAGAGGCCCAGATGGGGCGTGAAGTGATACTGCACGCCGAGGCCCGCGCTGACGGAGCCCTGCCAGGCCGGGCGCACCCGATAGCGGTCGAGGTCGAGGGCTACGGTGTCGGTGAGCAGCATTTTCCGCACCCTGCCGCCCAGCGGAATGTGGAGCGCTGCTCCGGCCGACGTGTAGGCTTCCCAGCGGCCGTGACGGAGCCAGATGTACGAGAACTTGAGCGGCAGGCTCAGGTAGTGCACCCGTTGGCGCTCCTGAATCAGGTTGCCGCCGCTGCCGGTGCTGAAGGTGGACTTGAGCAGGGAGTATTGCAGGCCGGTTTCCACTTGCCAGCGCGGGCTTAGCTTGTGCGACAGGCTGAGCCCGAAGGTCAGTGGCCGGCTGTGGCGTGCTTGCTCCACGATGCGGCCGGAGTTGCTTTGCGCAATGTGCAGCAGCAGGGCCGAGTCGGCCGGCATGGAGGCGGGGTTGCGCGTGAGCAGATAGTCGTAGTATTCTTCCCAGGTGTCAATGGCGGGCGGCACCAGTCCCGAGCCGATGTCGTCGCCGTGGTCGGGGCGGATGAGCTTGTAGAGGCTTTGCGCCAGTGCAGGTCCGGCTGCGCCGCTGAGCAGGAGTTTCCATTTCTTCCTGTCCGATGGCTGCCGGCGGACTTCGGCATACAGGTTGGGGTAGGACGGCGTACGGTCGGGCTGCCGGATGCCGCTGCTGTCGGGCATGGGGAGGTCGGCCAGGGGAGTGGCCGGACGGTGAGAAAGGTCCGGTTGCACGCCGGTGGGCAGGGTGTCGGGCTGCAGGGTGCTGCCGGCGCGGTGCCGTGGAGTGGGTAGGACGGGAGGCTTGCTCGGGCCGGCCGTGTATTGGACGGGGGCCACCGCCTGGCGGCCGGCATACGGCTGCGTCTGCGGGAGGGACCACAAGCGGCTGAGCCGGCCGGAGTGATAGGGGGCTTGTTCGCCCCACGGCCACAGCAGGGCTATCAGCAGCAGGGTCAGGCCGGCCTGACGGTGAGCCAGCATTTTCCGAAGCAACGCTTTGGCCCGGTGAAGCTGTGAGGACGACGAGTGTGGAGCAATGCCGAGGCGCCGGGCTATTTCGGCGTGCGGAAGCCCTTCGACGACGGCCAGCCTGAACACCTGGCGGTAGCCTTCGGGCAACTGCTCAATCAGTTCCGCCAGCTCCTGCTCCGTTGGGCCCTCCTCGGGGTCAGCGTCCGGCTCGGTGGCCGGCCAGCCGTCGGGCGGCAGTTCCGACAGGTGGAGAGCCGGGTGTCGCCGCTTTTGTCGCAGGTATTGCAGGGTGAGGTGGGTGACGATGGTGGTAAGCCACTGCCCGAAGCGCTCCGGATTGCGGAGCCGACTGATGTCGGAAAAGGCCAGCAGAAAGGCGTCGTGCACCAAGTCGTCGGCCGCCTCGCGCCAAGGGCCGAGCAACCGCAGGCACACGCCTTTCATCGGGCCGGCATAGGCGCGGTAGAGCGCACTCCAGGCGTCGGCATCGCCCAGGCGGGCGCGCCGTACGAGCTCTTCCAGATTCAGAGGTGCAGTTGGGTTCATGAATAGATATAGGTGCGTCGGCATCGGAAAGACTGCATGGAAGGGTGATAAAAATCTTTTGACCTCTCGCTCTTTTACGAAGGAGGACGGATGCGGAACGCCCGCTCCGGGTGGCGCGAAGTTAAGCCGAAACGGTTGAAAAGGCGTAATTGCCGTCCCGAAAAGTGACGGGGAGCGGAATTATTTCCGTAATTTTGCGACCGGATAATCACGGCGGGTCAGCAGAAAGACGCGACGCCTTGGGCCGCTTCACCGTTTTCCCTTGGTGAGGAAGATGGCCGGAAGGGCCTCACGCTCCTTACGCTTTGCTGCACCCGGCCCCCAATACGGACATAAATATGCTGATTTACAACACCACCTACCATGTACTGACGGCCGACGTCAAGAATTTCCTGATTTACGTGCAGGAAGTGCTCATTCCGGCCATCGAAGGCTCGGGCAGCCTGAAAAATGCCCGCCTGACGCGCATCCTGAGCCATCACGAGGACGACTCGGAGTGCTTTTCCCTGCAATTTGAAGTGGCTGATTCCGCCACCCTTCACCACTGGTATGCTCACCAGGGCGCGCGGCTCAATGCCGACCTGCTCAAGACGTTTAAGGACGAGATTATCGGCATACCGACCCTGATGGAGGTTATTCTGTAATTTTAAAAAGGAAAAGACGTAGGTATAATCCGCAAATCCAGATTTTCGCCGAATCCGAAACGAAGCGTCCAAATTTT
>ENA-UONW01003850-UONW01003850.1-human-gut-metagenome-genome-assembly--contig:-CS52-NODE-3850-length-11751-cov-5.513765_pt1 | contig 11751 bp, 8 predicted proteins | sample MGYA00242463_ERZ724010 | MGnify/ENA metagenome assembly ERZ724010 | reverse complement strand
CGCTGCGCGATGAGCGCGCAGACCTCACGCCAGATCTCCACGCGGTGCGAGCCGAACGAGGCGTCCGCCTCGCCGTGGAGCAGGCGCGAGGCTTCATACAGCGTCCCGCTCTGCCCCGGATAAAAATACACTGCGAGCAGCACGGTCAGCGCCAAAGCGCCCTCCGCCGCCAGAATATACCTCCGCCGCCGTCCGCGCGTGAGCTTCGGCAGCATCAGCGCGCATGAGCCAGGCAGCGCGACCCACGCGGACGAGCATTCGCTCCGGTACAGGACATAGAGCGCCATTGCGGCGGGGAGCAGCAAAAGAAGATCGTACCCGCGCTTTTTGACCGCCGTATATACGAGCACCGGCACCGCGAGAGAAAGCACGGAGCCGAGGATCAGGGTATTGCCCACCGTGCCGAGATACATGCCGGAATAGAGCGTTCCCGCGTCGGCAAAGCGCCAGCCGTTCGGGTACAGCCCGAGCGGGTTCCCGCCCGCGATCTGCCAAAGCGCCACGGCGCAGCAGAGAAATACGCTTGCTCCGAACACACGGACATAGATGATCTTTTTCCGTCCCCAGCGGGCTATGCCGAGCGCCGTGAGCGCATAGAGAAACTGCGTGAAAAGCCCGTCGTACCGTCCCGCGCCGAGGAACGTTTTCTCCCGCCACGGGCTGAGCGCTTCGGAAACGAGATTCCAGACGAGGAACGCGCACGTTAAATAGAAAAACGCGCCCGGCTTTTTTTCAAACAGCCGCGCGCCGGTGCAGAGGCACGGCAGCAGCCCGAGCAGCCACACCGCCGTCGCGCCGGTATAAAGCCAGAATTTTGCCGCCGTGAGGTTCGCGTAGCCGTGAAAGCCCGTGAACAGCGGAAAGAGCGCCAGCAGGCAGAGTATGTACTTGTCCGTGAGCCATGCGCAGCGCATTTCGGCTTTGTTCATTCCGTGCCCTCCGGGATAAGTCAATTGTTAGGCTATACCTTAACCCCGTAAAGGGGATAGCCAAAGTATATCGTATAGCCGCCGGGAAAGCAACTTGCCGATGCGCCGCGGCCGTGGTAAAATACCGGCGAGAGGACGGTGCTTCCTATGATTTTCGATACCCACGCCCACTATGACGACAGAAAATTCGACGCCGACCGGCGGGAAGTTCTCGCCGCAATGCCGGCAAAGGGCGTTTCGCTCATCGTCGATCCCGGCTGCGACGGTGAAAGCTCCCGCGCGGCGTGCGCGCTCGCGCAGGAGTTCCCGTTCGTGTACGCCGCCGTGGGCTGGCACCCGGAGGAATGGCAGAGCTGGAACGGCGAGAGCATGGCGCTGCTGCGCTCGCTCTGCGCGCAGCCGAAGGTGGTCGCCATCGGGGAGATCGGGCTGGACTATTACTGGGACACCGAGCACAAGGCGCTGCAGAAGGAGATGTTCGAGCGGCAGCTCTCGCTCGCCATTGAGCGCAAGCTGCCCGTGATCGTGCACGACCGCGAGGCGCACGGCGATTGCCTTGAAATCGTGATGAACTACCCCGAGGCGCGCGGCGTGTTCCACTGCTTTTCCGGCAGCGCGGAAATGGCAAAGGAGCTTGTCCGGCGCGGCTGGTATCTCGGCTTTGACGGCCCCGTCACTTACAAGAGCAACAAAAAGGCCGCCGAGGTGCTCGCCGTGACGCCGCTCGAGCGCATCCTCGTCGAAACGGACAGCCCGTATATGGCGCCGGAACCCTGCCGCGGGAAGCGGAACGACTCATCGCTGCTCGTCTATGTGCTGGAGAAGATCGCCGCTCTCAAGGGCGTTTCCGCGGAGGAAATGACGCGCATCACGCAGGAAAACGGCTGCCGCCTTTTCGGTATCGAAGCATAAAAAACCGCCGTCGGAGGAGCGCTCCTCCGGCGGCAGACTGTTATTTATCAATCTCTGTACTTTCTCTGATACATCTCCGACGGCAGCAGCTCGCTGAGCTCCGTCAGGATCAGCTCCGCACCGGCGGCGATCGGGTGGGCGTCACACAGCGGCAGCTTGCCCGTCAGCGGGAGCTGCAGGTGCATGCTCGTTTCGCCGCTCTCGCCGTTCCGAAGGACGAGAACGCCGCCGTGGAGCCGCGCGAGTCCCTGCGCGATCGTGAGACCGAGCCCTGCATCCGGCGCGCCGGTGAGCGTGTCCTCCCGCCGCGGCGCGAAGGCCTCGGCAAGCTCTTCCTCCGTCAGGCCCGGACCGTCGTCGCAGACGGTGAGCTGGCAGCGGCGGCCGAACGGTCGCAGCCGGAAGACGATCTTCCCGCCGTCGCCGGTGCGGCGGACGCAGTCGGCGATGAGGATGAGCAGGAGCTGCTCGAGCTTGCTCTGCTCGCCGATCACAAAGAGGCTCTCCCCCGCCGGGTCGAACCGGAACGTGATGTTCCGCCGCCGCAGGAAGATCTCCGCCGAGTCCACCAGATCGGCGATGAGATCGCCGAACGAGAGAGGCTTCGGCCACGAGAGCTTATCGTCGGCGGCGAGCGCGTTGAGATCGGCAAGCTGGTTGGTGACATGGAGGAGCTTATAGTAGCTGTGGTAGAGGACCGCGCTGACTTTCGCCCGCTCCTCGTCATAGTCCTCGTCCCAGGTTTCCGGCTCGTCCTTCAGCAGCTGCTCGATCGACAGCCGGAGATTGAACGCCGCCGAGCGCATCTGCCGCAGCGCCGTCGGCGGCACCGGCAGTGTTTCCGGCTCCTCCGTCCGGATCGTGAGGACAAGGATCTCGCCGCTGCGCACGGCGGTAATGTTTCTCGGTGTATCGCCGATGGTGAGCACGGCAGCAAAGCTGTCGCCCCAGCCGGTCTCCTCCAGATCCGGGAAGCGCTCCGCGGCGCTCTCGCCGGTAACGTCCGCGCCGAACAGCCGGCATGCCGCCGGATTGGAGAACACGATGCGGCCCTGTGCAATGCCGCAGACAGCGTCCCGGCTCAGCCGGAACAGCGGCGCAAGCGCCGCGCCGGAGATTTCCACTTTTTCCATATCAGCAGTTTTCCCTTTCTGCGCTGGATTATTGCCCGTATCATACCACAAATTTTGCGGCGTGGATACTACGATTTTTTGTTTTTTGCGCAGTTTCGGCGTCAGACGCTGTTTTCTATACATATTCACTAACTAACTGTCGAGAATTATTTAATATTGTTTGAAAAAAACACTTGTTCTATGTGCGGAAATGTTGTAAAATGCAGCCGGTTAGAAAAGAGATCAAAAAATTTTTTACAGGAGGATACACACATGATTAGAATTGGTATCAGCGGATTCGGACGCATCGGCCGTCTGGCGGCCCGCGTGGCTCTTCGCCGCGGCGATATGGAGGTCGTTGCAATCAACGCTCCGGACAAGACTCCTGAGCAGATCGCTTACGTTTTCTCCCATGACTCCGTCCACGGCAAGTGGGAAGGCACCGTCTCCTACGACGAGCATCACCTGATCGTTGACGGCAAGCCCATCCTGCTCCTCAGCAGCCGCGATCCCTCCACCCTCGGCTGGGGCGAGCTGAACGTTCCTTACGTTGTTGAGTGCACCGGCAAGTTCCTCACCGCCGAGAGCGTGCAGCCCCATCTGGACGCCGGCGCGAAGTTCGTGCTGATGAGCGCCCCCGCGAAGGACAAGACCCCGATGTTCGTTTACGGCGTCAACCACAAGACCTACTCCGCCGATCTGAAGGTCGCCTCCGCCGCTTCCTGCACCACCAACTGCCTCGCTCCCATGGCGAAGGTCCTGCACGACAACTTCGGCATCGTTGAAGGCCTTATGACCACCGTTCACGCCGCCACCGCCACGCAGAGCATCGTTGACGAGTACTCCAAGAAGAACTGGCGTCTCGGCCGCAGCACCTACGACAACATCATCCCCTCCACCACCGGCGCTGCGAAGGCCGTCGGCAAGGTCATCCCCGAGTTGCAGGGCAAGCTGACCGGCATGTCCATGCGTATCCCCGCTCCGGACGGCTCCATCGTTGACCTGACCGTGTCTCTCGCCAAGGAGACCACCTACGAGGAAGTCTGTGCCGCGATGAAGGCCGCCTGCGAAGGCGAGCTGAAGGACGTCATGGCTTACGAGGAGCAGCCCATCGTCTCTTCCGACATCATCGGCGAGACCCACTCCAGCATCTTTGACGCGCAGGCCGGCATCGCTCTGAACGGCCACTTCATGAAGCTCTGCGCCTGGTACGACAACGAGTACGGCTTCACCTGCAACATGATGCGTCTGCTTGCTCACATCGCCTCCGTCCGCGGCGAGTAAGTTTAAGCTTCTGCGCGCTCAATTCTCAAGGCATAAACTCAATGCCCCCATCCTGCCCTAAGCAGGACGGGGGCATTTCTTCGGAGGACTTCGGATGAATACGATACTTCTCGGCAACATCGTTGCGCTCATCGGCGCGGCCATCATGGTCTCGACCGGCTTTCTGAAAACGAAAAAGCAGATCCTCACCGTGCAGTGCTTTCAGTTCGTCGTGCTGAGCGCATCGAACGCCATTCTCGGCGCGTTCACGGGCATCACCGCCAACGTCATCGGCATCGCGCGCAATCTCTTCTGCATGAAAAAAGAGTTCACGACGCCGTGGAAGATCGTGTTCATCGCCGCGCAGCTTGCGCTGCTGTTCGCCTTCAACTCCGACGGCTGGTTCGGGCTGCTGCCCGCGGCGGCCACCTGTGTGTACACATGGTTTCTCGATCTCAAGGACGCGGTGCAGCTCAAAATCGTCATTATCGTCACGCTGCTCTGCTGGGCGGTCTACGACTTCGTTTTCAAAAACTATGTGACGTTTGCCTTCGATTTCGGCGCGGTCGTGTCCAATCTCATCGGCATCGTCACGCTCCGGAAAGCGGCAAAGCCGGAGTAATTTTCTCCCCCCTTAAGCGCTTGAACCGGACTGTGATTCCCAAAGCCTTTTTCTGCCTTCAAACAAGCAGAAAAAGGTTTTTTTCGCTTAACAGAAGACGGCAGTTCTCGCGGGCTTTCGTCTCCGCTTTACCTGTTTTTTACGCAGTTCAGGTTTCGCAGTTTACATTCCGCCTTTATACTGAATTATGAGCGCAAAAAGAAAGCCGCTGCCATACAAGAAGACGCTTAAGCACATACAACGGTTAAAAAGGATCAATAGAATTCCTTTCTTCTGTATTTCGGCGCAAACACTATGTGATATTTGCAATTTAACTTCGTATGAGATAAACTGTTTAAGTCATTCAGGCTCATTCTGAATGCCCTCCTTTTGCTTTTTAAGTGCAGTTGGCAGACCGCACGCTTATTCAAAAGGAGTTTTTTGTCTCCCTCATCGCCAAAGGCTCTTTTGAACCACGCGTCTAACGCGTGGTTTTCGGGTATACAAAAATATCCGCCGGTCTTGCGTCCGGCGGATACTGTTTTCTTTATTCGTTTTCCATAGATGCCTGGATCTGCTCTTCTCTGTACTGGCGGGTGTAGAGGCCGTAGTACACGCCTTTTTTCGCCATGAGCTCGGCGTGGCTGCCGCGCTCGACGATCCGGCCGGCGTTCACCACGAGGATGACGTCCGCGCGGCGGATCGTGGAGAGGCGGTGCGCGATCACAAACGACGTGCGCCCGTCCATGACCTTCTCGATGGCGTCCTGGATGAGCCGCTCCGTGACCGTATCGACGGAGGACGTCGCCTCGTCGAGCACGAAGATGCGCGGATCGGCAAGCAGCGCGCGGGCGAAGGACAGAAGCTGCTTCTCGCCGGTCGAGAGGCTGTTGCCGCCCTCGCCGACGTCGCTTTGATAGCCGTCCGGCAGTCTCTCGATGATCCCTTCGGCGGAGACGGCTCTGACCGCCGCTTCGATCTCCCCCATGGTCGCGTTCTCGCGGCCGTAGCGGAGGTTTTCGAGCACCGTGCCGGAGAAGAGGTGCGGCGTCTGGAGCACATAGCCGATGTTCGAGTGGAGCCAGAGTTGGCTACGCTCCCGCGCGTCGCGCCCGTCGATGAGCACCTGCCCCTCCGTCGGCTCATAGAACCGGCAAACGAGATTCACGAGCGTGGATTTGCCAGCGCCTGTCTCGCCGACGATGGCGACATTCGTTCCCTGCGGCACTTTCAGGTTGAAATGCTCGAGAATGTTCTCGTCGCCGTCGGGGTAGCGGAAGGTCACATCTTTGAACTCGATATCGCCGTGCAGCTCCTCCCAGTTTTCCTTTTTGGGGCTGAACGTGTCGCCGTATTTCTCCACGACCTCCGGCGTATCCTGCACATCGGACTTCGTCTCCATGAGCGTGGTGAAGCGCTCGACGTTGACCTGCACGTTCACAAGGCTGGAGAGCGCCTGCACAAGCCACTGGATCGGCTCCATCATGCCCTGCGCATAGTTCATAAACACGGTGAGCGTGCCGATGAGCATCACGCCCTCGCGCGTGACGATGCCGCCGCGCCAGAGGACGAGCGCGAGCGCGAGAGAGGCCGCGAGCGTTGTTGTGGAAATGAAAATCGCGCGGAAGTGCATCGCGCGGACGCTGACCTTTTTCATGTTGGCGGTCAGCTCATCGAATTCCTTCTCCATCTTATCCTCAACGACGAGCGTTTTCGTCGTCGTCGCGCCGGTGATGCCCTCGTTGAAGGCGCCGGTGATGCGGGAGTTTTTCTCGCGCACCTGCCGGTGGAAGAACACGAGCTTCTTCTGGAAGTACATGGACGAGATCGCCACGATCGGCACGATCACGAGCACGCACAGCGCCATTTTCCAGTTGAGGATGAGCATCATAACGATGGCGCACACGAGATACGCCGAATGCCACACGCCCTCGGCCATGCTCCAGGCGAGCGTGCTCGCGATGCGGTCGGTATCGGACATGACGCGCGCGTGGACATAGCCGACGCTGTTCTGGTTGAAGTAGGAGAACGAGAGCGTCTGCAGATGGTTGAAGCTCTCGCGCTTGAGATCGCGGCCGACGGACAGCTCCAGCTTGCACGCGCCGAAGGCGGAGATGTAGTTGGAGGCCGTCTGCGTGAGGATGACGACGACATACGCGCCGATGAACCAGCCGAGCCCCGCAAGGGTCGAGTCGGCGATGTAATGATCGATGGCGTACTGCTGGAAGAGCGGGATGACCGCGTCCATGGCACTACCGTAAAACGCCATGAGTACCATCCAGAAGATGAGCTTGCCGTAGGGTCTCATATACGGGACGAGGTTGGGGATGCCGAACCATTTTGCGCCTTTGGTCTTTTTCTGCTCGTTCATGCTCCTTCCTCCTCTCCGATGGACATCTGCATGTCGTAGATCTTGCGGAAAATGCCCGGCTGGGCCAGCAGCTCCTTCGGGGAGCCGAGCTGACTTACGCGGCCCTTTTCGAGCACGAGAATGTTGTCGCAGTCGAGCAGCGTTGTGATGCGGTGGGAGATGATGATCGTCGTCGCGCCGCCGAGATCACGGTCGAGCGCCGAGCGGATCTTCTCGTCCGTCTCCGTATCGACGGCGGAGAGCGAATCGTCAAAAACGATGACCGGCGTTTTCTTTGTCAGCATGCGGGCGATGGCCACGCGCTGCTTCTGTCCGCCGGAGAGCGACACGCCGCGCTCGCCGACCATGGTGTCGTAGCCCTGCGAAAAACGGGTGATATCCCCGTCCACGCAGGCGGTGACGGCGGCGGCACGGATCTCCGCGTCGCTCGCGCCGCAGATGCCGATGTTCTCCTGCACCGAGCGGGAGAAGAGGAACGGCTCCTGCAGCACCACGCCGACGTTCTCGCGCACATAACGCGCGGGCATATCGGCAATGTCCACGCCGCCGACGGTGATCTTGCCCTCCGTGGGCGCGTACAGACGGCAGAGCAGAAGCAGCAGGCTGCTCTTGCCGGAGCCGGTGCCGCCGAGAATACCGAAGCTCTTTCCGGCAGGTACGGTGAAGCTGACGTTTTCGAGCACGTCCGGGCCGTCCTCGCCGTAATGGAAGCTGACGTTTTCAAAGGTGATGTCCTTGTCCATCGGCGCTTCGGCGGCGTTGGGCGCGTCCTGCTCGGTCTCGGCTTCCAAAACCTCGCCGAGACGATCGATGGAGACGCCCGCCTTGCTCATTTCGGAAATGATGCGGCCGAGACGGCGCACGGGGCCGATGAGCATCGTGTTATAAAGCGAGAACGACACAAATTCGCCCGCCGTCAGATTGCCGTTCACGCACGAGACCGTGCCGAGCACGACCACGAGCAGGATCTGCAGGCAGCTCGTAAAATCGCCCACCGCCCAGAAATCCGAGAGCGTCCGGGTCAGGCTGATCCAGCACTCGGTATACTTGTTGTTCTGCGCCTCGAACCGGTCGCGCTCAAACTTTTCGCGCCCAAACGCGCGCACGACGCGCACGCCCGTGAGGTTTTCCTGCGCGATCGTGGAGAGAACGCCCTCGTTCTCGTCGCACTCGGTGAAGCGCGCGCGGATCTTGTTATGGAAGAGCACGGAGTAGAGCACGATGATCGGCGCGATGACCCACGCGACGATGGAGAGCTTCGCGTTCATCAGCGTCATAAGCGTCAGCGCAAGGATAATGCGCACGATGATCTGGAAAACGGAGATGAACTGCTCCTGGAAAAAGTTTTTAATGCGCTCGACGTCGCTCGTGCAGCGCTGGATGATGTCGCCGGTCGGATGCTCGGCGTGCCACTTCCACGGCAGGCATTCAATGTGGTGGAAGAGCCGGTCACGCGCGGTCTTGACGAGCGTTTCGCCCGCTTTGGCGTTGAACATGTTCGCGCCATAGCGCAGCAGCGCCGCGACGAGACCCGCAAGCGCAAGAATGAGCGCGATGAACCACATGTTCGCGCGCAGAAACGCCACGCCGCCGAGCGACTCCACCCACCGGAGCGCCCACGCGGGCAGATCCATCGGCTGCGAGTCGATCACCGAGTCCACCGTTACGCGGATGACCTGCGGCGCGATCATTTCAACCACCGTGAGCAGCAGTCCCAGAAGGATGCACACGGCGAAGTATTTTCCGCTGCCCTCAAGCAGCGTGCCGAGCACGCGCATCGTGCGGGCGGACTTCTTTTTCTGTTCCAATTTGTCTACCTCTCAAAAATTTGCTGAGTGGATCGGAAATAAATAGAAGAGTGGAATGGAGTAAAACGGACATTTATTCATTATAGCATACATTTATATTATTACAATTCATTTTTCCGTAAAAAGTCAGGCAATGGCAGAAATACCCCCTTGACGAACGTGTTATAATATTCTATTGGAAAAACAGGCTGCTTCCAGCAGAAAGAGGTTATATGTATGACAAAAGTTGATGTATTTTCCGGTTTCCTCGGCGCGGGCAAGACCACGCTCATCAAAAAGCTGATCGCGGAAGCCTACGCGGGCGAAAAGCTCGTCCTCATCGAGAACGAGTTCGGCGAGATCGGCGTGGACGGCGGCTTCATGAAGGACGCCGGCATCGAGGTGACGGAGATGAACTCCGGCTGCATCTGCTGCAGCCTTACGGGTGATTTCCGCGCCGCTCTGCACGAGGTCTGCGAGCGCTACGCCCCCGACCGCATCCTCATCGAGCCCTCGGGCGTCGGCAAGCTCTCCGACATCGTGACCGCCGTGGAGCAGGCGTCGGACGGCGAGCTTACGATCAACGCGCTCTGCACCGTCGTAGACGCTGGCAAATGCAAAATGTATATGCGCAACTTCGGCGAATTTTTCAACAACCAGGTCGAATCCGCCGGGTGCATCATCCTCTCCCGCACCGCGGGCATCAAGGAGGAAAAGCTCGCCGAGTGCGTCGCGCTGCTGCGCGAGAAGAATCCCGGCGCCGTCATCATCACGACGCCGTGGGACGAGCTCTCCGGCGCGCAGATCCTCGACGCGATGGAAAAGCGCGACACGCTCACCGCCGCGCTTGAAAGCATTGAGCGCGAGCACGAAGAGGACGAGGACGAGCACGAGCATCACCATCATCACGACCACGAGCACGAAGAGCACGAGCACCATCATCATTTCGATGAAAACGGCAACTGCTCCTGCGGCTGCCATCACGACGATGACGAGGATGATGACGAGGATGATGACGGGCATGAGCACGAGCATCATCGCCACGACCACGATGAGCATGAGCACGAGCATCATCACGATCACGGCGAGGAATGCGGCTGCGGCCACGACCATGAGCACCACCATCACGATCACGACGAGCACGACCACGATCACGAGTGCGGCTGCGGCCATCATCACCATCACCACGGCCACGACGCGGACGAGGTGTTCACGTCCTGGGGCATGGAAACGGCGAAAAAGTTCACCGAGGACGGTCTGCGCGCTGCGCTCACCGCGCTCGAGGACGAGGCCAAATACGGCGTCGTGCTGCGCGCGAAGGGCATCGTCGCCGCGAGCGAGGGCGAGTGGATCCACTTTGACTATACGCCGGGCGAGATCAACATCCGCCGCGGCAGCGCCGGTGTGACGGGGCGGCTGTGCGTCATCGGCCACGAGCTGCACGAGGACGCCGTTGCCGAGCTCTTCCGCTGAAAGGGAGAATAAGCCATGGCAAAACAAGTCCCCGTATATCTCTTCACCGGCTTTCTGGAGTCCGGCAAGACGAAGTTCGCCCAGCAGACGCTCGAAGACGCGAGCTTTAATAACGGCGACCGCATTCTCCTTCTCGTGTGCGAGGAGGGCGTAGAGGAATACGATCCCTCAGCGTTCGCCGCGCCGACCGTGTTCACCGAGACGATCGAGAGCGAAAGCGATCTAACGACCGAAAATCTCGCGGCGCTTTTGAAAAAGCACCGCTGCTCCTACGTCATGGTGGAGTACAACGGCATGTGGACGCTCGACACGCTCTACACGAACATGCCGAAGGAGTGGATCGTGGCGCAGGAATTTCTGTTCATCGACGCGCGCACGTTCCTCAACTACAATAACAACATGCGTCAGCTCATGGTGGACAAGCTCCAGAGCTGCGAGCTGGCGGTGCTCAACCGCTTCCCTGAGGGCGACGAGGATCTCAAAATGCAGGCGCACAAGATCATCCGCGCCATCAACCGCCGGTGCGATATTGCCTTTGAAACGCCGGACGGCAAGATCAGCTACGACGACATTGAGCTCCCCCTCCCCTACGATCTCAACGCCCCCGTCTGCGAGATCGGCGACGCGGACTATGCAATCTTTCTGCAGGATATCATGGACCAGCCGGAAAAATACCGGAACAAGACCGTCTCTCTCAAGGGCAAGGCGATCACGAAATCGCGCAGTCTGAAGAAGGGATACTTCTACTTCGGGCGCGACGTGATGACCTGCTGCGCGAACGATATCCGCTTCATCCCGCTCGCCGCGGAAGCCGCGGATACGGAAGAGATCAAAAACCTTGCCTGGTACAAGCTCACCGCCCGCATCGACATCCGCACTCTGCCGGACGTGTACGAAGGCCCCGGCCCGGTGCTGCACATGGTGTCCATCGAGCCGTGCGACGTGCCGGAGCAGGAAGTTGCGACGTTCTACTGAATCAAACAAACCCCGCTCTATAATGCAGAAGCTCCCGGCGGACAACGCGTCCGCCGGGAGATTTTTTATTCCCAGCCGAGGATGAAGTGTTTGTAGTAATGCACGGCGAGAGAATAGAGGTTCGTTTTCGGGATGCTGTTCGCGCAATAGCTCTCTATCGCGTTGACAAAGCGAACGGAGGCGGTCTCGTGCGCAACGTATACGCTGTCCGAAAGCGTACCCGTTTCGTCCGTCACCGTGACGGTACAGCTCTTTCCGCGCGGGCAGGTCACGGAAAGCGCGCCGTCCCGGACCGCCGCGGCGCAGCCCTCGCCCGCGCAGGTCACGG
>ENA-UONW01003849-UONW01003849.1-human-gut-metagenome-genome-assembly--contig:-CS52-NODE-3849-length-11754-cov-6.250620_pt1 | contig 11754 bp, 10 predicted proteins | sample MGYA00242463_ERZ724010 | MGnify/ENA metagenome assembly ERZ724010 | reverse complement strand
CCGATGAGTTTTCCGGAGAGAAATAATGCATGACACAGTTTATTTTACACTACCGGCTTCTGACCGAGAAAAAACGGTTTGGAACCATGAAATCTGTAGAAGGAAACTTGTAAACTCCTTTTTTAAGAAAATCCAAACAACTTTAATCTGATATGAAATGACAGAGGCCATCTCAATTCATTTTGAGACGGCCTTTTTATTCTTATTTAAGTGAATTTATATTAGCACAATTTACGTGCTCCATCACCAATAACAACGTCTATAACAACAGGTTCTTTTCCAAATTTTTCTTTGTATTCTTTTTTGGCTGTTGCTATGAAGTTATCATACAATTCTTCTCTTACCAAGTTGATGGTGCAGCCGCCAAATCCACCGCCCATTACGCGTGAACCGGTTACTCCACAAGATTTGGCAATGTCGTTAAGGAAATCAAGTTCTGCGCATGAAACTTCATAGTCTTTACTTAAACCTTCATGGGTCTCATACATTTTTTCTCCTACAGTTTCATAATCATCCTTTTCCAAAGCATCACAAACAGCCAATACACGATCCTTTTCTGCCAACACATATTTGGCTCTTAAAAGGTCTTCTGCAGAGACTGTCTCTTTTACTTCAGACAACATGGCCCAATTGGCATCTCGCAAGGTTTCTACTTCGGGATGATTCTTTTGGATTGCAGCTACTACGTTTTCGCAACTCTTGCGACGGTCATTATAGGCAGAGCCGGCAAGATTGTGTTTTACACAAGAGTTGAGTAGAACCAATTTGTAGCCTTTGGGATGAAATGGATAGTACTTATATTCTCCAGAATGGCAGTCCAAGCGAATTAATTGGTTTGCTTTGCCAAAAATCGAAGCGAACTGGTCCATAATACCACAATTACAACCGATGTATTTGTGTTCGGTGGCTTGACCAACTTTTGCCAATTCAAATTTTTCGATTTTATTGTCGCCAAATAAATCGTTAAGAGCAAAGGCAAACGTACTTTCCAAAGCTGCAGATGAACTCATACCGGCTCCTAAGGGAACATCACCGGCAAATGCTGTATTGAAACCTTCTACGGGAACACCGCGCTTCATCATTTCACGGCATACACCAAAGACAAATCTGAAATGGGTGGCTGAAGGGCCATTTTCATCGTCCAAACTAAATTCAGCATAGTCTTTCATGTCAATAGAGTAGGCACGTACAGTACGTGTTCCGTTTGGCTTAATTTCAGCAATTACTCCCTGTTGAACAGCTCCAGGGAATACAAAACCACCATTATAATCCGTGTGCTCGCCTATAATATTGATTCTACCTGGAGATGTGTAAACACTTCCTGTCGTTCCGTCAAAATGCTCAATAAAACGGCTTCTTACATCTTCTATTGTTAATTTCATACACTCAAGTTTTTAGGTTTCAAATTTATGCTGTTGGGATATCTTTATTTACGTTCTTGCTTCCAATTAGGGCAAAGAACAGAATGTAGGCCGCGCAGGCCAGGATTACAATGTAGCTGGTCATGTAGCTTGAGCAGATATCGGCTACCCATCCTTGGATGGGAACGATGATGCCACCTCCGCAAACCATCACCATGAACATGCCAGACGCGAATTCTGTATATTTACCTAAGCCTTCTACTGCCATGTTAAAAATACCACCCCACATTACAGAGGAGCAGAGTCCTACCAGAATAAGGAACAGTACGCCTACTGGAACCTGAGCAGTTGAGAATGTTCCTTCGCTGCCGTTAAAGCCAAAAATGGTTACGTTGGTTTCTGGAGCGAACATTCCAATCAGGACAAAAATGATGCACAATGAACTTACAAAGGTAATTTGTAATTTGCTTGATACTTTGGATCCGATGACTCCGCCGACTAAACGACCAACCAACATCAAAAGCCAATAGATACCAACAATTGAACCGGCAATACCCGCATCAATACCAACACCGGCTGTAGCTGATTCTGGAGTTGCTGTCAGATATTGGTTAACATAATACGGAACGCCTACTTCTATGCCCATATAGAAGAATATGGCCAAGATACCCAGGTTGAAGTGTCTGAACGAGAAAGCACTATACGGATCTTTTTGTGCCTTTGTTTCTTTTTTCTGATTTGTTTGAGGTTCGGGAATGTTTACAATTGCCAAGACAATGAAGGCTACAGCAAAAATACCTAATGCAATAAATAAGGCAGGTGTGGCATCGCTGATTTTTGCTTTTGTGGCATCTCCCACAAGGGCGCCGACAAAGATTGTAACAAAAGTCGCGGAGAATGAGTTTAATACACCACCAAACTGAATTAGCTGATTTCCTTTGTTTCCGCCGCCACCAAGTGTATTCAGCATGGGATTTACTACCGTGTTGAGCATACACATACAGAATCCTGCGATGAATGCACCTGTCAAGTATATGGCAAATGCATTACTGTCGCTGGCTTTTCCTGAGAAGTATTGCAACAGAACACCAATGAATCCCACGACAATAGCAACAAGAGCCGTTTTCTTATAGCCAATTTTCTTTAAAAGAAGTCCGGATGGGATGCCCATAACGGCATAAGCAATAAAGTTAGCGGCATTACCCAATGCGGCTTCAAAATTTGATGCACCAAATTGGTTTTTAACGATAACTCCCATTGGGGAACACAAATTTGTAACGAATGCAATCATTGCGAACAACGCAAACATCATCACAATGGGGAGTGCGTTATTTTTCTTTTGTTCTACCATGTTTTAGATTAGTTTTTTATATTAGTAATTAATTGTTGATTGTCAGCCTTAATCTGCTACACCAAATTTGTAAATTGTCTTTTGTGAATATAATTCTCCCGGTTTTAATATTACTGGGGGAAAATAAGGATGATTGGGACTATCCGGGAAGTGCTGAGCTTCAAAACATACGGCACTTCTTCTGGGGAATGTTGCTCCAAATTGCCCCTTGTAACCGTCAGCCCAGTTGTCTGTGTAGAATTGAACGCCTGGTTCTGTTGTCCATACTTCCATCGTTCTTTTACTTTCTGGTTCAATTACTTTTGCTGCGAAAGAAAGTTCTCCAGGTTCATTTTTCTTTAGAACAAAGCAGTGGTCGTAGCCTGCTCCATTTTTTATTTGCTCATCATTTGCATCAATGTCGCGGCCGATTTTATGCATGGTCCTAAAATCAAAAGGTGTACCTTCTACTTTGAGAATTTCACCCGTGGGAATAGAATTCTTGTCAATTGGGATATAATAGTCTGCATTGATTTGGCATTCAATGTTCTCAATTGTGGGGGTCGGATTGGCTATACCTGCTAAAGAAAAAAAGCCATGGTGCGTCATATTGACGACCGTTTTTTTGTTGGTAGTACCACGATAATTGATGATTAATTCATCATCATCCGTAAAAGTGTACATGACTGTCATTTTTAATTCGCCGGGGAAACCTTCTTCATAGTAGGCAGATGTATATCGGAGAATTAGGCTTTGTTTATCCATCTGTTCTGCGTCCCAAACACGTTGGTGGAATCCTGTGGGGCCGCCGTGCAGATGATTCTCTCCATTGTTAATGGCCAATTTATATTCTTTATTATTCATCGTGAATTTGCCATTGCAAATTCTATTTCCATATCTACCGATTAAAGTACTCAAGAAGGGTTCAGGCGAAGATATGCAGTCTTCTATGCAATCATGTCCCTGAATGATATTATCTAGTTGCCCGTTCTTATCTGGCACCATAATGGCCACAATGGTGCCTCCGTAGTTCGTGATGGCGATTTCATGACCAAGTGCGTTATGCAAGAAGAATAAATCAGTAAGTTTCCCGTTGATATTTTTCTGGAACTTTTCTCTCTGAAGTCCACTAATTGATTTTTCTACGTTTTCCATGTTCATTAGATATTTGATTGATAATTCTTCTTGCAAATTTGCTGAAAAATATTCGAATATGCAAAGTTTTTGGTAATAAAAAAGTGCATTTCACTTCTTTTATTTAGAAATACAACGACAATATTTTAGAGAGATTTTTACTGACTATTTTGATTTGTTAAAGATGCAATATATTTGTGCAGTATTTTAATATTTCAGGGCGATGGGTAATAAAAATCATGGTTTTTTCAGGGCAGAATTCTATAATATTCTTAATGACTCTTTTTTCGGTTATTTCGTCTAATGCAGAAGTGGCTTCATCTAAGATGAGGATATTACACGGCTTAAGTAGGGCACGGGCTATACTAATTCTTTGAGCTTGTCCTTCTGAAAGTCCGACACCACCTTCTCCACATGTTATATCTAATCCCAATTCTGAATGTAATACGAAATCAGCACAAGCCATGTGCAAGGCTTGTTTCATTTCTTCTTCCGTGGCTAGTTCGTTACCTAGTAATAGATTACTTTTGATGGTCCCATTTAAAAGAGTGTTGCCTTGAGGAACGTATGAAAAATTGTTGCGAGAAAGATCACAAAGGGAGGTTCGTGTGTTGTCATTGTAAATTTCTATGCAGCCTTCTTGCTGGTGTATCAGCGAGAGCATCAAGCGAATTAATGTGGTTTTGCCTTTTCCTGTTTCACCTATAATTGCTGTCTTGCTATGTGGGGGAAATGTGTAGGAGAAATTTCTGAATATATATTTCTCCGGATCATATCGAAATGTTATGTTGTTAAGCTTAATTCCAACATTGCCTGATAGGGGAAGATCCTCTTTTATGTGTTCTTGTCTAATTTTCTGTAGTTCGATAATCCGTTCGCTTGCTGTGAGGGCATTGATAAAAATGGGGATATAGCGAGAAAGGTTCCTAATAGGGGACTGAATCTGTCCAATTAATTGCATAAAGGCAATTAATGTTCCGTATGTTATCACTCCATTTTCCAAGTTGATGATTCCCCAAGCAAAGGTGATAATATAGCCTGCAGAGAAGCCGAGATTCATTGTTAGTGAGGATATGCTAGAATATTTTGTTTTGTTTCGAATCTCTTTCTTTAGCTTATTTTGTATTAAGTTTAATGTTTCTGATGCTTGCGAAATTTTCTCAAAAACTTTGATAACTGTGATATGTTGTAATCCTTCTTGAATGGTCGTTTGTACTTCGCTTTCAGTCGTTCGTATTTCATGGGTAAGTTGTCTCGTCCTTTTTACATATAATTTGCTGATAATAAGAAATATTGGGCAGATAATGATGATTATGACAGCTAGGCTTTTATTCATACTATAGAGTAAGATAAATGCTCCAACTAATCGTATGATGGTTGTTAACAATGCAGGAATAGATTCAGTTAAGAATGTGACAATAGTATCAACATCTTTTTCAAGTCGGTTTAAGATGTCACCGCTATGGTAATGCTTTAAGGCCGTCCAGTCACATTGGAGCAAGTGTTGGTAGTTTTCTTTTTGCATTTGGCATGTGCTTTGGGCACCTAAAATGGCTTTAACCCATTTATTCGCATAAGAGAGTAAGAGTTGAATAACAAGTAGTAGAATGAGTAAGACAATGGCAGATTTGAGGTGCCATTCAGTGTTGTTGTGCGTGGCAATATCAATACATAATTTAGTCCCCCATACAAACAAAAGATCCGTGATGACAAGTAGAATACCGATGGTTATATTTGCAATGGCTTGTAATTTGTATGATTTCCATGTATGATATAACCAGCTGTAAATTTCTTTTGAGGATTTTAGGCTTTTCATGATATGTGTAAACTAAATTCGATTGTCTATTCCCCACATCATCTTTTCTTTAAGGGTTTCAAAAAAATTTTTATGAAATACTTTGACAATTTTGACGCAGTGCGGTGCTTTGCATAATGTTATTTTTGTGTCAGTCGAAAAACTTTCGCTTCTTCCGTCAATGGAAATCATAAAATTATTGCTTCGGCTTTGCACCTCTAAAGTAATTGTAACTTCATCAGGAAGTACGACAGGGCGGATATAAAGGCTGTGTGGCGCTACTGCAGATATACAAAAGTTCTTAGCCTCGGGAACCATGATCGGTCCACCTGCACTTAAGGAATATCCAGTTGACCCCGTTGGCGTGCATATAATAATCCCGTCAACCAAATAATTGGTTAATAGTGATCCGTCAATTTCAGTTTTTATTTCTATAAGAGAGGAATTGTCATGTTTTAGAATTGCCACTTCATTGAGTGCATACGGATAATTTTGAATACATTGTTTGTCAGTATAAACTTTAATGACGCTTCTGTCTTCGATTACATAGTTATGATTTGCTAATGATTGAATAGCGTCATCAATGTTTTCTGGAGAAACATCTGCCATAAAGCCCAAACGGCCGGTATTTATACCGAGTATAGGAATTTCAAGTTCTTTGATATGGGCTGCTGTGTTTAAGAACGTTCCATCTCCTCCTATAGAAATAGCTAAGTTGTATGATTTATCAATTTCTTTAAATGAATTCAGTCCTAATGTCGAAATTCCTAATTCTGTTTGAATGTATCGATTGAAGTTACATTCAAGAGCAATATTGAAGTTATTTGATATTAATTTATTTAGTATGTCTTTGACGTATTGCCCTTTATCAGATTGATGTATATTTCCAAAAATAGCAATGTTGGGCTGTTGTAATATTTGCATGCTTTTTTGTATGGTTTTTTATAGCTATTCTTTAAAAGTAAATTATTACTTTTGTAAAACAAAATCATGTTAGGATAGAAGTCCTGTCTTAGGATTCAATGTAACTTAATTGCAAATATACAAAATCTCTTTAAGATATATATAGCTTATGACAAAGTTAAGTGTAAATATCAATAAAGTTGCAACTCTGAGAAATGCACGCGGCGAAAATAATCCGGACGTAGAACAGGTCGCATTAGATTGTGAAGCATTTGGAGCGAATGGTATTACGGTTCACCCCAGACCGGATGAGCGCCATATTAAATATACAGATGTTTTGTCTTTAAAGGAAATTTTAAGCACTGAATTTAATATAGAAGGATATCCTGATGAAAGATTTATTAATCTTGTATTAAAAGTCGTCCCTACACAAGTTACTTTGGTCCCAGATAGCCCGACTCAACTTACTTCTAATCATGGTTGGGATACAATAGCTAATAGAGAATTTCTTACAGAAATTGTTCAGACTTTTAAGAATGTCGGGATTCGAACTTCAATTTTTGTTGCAGCTGATGAAAAAATGGTAGAGGGGGCAGCCGCTTGCGGAACTGATAGGATAGAGCTCTATACGGCTTCGTATGCATTAGAGTATTCAAAAAATCGAGAGAAAGCTATAGCACCTTTTGTCCAAGCTGCATTGAAAGCCAAGACTTGTCATCTGGGGCTAAATGCAGGACATGATTTGGATTTACATAATTTGTCTTATTTACATCAGTGTATTCCTTGGATAGATGAAGTAAGTATTGGGCATGCTTTAATTTGTGATGCATTGTATTTGGGATTACATGATACGATTCGTAAGTATTTAGAATGTCTGAAATAATTTGTTGATTTAATTAAATAGTATTTTATTATGGTTTATATGTTTTTGGCTGAAGGCTTTGAAGAAACCGAGGCTTTAGGAACAGTCGATATTTTACGGAGGGCTCAAGTGGGTATTCAAACTGTATCTGTAACAGGTAATAAGATCGTAACAAGTTCGCATCAAATTCCTGTTTGTGTGGATTGCTTGTTTGAGGATATAGATTTGGAAAATTGTGAGATGATGGTGCTTCCTGGCGGACTACCTGGTGCTACGAATTTATCAGAGCACGCCGCTTTATGCGCAGCTCTACGCACCCAGAGTGATAAGTATAAATATGTGGCAGCTATTTGTGCAGCTCCTATGGTACTGGGAAAAAATGGTATCTTGCAAGGGAAAAAAGCAACTTGTTATCCCGGATTTGATAAATATTTGGATGGTGCAGAATATACGGCTAATCTTGTAGAGGTAGATGGCCATATTGTTACAGGAAAAGGGCCAGCTGCGGTTTCTGAGTTCGCATTTACTTTAGTACGCCTGTTGGTAGGAAAAGAAAAAGAATTAGAAGTTCGTAAAGGAATGTTATTTGCATAAGCTGTAAAAAGGTATGTAATGGCATCAGACATACTTTTGCAAGACATAAAATATTTGAAAGGGGTTGGTCCGAATAGAGCAAGAATCTTAAATGAAGAATTGCATGTTCGGACCATACTTGATTTGTTGGAATACTATCCTTATAAATACGTTGATCGTTCGAGAGTATATCAAATCGATGAAATTATGGAGGATATGCCCAATATTCAACTGAAAGGACGGATTATAGCTTATCAAGAAGAGGGAGAAGGGTATAAACGTAGATTAAAAGCTAGCTTTTCTGATAGAACGGGATATGTAACCTTAGTATGGTTTAATGGCCTGAAATATATTCGGAAAAATTATCCAGAAGGTAAAGAATATGTATTGTTGGGAAAACCGACTTTTTTTAATGGCGCTATTTCATTTGTACACCCGGAATTAGACGATGTGATCATTTTGTCAAGTGGGCAGAATTTGGTTTTACAACCTGTTTATAGGGTGACAGAAAAGATGAAGCGTCATGGCTTAAATTCTCAACTTTTAAGAGAATTAATGAGTAGTGCTCTTTCTTTTGTTTCTGATAGGATAGAGGAAACCTTGCCCGATTATATACTAAATGATTATTCTCTAGTATCTCGTGTAGAGGCTCTTCATAAAATCCATTTTCCAAAAAATTCTGAGCATGTGGCAGAGGCAGCTAGGCGACTAAAGTTTGAAGAACTTTTCTTCTTGCAATTGATGATTTTGAAATATGCACAGAGTCAAAAAGTTGCGTATCATGGTTTCGCCTTTTCTAAAATAGGACAGAATTTTCTTGATTTTTATAATTTCCAGTTACCATTTGCATTGACTGACGCTCAGAAAAAAGTTATAAAAGAAATACGTGCTGATGTTGGTAGCGGAAGACAGATGAATCGTCTCCTTCAAGGAGACGTCGGTTCTGGTAAAACAATAGTAGCCTTTATGGCATGCCTTATGGCTATAGATAATGGATTTCAGGCTTGTGTAATGGCCCCGACAGAAATTCTTGCAGAACAGCATTATCATAGTTTTCAGAATTTGATTGGGAAATTATCTATAAGAGTCGAATTGTTGACTGGAATTGTAAAAGGGAAACGCCGTAATGAAATTTTTAAAGGATTGTTAAATGGAGATATTGATATTTTAATTGGTACGCATGCCATAATTGAGCCTGATGTAATGTTTGCTAATCTTGGCTTGGCTGTAATAGATGAACAACATCGTTTTGGCGTGAAGCAGCGGGCAAAACTTTGGGGTAAGAATCAAAACCCGCCGCATATACTGATTATGACAGCAACACCAATTCCTCGTACATTAGCGATGACTGTTTATGGAGATTTGGATGTGTCTGTTATTGATCAGTTGCCTCCGGGGCGTAAACCTATTAAAACTTTGCATTATTATCAGGAGAGAAGCGATAAACTATATGATGGTGTTAGCTATGAATTATCACTTGGGCACCAGGTTTATGTGGTTTACCCACTAATAGAAGAAAGTGGGAAAATGAATTTGCAAAATTTAGAGGAGGGATTTGGCTTTTGGTCGGAAAAGTTTAAATCATATCGGGTTGGTAAATTACATGGGAAGATGTCTTCGACAGAAAAAGATCAAGTAATGCAGGATTTTTTAAGTTGTAAGATACAAATATTGGTGAGTACTACAGTCATAGAAGTTGGCGTGAATGTACCTAATGCTTCCGTGATGATCATTGAAGAGGCTCAACGTTTTGGATTAGCTCAATTGCATCAGTTGAGAGGACGTGTTGGAAGGGGGGCAGATCAGTCTTATTGTATTCTTGTTACTAATTATAACTTAAGCGAAATTACTCGAAAGCGTATGCAAATTATGGTAGATACGACTGATGGATTTATCGTGGCAGAAGAGGATTTAAAGTTACGTGGTCCTGGTGATATAGAAGGGACTGCACAAAGTGGTCTTCCTATGGAATTAAAAGTCGCTAATATAACAAAGGACAGTTCGTTAATGGAGATGGCTAGAAGAGCGGCTCAGTTTATTATAGAACAAGATCCCGCTGAATCACTCTTACAGTATAAAATGGTATGGCGGCAGTTGAAACTCGTGCGTGGCCATTCTGTCAATTTCTCTTCCATAAGTTGAATAACTTCTTAATTCTATTTTTTGAAGACAAATTTGTGCGTTTACTGTATAAGGCTTCAATGGTTTTTTTGCGACCTAGTTCTTCAAGCTCTTTTTCTTTATGGAAGTCAAAAAGTCCTGACGCATTTAATGGGATGTTTATTAAAATGTCTGGGGGGGTTATTTTTGTTGCTTGTTGGGCTATTTTTGCAGTCATTAGTTCTGACATTCTTCTGAATGTCCCTGCGTAATTAAAGTTATTTCCGGTATCAGTAAAGATGGAATCTACTAAACTTTTTTTCCAATCACGTAGCTGTATAAATCGTTGTTTTATAGAAGAAAACGTATAACCTGAATTTCTTTCGTTTTGAAAATAGGTTAAGGAATCTTCAGAACTTTCAATGGCATACAGGTTCACGCCTAAAACAAGATTGTTTTGAGGTGCATGATTTAATGGAAAGGGGTTTGTTATTCCTCCGTCTACTAATATCATTCCATTTTTATAAATAGGTTTTATAATAGTTGGAATAGCAATAGATGCTCTAACAGCCTGAAATAAGCTTCCTTTGTTTATTATGACCTCTTTCCCGCTAATTAGGTCGGTTGCAATAATTGTTATTGGGATAGAAATTTCTTCAATATTCCTATCAGGAGCAATATCTTGCAATGATTTAAAAAAACGTCTGCCTCGGATTAATCCATGCCCTGATATAGTAAAATCCATAAGATTGATTATACTTTCTTGTGTTTGTTGTTTAAGAAATTGGGAAAATTCTTGTAGCTTTCCTAGTACAAACATTGCGCCTATAAGAGAACCTATGGACGTGCCCGTAACAGAGGCTATTTCGTATCCTTGGTTTATGAGTTCATTGATCACGCCAATATGGGCAAGTCCTCTTGCCCCTCCACCAGAAAGAACTAAGTCAATTTTCTTTTTCATCTATATATCAGGTTTTAGTGATACAAAAGTACTAAATTTGTGCCGTATTATATGAATTGGCATAAATATTAGTTTACTAACATAAAAAATAAAATAATGATAGATGAAATTTTAAAATTCAATGACCGTTTCGTTGATGATGGTATGTACAAACCTTATATCACTACGAAGTATCCAGATAAGAAAATTGCGATAGTCTCTTGTATGGACACTCGTTTAACAGAGTTGCTATTGGCTGCTTTAGGCTTGAAAAACGGCGATGTTAAATTGATAAAAAATGCGGGTGGAGTAGTTTCCTCTCCATTCGATAGTACTGTACGTAGTTTATTGGTTGGAATTTATGAATTGGGCGTAAAGGAAATTATGATTGTAGGGCATACAGATTGCGGCGCTCAACATTTAGATAGTGATGAAATAATTAGAAAGATGTTAGAACGAGGTATTTCATATGATCATATAAATCTTATGAAGTATTGTGGAATAGATTTTGAACAATGGTTATGTGGGTTTAATAGTTCAGAGGAAGCTGTTGCTGAAAGTGTACATCTTGTGGCAAATCATCCGCTGATCCCTGCTGATATTAAGGTGCGAGGATTTGTTATAAATTCGGTTACAGGTAAATTGACTGAAGTTTTGTAGTGAAGATTAAAAATAAAAAAGCGTTCAGATATATTTGAACGCTTTTTGTGGGCAAAGATGGATTCGAACCACCGAAGGCGTAAGCCAGCAGATTTA
>ENA-UONW01003845-UONW01003845.1-human-gut-metagenome-genome-assembly--contig:-CS52-NODE-3845-length-11764-cov-6.838927_pt1 | contig 11764 bp, 11 predicted proteins | sample MGYA00242463_ERZ724010 | MGnify/ENA metagenome assembly ERZ724010 | reverse complement strand
TTGTTTTTGTAACAAACTTGTAAAAACTTTTAAACGGGCGTGTAACACGTAAGTGCCATTTTTGCAGTGTCAAACAAAACGAAGAGAATTGATGAACAAAAAACTTATCACAATTGCAGTTTTAAGCGGCATGATTTTTTCCGTTAGAGCGCAGGACGCAGAGAATGTTGAAACACAACCAAAGGGGAAGGCGATAGTACAGATTTTTACAGACGCCCATTCTGGATTCGGTAATGACAATGATGATAAAGGTTTCAACCTAAATCGCGGTTATCTCGGATATGAGTACAAGCTCAATGATGAACTTACAATGAAGGCTGTAATCGATGTCGGACGCTCACGCAAGGTTGACGACTACGAGCGCATTGCCTACGCAAAGAATGCTTTTGTTACTTGGGAGCACGATCGCATCACATTGAGCGGAGGTCTCATAAGCACTACCCAGTTCAAGCTTCAGGAGTCATTCTGGGGCAAGCGCTATGTAGAAAAATCTTTTCAGGATGCTTACGATTTCGGAAGCAGTGCAGACCTCGGTGTTTCGTTCGCCTACAGATTTACAGATTGGATCAGTGCCGACGTCATAATGGCCAATGGCGAAGGATACAAGAAGATTCAGGTCGGCGACGGTTTCCAGTACGGCGCAGGCGTCACACTGACACCTCTGAAAGGTTTAACATTGCGTTTCTACGGCTCATATAACGAAGATGGAGCCGACGGCGGTACAGGTATAGGCAACTTTGCAACTTTTCTTGGCTACTCGTGCAAAGCATTCAATATCGGAGCCGAATACAACTACCAGGCAAATGCTGTGCATGTCGACGGACAAGACCAGAACGGATACTCGGTATATTCAACGGTACGTCTAGGAAAGAACATCAACGTGTTCGGACGATGGGACTACCTCACTTCAAAAAATGACTGGAACACGGAGGACGATTGCATGACAGGACTTATCGGTGCAGAATTCAAGCTGGGCAAGTACATCAAGCTTGCACCGAATTTCCGCATCAAGAATCCTAAGGCCGATGACGCGAAGAACAGCTACTACGCATATCTCAACTGTTCGTTCTCAATCTGAAACTGACAAAATCTATAAAATTTGTAAAAAGATAAATTTAGGAAATATTCATTTTTAATACAGACAGATATGAAAAAAATGTATGCATTGGCTGCAGGAATCATCTCTTTGATGTTCTGTGCATGCGGCGGTCAGAAGACTGCAAATGAAAATGGAACAGAGCGTGAATCTGTAGAACTTACCGGCTCAGGAGCAACATTCCCGCTCCCGTTCTACACAATGACATTCGACAACTATAACGCCAACGGCGGTGACAAGGTTTCTTACGGTGGTATCGGCAGCGGCGGCGGTGTACGCAACCTCAAGGACGGCATCGTAGACTTCTGCGGAAGCGACGCTTTCCTCAGCGACGAAGAAATGAAGGAAATGAAGCCGGTCGTACACATCCCGACATGTATGGGAGCCGTTGTACTTGCTTACAACCTTCCTGGTGTTCAGAACCTTAATCTCTCAGGAGACGTAATCGCTGAAATCTTTGCTGGAAAAATCAAGAAATGGGACGATGCAAAGCTTAAGGAACTCAATCCTGGCGTAGCACTTCCTTCAGAAAACATCATGCCGGTTTATCGTTCTGACGGCAGTGGAACAACATTCGTATTTACAGACTATCTGAGCAAGGTCAGCGAAATGTGGAAGACCACCTACGGTGCAGGCAAATCTGTAAACTTCCCGGCAGGACAGGCCGCAAAGGGCAACCCTGGTGTAGCCGGAATCGTAAGCAACACAAAGTATGCCATCGGATACATCGGCTCTGAGTACGCTTTTGCACAGAAGATTGCGTATGCAAATGTAAAGAACAAGCGCGGCGAGCTCATCAAACCTTCTACTGAAAGCATCTCAGCCGCAGCCGGCGACATCCCTCAGGACACAAGATGCTCAATCACAGACGCTGACGCCAGCGGTGCATATCCTATCAGCTGCTTCACTTGGCTCATCATCTATAAGGAACAGAACTATTCTGACCGTACAAAAGATCAGGCTGAAGCAACACTCGACCTCATGAAGTACATCCTTTCAGACAAGGTGCAGAAGACTACATCAACTGTTCACTATGCTCCGCTTCCAAAGAAAGCTGTAGAACTCAGCCTTGAAAATCTCAAGACTGTAACATACGACGGACAGCCTATCTTGAAATAATCTGAAAACAGCAATCGAGGTTAAACACATTCACACAATACGATAATATGCAAGACAAGATATTCAGAGCAATTCTTATTCTGTCGGCAGTCGTAATACCAATCATTGGCGGGGGCATTATTTTGTCCCTTGCCTGTGATGCGTATGGAGCCTTTGAAAAGTTTGGCTTCTGGAATTTCATAATTTCTGATGATTGGAGCTACACTCCAGGCGACGAACGCTACGGTGCTCTTCCTTTCATCACGGGAACGATGCTCACCACAGCCCTTGCGCTTCTGTTCTGCATACCGTTCTCGCTTCCTATCGCGCTTTTTGTCGGCGAATATTTCCGCGGCAAGAAGGTTGCAACGGTCTTGAGTACAGTCACCGACCTGCTGGCAGGTATACCTTCCATCATCTACGGTCTCTGGGGATTCTATGCATTGCGTCCGCTCTTCATCGAGCTGCACATATCGCCGCAAGGCTCAGGAATACTTACTTCGGCATTCGTGCTTGCCATAATGATTGTGCCTTACGCCGCATCGCTGAGCGCCGAGTTCATCAAGATGGTGCCGTCCGACCTCAAGGAAGGAGCCTATGCCATGGGCGCCACACGTGCCGAAGTCATCCGCCGTGTCGTTTTCCCTATGGCCGGTTCAGGAGTCTTCTCAGCCTACATTCTGGCAATCGGACGCGCTCTTGGAGAAACGATGGCTGTCACCATGCTTATCGGAAACACCAATGACATACCTGCCACGCTGACGGCAACAGGCAACACCATGGCCAGTATCATTGCAAATCAGTTCGGCGAGGCCGACGGACTCAAGCTTTCGGCCCTCATCGCCATAGGTCTGATTCTGTTCCTCATAACGGCCATAATAAACATGATAGGAAAGATTCTCATACGTCGTGCTCAGCATGTCTAATCAGTATTACTGCTCATTATGGTAAAAGATCTTAATCTACAGAAACGCATATTCAAGAACAAGCTTCTATATATATTCGTATGCGTATTTTCAGGACTCACGGCCATACCGCTTTTTGCCATCCTTGGAGAGGTCCTCATCAAGGGATGGAGACAGCTCAACTGGACCTTCCTCACCGAAGCTACTCCTAATGCCTACAGCGCCATGCTGGCGATGGCCAACGGCGACCCTGTTCCTGGCGGAATAGCCAACGGTATCATCGGAACGTTCCTCATGCTCGTCATGGCGGCCGTTGTTGCAATCCCTGTCGGAATCTTCTGCGGCATATGCCTTTCAGAGTTCCGCGGAAAATGGTTCGCCACAGTCGTCAGCTATCTGACCGACCTTCTGCAGGGCACACCGTCCATCATCATCGGTATCATCACCTACATATGGGTTGTCGTTCCGATGAAGGGATATTCGGCCATAGCCGGAAGCGTTGCACTCTTCATCATGATGCTTCCGCTCATCATACGTTCAACGGAAGAGACCATGAAGATTCTTCCGGAAACGCTCAAGGAAGCCGGTCTGGCCCTCGGCGGAAGCTACTGGCGCGTAATGCTTCAGGTGATGCTCCCATCAGCCTTCGGAAGTATCTTCACCGGTATCCTTCTCGCCATATCGAGAGTCGTTGGCGAAACGGCACCGCTCATGTTCACAGCACTCGGCGGAGCAGCCATAAGCTGGAATGTCAGCCGTCCGATGTCGGCCGTTCCGCTCATGATATGGGAATTCTTCAACGACCCTAATCTGCAGAGCCTCATTTGGGGAGCCTCGCTGTTCCTGCTCACGTTTGTGCTCTGTCTTAACCTAATAGCAAAAAGAATACAGAAAAAATGGAAAATATAAAGGATCCGATACTCGAAATAAAGAACGTATCAATCTCCTACGGATCAAAGAAGCTGGCCGTAAAGGATGTGTCGGCCGATGTGGAGAAAAATTCTATTACGGCCATCATGGGCCCTTCGGGCTGCGGAAAGAGTACATTGCTTAGAGCTGTCAATCGCATGCACGAACTTTACAAGGCCATACACGTCACTGGTGAAATTCTGCTCAACGGTGAGAATATCATGCTCATGCACCCTACAGAGGAGCGCAGACGTGTCGGCATGGTGTTCCAGCGCCCAAACCCGTTCCCGACAATGAACATCTACGATAATGTCCTTGCAGGATACATTCTCAACGGCATCAAGCTCAAGAAGAGCGAAAAGGACGAACTTGTCGAGAAGAATCTCCGAGATGTGGCTCTCTGGGACGAGGTCAAGGATTCGCTCACCAAGCGTGGTACATTCCTTTCAGGAGGTCAGCAGCAGCGTCTCTGCATAGCGCGCTCGCTTGCACTTCGTCCGGACATCCTGCTCATGGACGAACCGACATCTGCCCTTGACCCTATTGCAACCAAATACATCGAGGACCTCATTGTCGAGCTGAAGAAGAATGTGACCATCATGATTGTCACACACAACATGTCGCAGGCAAAGCGTATCTCCGACTACTCCATGTTCATGTACATGGGCGAGCTCATAGAGTACGACCACTCAAGCGTCATGTTCACCAATCCTCGTGATGAACGCACACGCGCCTATCTCACAGGAAAGATGGGATAATACCTGTTTTGAATCACGGCTCCATAAGTCCCTATTGCTGTTGTGGTACCGTGGATATATTTCAGGCCATCAGGCTTGCCGGGAGCGGCAAAAGCCTGATGGCCTTTATCTATTTCTTGTTTTGTTCCAGCTGAAGCCTTATTCCACAGCCACGCCCTTGCCGTCTTCGGTCAGGTAGAACAGAGGCGACGGGTTCGTCTGTTTCACGTTGTAGTAGTGCAGTCCGCTGTCGTTCGTGCGCGGATACCAGTTTTTGAGCAGTTTTACCATCTCGGCACCGGCCCAAATCACCGGTCCGTAGCCGTGAGCCGCCTGATAGTTGGCAGGGCGGTAGTAATAGAATGCCGGGTCGAAGCCCATGCCTGTGCCCACGCAGGTACCGTCCACTTGTCCCTTTTCCATGATTTTTGTCGATATGGCGTGCCAGCCCAGTTGTGCCACAGGCCCGTACGTTATGCCGTCAATCCATCCCTTGTTGATGGCGTGCGCGATGCAGTAAACGTATATGGCCGTAGCCGATGTCTCCAGATACGAGTCGTTCCTGTCCACAAGCTGGTGCCAGAACCCCTCCGAGCTCTGGTAGCTTGCCAGGCCCTTTATATGTTTTCTCAGCTGTTCGAGAGCAAAAGCCCTTTCCGGGTGATTCTCCGGCAGTACGTCCAGCAGTTCGCATGTTGTCAGTATAGCCCATCCGTTGGCCCTTGCCCAGTGGTAGGTAGGCTGTTCGTGCAGTCCCTCCACATAGCCGTGTCTGTACAGCCCTTTTTCCGGCACATACATCCTTTCCACGAACTGTCTGAAAATCTTTGCGGCCTCGTCGAAATATTTCTTCGACTCTTCAGGCTTGTACACCCCTCTGTATGCAATCGAAGGTATGCCCATGAACATGTCGTCCAGCCAGATAGTGTTGTGCTGAGGCCTGTGCCTTGCAAACGTTCCGTCGGCAAGTCTGTACTGGCCGTGTTCGATGAACTCGAAATAATTCTCAATCATGTCGTCCAGCTTGAGCGACTTGTCTGCGCCCTCAGCCTTCATCATTGCACAGCACATCGCACCCGCATCGTCCAGTGCCTTGGGGTGCAGTATCTGTTCCATCTGTGCGTCCGTGTCCTTGTATTCGTCATACAGCTTCTTGAATCCGGGAGCGACCTCGGCCAGAAACTTGAAGCGTCTGTCCACGTAGTCCTTGTATTTCTTGTCGCCGGTAGCCTCGGCCGCGCTCAGCAGAGCCTGATATGTCACGCCCCATTCGTAGCTGCCGATGCGGAATGCACCGCGTTCGAGAGTAGCCCCGTGCGGAATCTTCTTGTAGTTCTTCACTTCCTTGCCGTCCTTGTCGAGCACCTTCACCGGAGTGTTGCTCTCGATGTATGCAAACACCTTGTCGATGGACGCTTTTACCTCCTCAACGGTGAGTTCTCCGTAAGGTACCTTGTATTCCGGTTTGAGCAGATGGAGTGGAGTAGTCATGTCGTTTATTTCCCCGTTGTTCTGCGCCTGTGCAGGCATACATGCCAATCCCAGTGCGAGCATGCATGCAATTGAACTGATTCTGTTATTTCTCATAATTTTTGATAAGGTAAGATGTTTTTTATAGTTTGTAGCGCAAATATACCTTTATTTTCCAATATATAAAGGCCTTTCCCCTTCAAAAAGCCTGCATATGCGCATATGCAGGCGCCCGCACCTTCATTTGCGGGCACTGCCACGCTCTTTCGTGAGCGCCTCCATGCCTTTGGGGAACATTTTGCTGATTCCTATATATGCCATTCTCCCGCGCGTCCTTAATGTCCATGTCCCATTGTCAAGTGTATTTGACAAAAATACACTTTACTTTATCTTTGTTGCCCGTTATTTATGTTTCAGTTATGATTTTGAAGCAAAAAGTGGCTTTTTATTCGAATTTCATTATTTTTGTACTGATAACTCGCTGTAAAACGAATAGGGAAGATGCATCGGCGAGTGTTGCATAAAAAAACAATGGCATGTCATTCCGGACACCTCCTAAGGCACATCTGGAATCTTATGTCAAACCTTAGTCAAGTAGGAGGATATTGCTATGAAAAGGATTCTGCTGCTTTCATTATTTGCTTTGGTGGCTTCCATATCTCAGGCACAGATATGGGTGGGAGGCTCGCTGGGCATTAAGGTTGACGACGACAATAAGAAAACTACCATTGCTTTGTCTTTTTCTCCAGAGTTTGGAATAAGCCTCAATGCCAAATGGGATGTTGCTATAGGTGTTACGGAACTGCATACCAACTACAACCCTGATATCGGCAATTCTTATTCTGCCAATTATCTCAGCATCAACCCTTTCACACGGTACACTTTTGCTGAAGTCGGAATGGTCAGCTTCTTTGTCGATGGAGGTTTCATTATCGGCACGGGCGATTACGACGGTTATGAGAACAAAACCGACTGGGCCATCGGTCTGCGTCCAGGCATCAAGCTTATTGTCAGTTCACATCTTGCTCTCACTGCCCGTCTTGGATATTTGGGCTATCGCTATGAGAGTGGTCCTGGTAGGAGTACCTTCGGTATAGGTGTCGACAACAGCAGCATTTCCTTCGGAGGCTATTACACATTTTAATTTACTTCGTTAATGATTCTTCCAGTACTTCTTAAGGAGTACTGGACTACTTATTAACAGGTATTGCAATACTGGTTAATAAGTATTGCAATACTTGTTAAGCAGTACTGAAGAGTTTGCAAGGAGCCTTCAGTCAGGCATTTAACCACGTTCGAGTTTGTTTTGCAGACACTATTTTCTGATTTGCTTTACACCCAATGCTGTTTATTCCTGATTCACTTTACTGCTTTTATGTATGTTCACTTAAGGACTTTACATTTCTTCAACTTTTTTACTGAAAAACTTTACATGCTAATTTTGTTGCTCGTATATCTGCACCAGCTGATGCAATTCAGTCCGCCTCCATCTTTTACAAGCTTTGAAATGTTCAGTTGCTCTATAATGCAGTTTGGGTAATACTGTTTTATTTGCGACAGAGCTTGTTCGTCTTCTTCAATACCTAAGGCAGGAAGTATTATAAGATTGCCTACTGTCAGAAAGTTAATGTAGGCCCAGCTTCGTTGGTCGAGTTCTTTTGTCTTGTATGAAAGAGATGTAATGGCAAAGGTTCCGTTTAATCTTTTGATAACTTCGTTTGTATATTCAGAATCAAAATCATGATAATTAGTGAGTAGTACGGCATCATCAGATATGGGTTTCACAATTCCGTCAGAATGACCGTATTTTTCTTCTTTGTCCCATGGAATGAAAATCACCTCGCATTCCATTTTGTTTTCAATTTCTTTCTTGATGTCTTCTTTTGATACACCAGGGTTCTCAAAAAATACTTTTTCTGTCATTATTATTCTATTTCCAACCTTGACAACATTACCACCATCAATGATGAGCTAAGTTGGTATTGTCTTTAGGTTCATTTCATGGCATACAAGCTGAGAATCTGTGATGTATTTATGATTGATAGGATTTTTTGTAAGATAATCTGGCCTATAGTTGTAGCATAAGTATCTGTATTCATCGATTTGTAATGGCATATAATCCCTGCACCACACATCTTTTGTATGTGGAATAATGCCGTAAGTTATATTGTGCTTGTTCAGGATTTTTTCCAGCCCATTGTAGATATTGGAGTAGTCGCTTTTTAGCCACGATGAAAAATATACTTCGTTGCATTGGTAATCAGTTATCATATTAGTCTTGTTTTATAGAGTATCTCCACATGCGTTGACATTGCTTGTACTTATTGTTTTTTGTAAGCATGCCATCAGCTTCTTTTTTAGGTATTTTGATAGGCTTCTTCCTATTGTTGTCTGTTTCTTTTAATTTATATTCTGCCACATTCATTCTTGGTTCTACAAGGCAGTCTTTTATTATTTCTTCGTCTTTGCAATCTTCCCATTTTATGCTGAATCCGTCGAATGCTGAGTATTGGGAGTATAGAGCTTCATATAAATATGTGGACCTTTTTTCTGGGGCTTTTTTATTGTAGGCTTTTATATCTTCTGAACCGTATTCGATTACATTTTCTTCTTTCTTGTTGCTCTTGTCCACCCAGAACTCTTTTATAAGCGCTGAGAAGCGGATAGGATTACCGTCATCACCGAGTTTTTCAAAGGTTATGTCAATGCCTGATACATGATTGTGGAGCACGCCAACCGGAAAAACTGTTTTTTTTCTGTTTCCGTCATCGCTGTCCCTGTGGTATACAATGTAATCTTTTATTTTGTCATTACCGTTTCCCTCTTCGTGGTAGTACATTTCAACGCATGTAGGATGTACAGTTACAAAAGAATCACTGTTGTTTTTCTGTACTAGAAAATGTCCTGACAATATTCTCAACGCGATCGGTTTAAATGCATCTGAAATCTTTTGGTCCTTGTCATTTGTGTCAATATTGCCTATTGCTTTCAGATTGAATTTTTCAATATGTTCTTTTAAATTCATAGTTTTAAATTTATCAATATGTTAATTAATTATTTATTAATCAGTGTGTTATGTGTACAAATGTATGGCGTATTTCTGTCTTTTCAAAGAAATGTCTTGTTTTTATCTTACTGAAAGTCTTTACACCCCATGCTTATATGGAAAAAGCCATAATTTCCTGATTTGTAATCCCTATGTGATAAGTTCGAGGCGTTTTTGCAGAGCTGTGCTTTTGTTAGCCTTTTCTCTAAAAGTGCTTCGAATATGCGCAGTGCTGAATTTAAAATTGCTATCTTTGCACACAATAATATTTTGTTTGTAAAAAGCAGTTTTTCTTAGCAATATTATAGCTTTTGATATCTCTACCCTGAAATGATGCACTCGTATATAAGCCTGCAGGTGTCACTGCGTTGAGGCTGTTGCGGAAAGCGTGGTGGAATGGTATGTGGCAAAATAGAAGAAATATATAAATTTAAGATATAAGAAATATGGATGCAGTTACCTCTTTTATAAATGAAGCAAATGATATTCTGTGGACCTATATTTTGATTGCCATGCTGTTGGGCTGTGCCTTGTGGTTCAGCATCAGAACAAAGTTCGTGCAGTTCCGTATGATTGGCGAGATGGTGCGGCTGTTGGGCGATTCCACAAGTAAGGTAAATGGCCACGAGAAACATATATCTTCATTTCAGGCCTTTGCCGTTTCGTTGGCCAGCAGGGTAGGTACTGGAAACCTTGCCGGTGTAGCAACGGCGATAACTGTAGGCGGTCCAGGTGCTGTATTCTGGATGTGGGTAATAGCACTGTTGGGTTCGAGCAGTGCATTCGTGGAGTCTACTTTGGCTCAGCTTTTTAAGACGCGAGGCAAACATTCCTACATCGGCGGACCTGCCTATTATATGGAAAAAGGTCTGAAGAAGAGGTGGATGGGAATTATTTTTGCCGTCCTGATAACTATAACCTTCGGTTTTGCGTTCAATTCTGTTCAGAGCAACACCATTTGCGCCGCTTTCCATTCAGCATTCAATATTTCTTCTGATTTTATGGGCATCGCGATTACGGTGCTCACCATAATAATCATATTCGGAGGTATTCACCGAATCGCCAACGTGAGCAGTGTCATTGTGCCTATAATGGCGCTTGGATACATCGTTCTGGCCCTCTTCATTGTGATATGCAACATCACGAAACTTCCCGACGTCATCAGCCTCATTGTCGGCAACGCCTTTGGCGTGGAGCAGGCCATCGGAGGCGGTGTCGGAGCCGCGCTTATGCAGGGAATAAAGAGAGGACTTTTCAGCAATGAAGCCGGTATGGGTTCTGCTCCTAATGCGGCGGCAACGGCACATGTGACCCACCCGGCAAAGCAGGGATTCATTCAGGCTCTCGGAGTATTCACCGACACACTCGTTATATGTTCTTGCACTGCATTCATCATTCTTTTCAGTGGTGCTTACAACGACACGAGTCTTGACGGCATACAGCTCACACAGGTCGCGCTTACCAGTGAGATTGGAAACATCGGCAGTCTGTTTGTAGCCATTGCCATATTGTTCTTTGCCTACAGCAGTATTTTGGGCAATTACTATTATGGCGAAGCAAACATTCACTTCATCACCAGAAACAAGTGGGTGATATACATCTACAGAATCTTTGTCGGCGGTATGGTCTATTTCGGTTCCATCGCCAGCCTGAAATTGGTATGGAGTTTGGCTGACCTCACAATGGCCCTCATGGCAATATGCAATCTTATCGCCATCTTCCTTCTCGGAAAATACGCATTCCGCCTCTTGAATGATTACATGCAGCAGAAAAGAAACGGCATCAAAAGCCCTACATTCCATAAGGAAAGCATGAAGGATATAGAGGACGAAATCGAATGTTGGTAATGTGGTGTGTTTGTCGTAGAACTTTTTAGTTGTATGGTGGCAGATTTTGAAGAGCTGCCATCATCTGAATTGCTGTGGTAAATGGATTTATTGGTGGAACCTGCTGAACATAAATTGGACAATAATGTTTTGCCATACAAGACAAGTTAAGAATAAAATGTCTCTGGTCCTGCTGTAATTGAGACTAATGAAGAAAGAAGCTATTTCTTGATAGAAATACCTTGTAGAGAGGGTTTTGGTGATAGAGTTTTGATAGGATGTGACTTTATTTCTGCAGAAGATGATAAGATAAAAAACGTCTTGTTAAAGATTTCAGAACTTAGAATTGCTAAGAGAAAAGACTTGCACGAAGCAATAAATATATCAATGCCTACAATTGATAGAATCCTTAAGCAACTTATTTCAGAAGATTTTAATTTGATTGAGTATCGAGGTTCTCGCAAGACTGGTGGCTATGTGTTGACTGAAAAAGGTAAAGCCTTTGTAAAATCAATGAATATGCCAAGGCTTAAGGAAAGTTCATACTTTTACCTGAATATTGATTGCAATATTTCTATTTAAGAACATATGAATTTGCTTTCCTAGATAGAGTTTGTTTAAAATAGGGATATTCAGTAAATGTCCCTAAAACGTAATATGGCATATAAAGTCGATAG
>ENA-UONW01003844-UONW01003844.1-human-gut-metagenome-genome-assembly--contig:-CS52-NODE-3844-length-11765-cov-19.126644_pt1 | contig 11765 bp, 9 predicted proteins | sample MGYA00242463_ERZ724010 | MGnify/ENA metagenome assembly ERZ724010 | reverse complement strand
TTTGGCTGGTCCTTTTTTAGAATTTCTTCCAGACACACTTTTTGGAACACTACCCCATCTTTCTCTAACAATAGCCACGACTGTTATTAAAACATATCGAATATTTAATGTTCAAAAATAAAAAGTGTTCTGTAAAAGCTAAATGCAGTTTCACAGAACACTCTCTATACATTAAAGATGTTTATATATCAATAATCCTTACGCCACCATATTCTCATAACTTTTCTATATATAGCAATAAAATTCATTACAGATACAAATATGAACAACAATAATCCCAACAATACAGCCGGCCACATACTGCCTTCATCAATCTGCGGGAAAAGAGTTTCAATCACGCTCATATAATAATTACGTGTAAATAAAATAATAACAAGGGCAATGGCAAGAACAACGGCATTCAAGCTCAATGTCAGAAGTTCATAAGGCATAGCAACACGCAACGGACTATAACCAATCAATAGAAGATTTTCAAGTTTGGTTGTATTCTTCTGCACTAATAAATATATACTAAGCATGAGAATATAGAAACTTAATATGCTGATTATTATTCCAACAGCCATAACTACAGTTACAATCATACGAAGGAAATAAGTAGTTTTCTCACTTTGCAGTTTATCATTATCAACCTCATACCCTTTATTGTCAAGATATTTGGCTATATTTTCGTCAGCAGGATTAGAGACTTCCACTATGAGACGCGTAGGATCGGAACTTTCATTTGGAGCATAATAAGAGTTACTCCAGTCCATAAAATCCTGGGGAACCAATATTGTATTAAGTCTGTTTGAAAAGCCGATAACCTTGCCTTTAAATTCATCCTGATGACCGTTGCCATGAATATAAATACGAAAATCTATCATACCGACAAGACCATCACTAATTTTTGGAAGCGAATGTGACTGAGCGAATCCAAAATTATACATATTTATATATGTACGTGGCAATATAATAGGGACTTCCCTACTACCTTCAACATATTTCCAATCATTAAGCGGAACATCAACAAATCCATCAGGAACGCTCTCAAAAAACAATTCAGAACTGAGTACAGCCTGACCATTTACACCCATATTTGCATCAACCTTATATTCTGTTGATGTAAACTTACCTACTTTCTTAATAAATTCTTGAGAAGAAAAATCATCTATTTCAGCACCGTTAAATGAATTTGTACGCCCTGACAAAGTATTTGCCGCCCCTATTTTCTTGCTGACAATCAGATAGTCAGCTTTCATAAAACTATCTTGAGAAGTAAAAACCGGCAAAACATCACAATAGAACTGATAACCTAAAAGGACTATCAACATACCAAAAAGATTGGCGAAAGCAAACCCCATAAACTGCGGAACACTTATATGCTGTCGCAATAATTTCCAAACCAATGTCATAACCTGAGAACTTTTTCGTAATCTAAATTCATATGTTTTCCTATACTGGTAACAATGACGCCTGCACCTTGAGTCTTTGCCTCTGCCATCATTATGTCACCCATAATTTTTGAATTATTATCATCCAAATGACTTATTGGCTCATCAGCAAGAATAAAATCAAACGGTTGGACTAAAGCACGTATCATCGCAACCCTCTGCTGCTGCCCAAAAGACATATGTCCTATTTTAGAATCAATTTTATCACCTATCCCAAGCATATCAAACCATTCTAAAATTTGTTTTCTGCTTTTAAATCCCGTAAGCCTATTTTTTATTTCAACATTCTCAAAAGCCGTAAGTTCCGGAAAAAGGCGAAGTTCCTGAAAAAGGTAGCTGATATGCAAAGTTCTAATTGTAACCCAATCTGACACCTTCAACTCTTTTGTAGATGTGTCATCAAAAAGCACCTCACCACTAAAATCACGTCGATAACCTAAAATATAGCTGCAAAAAGTACTCTTTCCCTTACCACTGTCTGCCTCAATAAGATACAAATGATCCTTCTCAAACAAAACTTTTTCAGACCATATTTCAGAGTTCAAATCTTTACGTTGAGAAAAAACTTCTGGAACAACAGAATTAAATTCAATTTTTTTCATTTTTATTATTTACATACTGTACAAAACAGTTTTAACATCTCCAAGTAAAGGCTTAAAAAAGCTCCAAACAGAATTTGCATCATTTCCGTCAAGCAATGCCCCTACATTCAAGACGAAACACATATGTTTACCTGCTATTTCTTTTTGAATATTATAAGATAAAGCATCTTTTGATTTTAATATAGAACAACGGGCTCCTTCCGGAGTATTCCCCGAAAAAAATTGCAAATCATCAGACACACCAAAATAAAAATATAAATTACCATCTGTATAATAATAAGAATTATTCTCCCAATCAACGATTTTGCTTCCTGCCGGACATGATTTCTTCCAATATTCAACATCAGCAAGAAAATCTTTGTTTGCCAATCTAGCGCTCATTTGAGGGAGATTGTTGCCATCAGAAAATGAAGGAACAACAATAGCCATATCACCGTCAACACTTCTTATTATGTTATCCATATCTATTGCAGTATTCATACCGGCAAGAAGAGCCTGAAACGAATTGTTCTGATGCAATAGATTGATAAAATCTTTACCTTTTACATTCAAAAATATACCTAAAGCAGAATTTTTAGACATACAACCGCAATAAGAACCTTTTATTGAACGGAAGACCTTTTTGTTTTTAACCAAATTATCATTTATACTTTTATTAAATGAAAATGTTTCTCCTTTAATATTAATAATGCCATCCATACCTTTAGACACTTCTGCCGCCACCATTATTTGCGATGCGTCAGCATCTTTAGGTGCACCAATAGTAAAAGGCGCAACAAATTTTTCGGGAAGAGCTGCAACCTGAGCTACTATTGCCACAGGTCCATTAAGACTATCCAATTTTTCAAATAAAGGAGTTACTTTTATACTTTGCTCTTCATCCTGTTCAAGATATTTAATCATCTGCCTCTGCATATCAGCCTGCTGAACTGGTAAAACAGGTCCCATTATAAGTAATGCATCCGAAGAAAAGCCCATCATCCACACATTTTTAACCATTGTAAAGTTAAACCCTCTTCTAGTCGTTATTTTCTTACAATAACCCGTCTTCGACAAATCATTAAGCCAATCACTTAAATCATCCGCATCTTTAACTTTAACAACAAGTCCTAAATTACCATCAACTGTTTCAAACACATAAGCCTTGCTCGTAACATCAATTCCACAATCAGACAAATCATTCACTTTAAATAAATCTTTTATATAACTTTGCTGTTTGTCGGTAATTGAATTACATAAATCATTTGCGTCAACAGCTACAACAGCCGTACTGGTTTGTGGTACAACATTAAGATAATCATCTGAAGAACACGACATCAACACGAAAAAACATGGAAACAGCCAAAATATAATTGTCCATGACTTCATTATACCATTTTTCATTTTTATACAACCAAATCCCATCAAAGTCTAATTAATATAATCTTCATTTTCGTAAAGCCAATTGGGCCATCATTGTTGCAGATAAAGCAGCTGTCTCGGTACGCAAACGGCTATTTCCCAAAGTAACAGATTCATATCCGTTATCCATTGCCAATTTTACCTCATCAAGAGAAAAATCACCTTCAGGACCAATTAATATCGTTATATCTGTATCCTCACTTAACTGTGATAATGGATATATTTCATTAAATAAATCCTTCTTCGCTATCTCTGTATAACAATGTGCTATAAATTTTTTACCCTCACGTGGTGTTAATATAAAATCTTTAAAAGAAGTCATTCCATTAAGAGCAGGTTTCCAAGGCTTGCGACTCTGTTTAACGGCAGATACAACTATCTTATCAAGCCTGACAGTTCTCATAACCTTACGCTCAGAAAATTTACAATTTAAAAACGTTATTTCATCTATGCCTACTTCTGTAGCTTTTTCACAAAACCATTCAACCCGATCCATCATTTTGGTCGGAGCCATGGCTATATGCAAACGTCCCCTCCAAGTTTTTTCCTGTGGCAAACATTCTTTTATTTCATACATGCATCGTTTCGTTGCTGCTATGGTAACCATAGCACGGTAAAATACCCCTTTACCATCCATCAGAAACATTTCGTCACCACTCTTAAGACGAAGCACACGTAAAGCATGCAGCGCCTCATCCATTGGAAGCTCTGTCAAATCAGCTGCGTCTGGAACATAAAAAAATCTAACTTCTTTCATTATAAAATCAATTAACTATTGGCCCTTATCACCATTTTTCTCACGCCGTTTTTTTTCATCACGCAGATGCGAAGCCAGTTCATAATTTTCATCCAATATAGCTTTTTCCAAAGCAGCTTGGAGCATTTTATCACTTATTGTATTAACAGGCAACGACACGCCTCTTGAATTTTCCTTATAGGCAACAGACTGACGTGCCATAAGAGCAGAATCAATAAATATAGGAATATTACTGACATATGAAAGTAAAACTGCGTCAGAAGCACGAATTACAACCGATTTCACATTACTTCTGTCATAAAGTATTGTTCTATATTGTCCATCAATAATATCATCAATAATCAATTCATATCCCGAATCAGCGTTAATATCAAACATCTTGCACAAAACCTCAGGCAACATTATTTGCACAATAGGAATACTTTTTGTTCTTAACTCTAACTGTACGGCCATAGCCTTATCACAAACTATTGATATCTGACGTTTTTTTAATTCATCTGTCAATATCAGCAGTCCCATGTCTTCTGTTCCAACTATTTCGGACACCCCTTTAAAAATCAATCTTTCCTTTGCCATACAATATAAAAATTCACAATTTAATTAAGACTTTATCCTCTCCGTCTTAAAGAACAAGACAAAAAGGATTGCAACCAACAAAGCATATCCCGCAAAAATAAGCCAAGTAGTCTGCCAGTCACCTAAGAGATACATACCTTCCCACTTACAATAATGCTCAACGACGGCACCTGCAGCAAGCGTACCTACCGACGCACCAATCCCATTTGTCATAAGCATGAAAAGCCCCTGAGCAGAAGCTTGTATAGAAGAGTCGGTTTCTTTCTCAACAAATAATGCACCTGACACATTGAAGAAATCAAACGCAACACCATATACAATCATAGAAAGAATAAACATCCATAAGCCATCTCCAGGATTTCCAAGTCCAAAAAGCCCAAACCTCAACACCCAAGCTATCATTGCCATAAGCATGACAATCTTTATGCCAAAACGCCTAAGAAAAAATGGTATAAGTAATATACATAGAGCCTCGGATACTTGAGATAATGAAGTTAATAAAGTAGCATTATTTGCACCAAACGTATCTGCATATTCTATATTACCACTAAAACTCGTTATAAATGGTGTTGCATATCCATTTGTAACCTGAAGCGACATTCCCAACAACATTGAAAAGATAAAAAACATTGCCATACGCTTTTGTCCAAACAACTTAAATGCATCAAGTCCTAAAGATTCGGACAAAGACCTTCCACCTGTTTTACCAACAACGGCACATTTAGGCAATGTCATTGCATAAAATGCCAAAATAAGTCCCAATATACCAGATACAAAAAATTGCATAAACGTATACTGAAATCTGGCCTCTGATGTTACACTAAAGAAAAAGCCTTCATCCTGAGTATAGGCAGCACAATTAACAAACCACATTGCCGCAATGAAACCTACAGTACCGAGAACCCGTATAGGAGGAAAATCCTTTATTGTATCATAGCCATTACGCTTTAATATAGAAAAAGCAACCGTATTTGATAATGCCAACGTTGGCATATAAAAAGCGACGCTCAATGTATAAAATATCACAAACGGGACTCTGTCTTGTATCTGATTTCCTAATCCTACATTAAAACCCATCCACCAACAGCCCAACATAAATACGGCTGCAAACAAATGGCATATGCCCAACAATCTTTGCGGCTGTATTAATTTGTCGGCAATAATGCCAATTATAGTTGGCATAAATATTGATACAATACCTTGGATTGAATAAAACCAAGGTATCAAGTCTCCCAATCCTGCAGAGCCTAAATAATTACTCATACATGTAAGATATGCTCCCCAAACAGCAAATTCGAGGAAATTCATAATAGCTAAACGAGCCTTCAAATTCATATACAGAATAATTTATTCACCATTAATAAAAAAATAAAGCGGTTATTTGACATAATAAGGTATACAATTTATCGTCGATTTAACCACTATACCATGCAAAGATAACGCAAAAAAAAGTATAATCAAAATAAATAACATAATTTTATAATGATATACTTTTTATCAGCAATGAATGTCAATTATGTGTTATGCAAATCTTGAAGAATATTATTCATTTCCTCAAACTGCTTTCCCATATTAAGTTTCAGATAAATATTATATAAAGAAGGGGCCCATTTATCTTTATCACCAGGACGAAGTTCTCTATATTTTTCCATATATGGTAAAGACTTTTTATAGTAACTTATAATCTGACTCCTATTTTTGCGTTTTGATGTTGGTGTTTTTTCCAAACCTAAGGCAAGATTAATATATGAAACACCAGCATTATAATACACGTCTGCCAAAGAATCATCCTTTGCTAAAATAGTATCACAAATTGCAATACAATCTGCATAACGCCCCATATTTAACAATGTATTACTTTTAGCGAACATAAATAATATATTCTCTTTATTATTAGCCAAAGCAGTATCTGCAACAGTCATTGCAGAATCTAACAGATTCTTTCCATTATAATAATCCATCAAACGTAAAAAGAAAAAATTCGATTTTTTATATTCGCTAAAACCTATATGCAAAGTTTGCAGATACTTTATGGTATCACCTTTAAAAAAATATATTTCAGACAAATACTGCAAAGCCTTTTCACGATAATGTTCATTAGCCAAAGCCAAATCTATGTGTTTTAAGGCACTGTCCAGTTTATTCAATTTATACCCTGAAAACAAAGTCCAAAATGCGGCAGAAGTTGCAACATTATCATTATTAGCATATTTATTATCAGAGAATAATGGCTGATTAGCACAATCAAGATATGCATCCATTAAATCATAAGCCGGACTATAATTTTTCTTATTCAAGAAAAATAATCCTCCGTTATATAAATTACGTCTATATTTATCAAGATAAGCCGCATTCTTCTTTCTATAATTTAATTTTATACGTCCTTTCTTATCAGGAAGGGCATCAACACTGTCTAAGCTTTCATAAGCCTTAAACATTTTATATGCAGTATTGAAAAATGCGACAGTATCATATTGTTCCTTAAGATATAATTTTTCATTAGCCACCTCATATTGCGTACGAACTGCATCAGCTAATGTTTCATATATTTTTATGTTTTGCCTATTGGCAGAATCATTCAACAAACTACGCATAGAATTTTCAGCCTGTTCCAAATTACTACGGCTCTTTATATTTGAACGAGCTTGACTTATCTCCTTTTTTTGGCCAAAAGAAGTTAAAGATAAAAATACTGCAAAAAATAAAAATAACTGACGCATTAATATTAAATTTAAAACTTGGAGACTGATATTATGACGAATATCAGTCTCCAATAATAAAGAACATTTATAAATTATTTAGTATAAGTTTCTGCTTCCTTTGTCTTAGGATCATCAACGCCATAAATTCTATAACAACATGTATAAAGAGAATAGGCCCAAACATTCTTAAGTTGCATATCCTTATCAAGGTCCTTAGCCTTTTCCAAATACTCTATAGCTTTTTTATAAACGTCTATTATAACCTTTTCTGCATCTGGTGAAAGTCGTTTACCATTTGCGGTTGCACGCTCTGCTGCTTCTTGTGCCTTATACATATAGCTATTACCTATTGAAGCTATCACAGCTACATTTTGAGGTTGTATCTCAGCCGCTTTAAACAAATCAGCAATAGCTTCATCCCATTTATGTTCATTCATATTAGCCTGTCCACTCATTGCCAATGCAGTAAAGTTATTTGGATCCTTAGCCAACTTAGCCTTGACAAAATCATTTAGACCAGCCTTATCATTAAGAGATATAAGCATAGAACAAATTGTACTGAATACCATATCATTGCTCTCATCATTTGCATAAATATCCTTAAGCTTATTTACATAATTAAGAGTATCTTCATGAGACTTCAGCTGATTTTGCATAACAGCTAATTTCAATTGAAGAGCATCTTCAGCCATAGCAGTATCTTTGATAGCTATATCAGCATATTTTTCTGCTTTATCATATTCTTTTGCAAAATATGCAAAACGAGCAGCATAATAAGCCATCTGTGTCAAACTTGCATCTTTGCTTTTATCTTGCTCATCAAACAAAGGATAATCATTACTATCCACATAAGTTGCAAGATTTTTATAAGCAAGAGCTTCATCCTTATTCTGGTAATATATACCAGCATTTATAAGATGGAATCGAATCGGATAAAGACGATTACTGTTTGATTTATGGAATTTTGGTTTTACCTTTCCCTTTTCATTTGGCTGATTGTCAAACTCGTCACAAAGCACACCATTTTCGAGTGCCTGCAATGCAGCATTATAAAGCCCGACTGTGTCATAAGGCTCTACTTTAGCATTAAGCTGGGCAGCCATCTGATTACTTGTAATCGTTGCCTGTTCATTTACCACTTTACCATAAGCAAGATCAACAAGTTTATTATAACATTTGGCTTTCTGCTCTGCTGACATACTACCCAAATTACTCTTTAAAAGATTATAAGCTTCATTATAATCCTTCATTTTTGAAATTTGTTTATACACATCTTGTGCAAAGGCCGACATACTTAGTATTGAAGCTACGGCCAACGTCATAAACTTTTTCATAATAGATATTTTAAAAGATTATTAATTTTCATCTTCATTATTATATTCACCATCAATATCTTCACTTTCCATTTTATCATTATCCTCTATGATGCCATTAGAAACACTTTGAGTATCATTTTTTATGGCTTCACTTGTCTGAGTCCATTCTTTTCTGCTTTCAGCTTCGGCCAATGCCTCCAAATCTGAACTCATAACTTTGCAGACACTTGATATGACATCATTCTTTTTTGTAAGATTAATAAGTCTTACCCCCTGAGTAGCCCTTCCCATAACACGGCACTCTGAAACCTTTAAGCGAATTAATATACCACTTTTGTTTATAATCATCAAATCATTTTCATCTGTAACAACTTTTATTGCAACCAAACGACCTGTTTTTTCTGTGATATTTAAAGTCTTTACACCTTTTCCGCCACGGTTTGTAACACGATAATCCTCTACCTGACTACGTTTACCATAGCCATTTTCGCTTACGACCATTATTGTCTCTTCATCAGGCTTATTAACGACAACCATACCAACAACTTCATCATCTCCATCATCAAGACGCATACCACGAACACCTGTTGAGACTCGTCCCATTGCACGCACAGTATTTTCATGGAATCTTACGGCACGGCCATTTTTATCAGCTAAAAGCAACTCATTATGTCCATTTGTCAATCTTACTCCAACCACTTCATCACCATCAAGGACATTAATTGCAATCACGCCATTTGCTCTTGGTCGACTATAAGCCTCAAGACTTGTCTTTTTAATCAGACCTTTCTTCGTAGCAAATACCACAAAATGACTATTGATAAAATCTGGATCATCAAGTCCACGCAAACGCAAAAATGCATTAATGCTATCATCACTTTCTATATTCAACAGATTCTGAATCGCACGTCCTTTCGAGTTTTTAGCACCTTCCGGTATTTCATAGCATTTGAGCCAATAGCAGCGTCCTTTCTTTGTAAAGAACATCATTGTATTATGCATAGTGGCAGGATATATATATTCAGTAAAATCCTGCTCACGACTATGAGCACCCTTACTGCCTACACCGCCACGTGCCTGCTCGCGGAATTCTGATAATGGAGTACGCTTTATATATCCAAGATGACTGATTGTTATCACAACTGGATCATTGGGATAAAAGTCTTCTGGGTTAAACTCTTCACTTGAATATTTTATCTCAGTACGACGTGGATCTCCATATCTTTCCTTGACCTCCAATAGTTCATCTTTCATAACTTTCTTACAAAGTTCAGGATCATCAAGGATTGACTGTAAATATGATATCAGTTTTTCAAGTTCTTCATATTCCGCATGCAACTGATCCATACGCAAGCCTGTCAATTGGCTAAGGCGCATATCAACTATGGCTTTTGACTGTAATTCATCAAGTTCAAAACGCTTTTCCAAATTACGCTGAGCATCGGAAGGTGTTTTTGAAGCACGTATGATATGAACTACTTCGTCAATATTATCACAAGCAATAATCAAGCCTTCAAGTATATGGGCTCTTTCCTGCGCTTTACGCAAATCAAATTTAGTTCTTCGTATTGTAACATCATGACGATGCTCTACAAAATAGCGAACACAATCCTTCAATGTCAATAAACGCGGACGGCCTTTCACCAAAGCTATGCAATTGACAGAAAATGAACTTTGCAATGCTGTCATCTTAAATAACTTATTTAATATGACATTAGCATTGGCATCTTTTTTCACATCAATAACAATACGCATACCTTGACGTCCAGACTCATCATTTGCATTGCTGATACCATCAAGTTTCCCCTCTTTGACTAAATCCGCAATATATTCTATAAGCTGAGCCTTATTTACGCCATAAGGTATTTCTGTTATAACTATTTTATCATGCGATTCCGAACTTTCTATTTCAGCCTTAGCACGCATTACAATGCGGCCACGTCCTGTTTCATAAGCATCCTTAACGCCTTGAATACCATATATATAAGCCCCTGTTGGAAAATCAGGCGCTTTTATATACTTCATCAAACCGTCAACATCAATATCCGGATTATCTATGTAAGCACAACATCCATCAATGACCTCACCAAGGTTATGCGTTGGTATATTTGTTGCCATACCCACAGCAATACCATTACCTCCATTAACAAGTAAATTAGGTATTTTTGTAGGCATTACTGACGGCTCTTGCAAAGAATCATCAAAATTATTCATCATATCAACTGTATCTTTATCAAGATCGTCCATGATATGTTCGCCCATCTTTGATAACCTGCACTCCGTATAACGCATCGCAGCTGGCGAATCGCCATCTACACTGCCAAAGTTTCCTTGACCGTCAACAAGCGTATAACGCATGTTCCAATCTTGAGCCATCCTTACCAACGCTCCATAAACAGAGCTATCACCATGAGGATGATACTTACCAAGCACTTCACCTACAACACGTGCACATTTCTTATACGGCTTGTCACTCGTATTACCTATACCCATCATTCCATAAAGAATTCTTCTATGTACTGGCTTAAAGCCATCACGTACATCAGGCAAAGCACGAGCAACAATGACAGACATCGAATAATCTATATAAGAGGACTTCATTTCCTCTTCAATATTAATCTTTATAATTCTGTCCTGATCAAATGTGTTATTATCCATCTATTTTCAATTATATTAAATTTCTATAAAATGCCATTTAAGGCCATTCTTTTGCGTTTTAAGACGTTTTTACTATTTTTAGCGTGCTAAATTAACACTTTTTTTTCGAGTTACAAAAATCATTTTACTCAAAACGAATAATTTTAAACTTTATTATAAACAGCAACCTTATAACACAGACAAAAACACGAAGAACATACAATAAAAGATTCCTTCATGAAACAATTAAACAAATCAAAACTTCGCAAAATGTAATCCAAACAAATATGGCTCACTCGATAAATAGTGGGGGAAGAAAGAAAAAAATCTTATCTTTGCATCAT
>ENA-UONW01003827-UONW01003827.1-human-gut-metagenome-genome-assembly--contig:-CS52-NODE-3827-length-11834-cov-15.178453_pt1 | contig 11834 bp, 14 predicted proteins | sample MGYA00242463_ERZ724010 | MGnify/ENA metagenome assembly ERZ724010 | reverse complement strand
CTTTGTAACAATTCAGCCTGTTTTTCTGTCGAAATCAAAGGCACCTCGGACATTTATAGTTCTTCCAAAAGTTTGATGATAATATTACCATTCATGGAAGAAGCAATCTGTTATTACAATAATGCGAAATTGACGATAGTGCCATCATTAAATTGGGCTTCCACCCGGTTGGTGTCCATGTTGTAGCGGCAGGAAAGCGCTTTTTGAGAGTGATTATGGTCGAAATACTGATTTCGTTTCATTTGAATTGCTCCTTAAATGATTTTTGGATTTGATTTTCAACGAGATGAGGTCTCTTTTTCCTTTCTCTTAAGTCACCCAACCGCACTGTCCTGCATCGCAGGCGTTCACAACTTCCGAAACGTCGGCGCGGTGCATAAGCTCTTTTAGAATTTTGAATTGTTTTCCTTTGTCTGCGGCTACGGTGTACTGCCAGTTTTGGGGCAGAATAGGTAAGCTGTCATAGTTCCATTTTCTGTACTGTTCCCAATAGGCGGAAGCTTCCGCAAGCTGTACCAAATGCCCGACACACCATGAAATGAGGTAATCGTCGCCCTCGATATTTCCGTCTTTTTTCTTTTTTGCGCCAAGTGCGGCGGCGATACTCTGTGCCACGCTCGGCTTTTCTGCAATGACTAACTTCATACAGGTCTCCTCTATAAATATCGTAAAAATAAAAATACGTGAAAAGGCAAAGAAAATATAATACTTTTAAGCATATGTGTAATAAATAATAATAAAAATATATTGACTTTTTTAGACGTAAGGAGTATACTTAAAAAAACCGGGAGGTAATTGCTATGAGTAGAACACCTAAAAACGTCAATAACGATGATGCAAGAGAAATTGCCACATTCTTATTGAATAAAGGCATTCCTCAAACCCAAATTGCAATGGTAGTTAAAAAATCTCAATCATGGGTAGCTGGAATTAAACGGGAATGTGATATTGCTTCTTTTGCAAGAGAAGAAGGGCGTCAGGAAGTACGAAATGCCATTATTGATAATATTGAAAATAAAGCTGCTCGTGAAATTTCTCGTGGAATGTTGCATTCTAATAACGCATCATTGCTTCCAGACAATACTGATTGATACACTAGTCGGATAATCCGCCATTCGTAACGAGTGGCGGATTATTTTTTCTCCCGTAACTGTTTCAGACAGCAGCCCACACAAGGGGCTTGTCCCCGATAGGGACAGGACGCACAAGCCGGAGAAACAGGAACGGGCGGCGTAGGTTCACGCCGCCCGGTAGGTCTTTGTATCATCATTTTTTCAAAAGGACTGTCAGTAAAAAAGGTTATACTTCCTCGTCCTCCGTTTCCCCGCCGCCTGTGTCGTCGGCGGTTTCTTCCGGCTCGTCCTCGTCGTAATCTTCAAAATCAAACTCATCAAGGTCTGTGCTGCCTTTCACATTCTGTTTCAGTTTCCAAATCTTAAAGTAGTAGAACGCACCGCCCCCGCCAAGAACTGCCACCACAAGGAAGATAACCAGACTGCCCATGTTGTTGTTTTGCTTTTTCTGCGGTTCTTCGGGCTGCTCCGGCTCGGTCTGTTTTTCTATGCCTGTACACGCACTCATTGTTACAGAGCATACCGGGCAAGTGGTATTGATTGCGCCTGCCACGCATTTATCCGTACAGGTGCAGACTGCCGGGGCGGTAGTTTCTTCCTCCCCGATAATCGCCATGAGGTCAGCTTCGTCCACTTGATTTAAGAAATGGACGGTATCTTCGCCCTCGGCTGCATGGTCAATGACAATGTAGAAATAGTTGCCGCCTTTGCTTTTTACAACAATAAACTGTTTATCCCCGGACGCTTCGCCGGAAATATCATCAACAAGGCTCATATTGCCCTCCGGGGTGAGGGGCTGCGGCTCGGTTTCCACGATAACGCCGCTGTCGTCGGTGGGAATATCATTGCCCTGTGCATACGCGGTCACAGAAATGCCGCCCATGCAGATAAGGGCAAATAGCAACGTAAGAAAGCTGCGAAAAAATGGTTTATTCTTCATGGTCGGTGTCCTCCTCTCTGGTGAGTGCTTCGGGTACAGTTTTCATGCCGGGAATACCTCCGCCGGAAAGCAGGTCGGTAAGGGCGGCAGGGGTAAGGCGCATGGAGCGCACAAGCTGTACGATTTGCAGGTTTTCAAGTTCTGTTTTCTGTGCAAGCAGCTCTTTCAAGTGCGCCTGCTGTTCGGAAATTTTCTCGCGGGCCTTTTCGATTTCCGCATTGATACGGTCAATTTTATTTGTTGCCATACAGTCAATACTCCTTTCAGATGTTAGTTCCAATTCATCAGTCCATAGCCTTTGATACAGGCATAATCAAGGGGATAGTCCCAATTCTCCGGCAAGGACAGCATTTGTGATAACAGCCCCTTTGCCTTTAGGGTCAGCTCCTTGTTGCATAGGTGGTGGTTGCTCATTACGGTATATCCCGTATTGCGCTCCACACGAAAAACGGCCATTGTTTCATCACTCCTTTGCTGCGAATTTGTTACGCAGTAGAACGGCGATTTTGCGGGTACAGGTATAAATCCTTGTCCGCTGTTAGCGGCGGGCGAAAATCGCCATTCAGAGCCGGGTAAAAATCGCCAAAAACGATCAAAATAAAATGACCATTCCAATTTGCCATCATATCCTGTAAACTGGAAAGTGACCAAACAACCCAGTGGAAAGGAACATGATGGATACAAACAAAAGGAATGGCCTTGTGCCCATTATAGCACAAGCCATAGAAGAAATGGAAGTCGAAACTGGATTTTCCATACCGTTAGAAAACATAAATCTGGCAGAACTGGAACGCCGTACCGGACTGAGCCGCTCAAAGCTGAGAACTCTTCAGGCAAAAGGGTTCAAAGAACAGCCGCAAGGTTTGAAGGGTAAACCCAAAGGAGGCATTTTAAAGGGCTATACGGGCATTCTAGATAGTCTTCTGTCTCAGGGAATTACCAATTCTGTAGTGTGCTTGGAACGTCTCCGACAGGAGGGCTTTACTGGCGGCAGAACCACCGTAAAGGATTACATTGCAGCTCACAAATATTTGGTACCTGTTAGGCGAACGCAGACAGCGCCGCGGGGAAATCGAGGACGTCGTTATATGACTGGGCCGGGTGAAGCATTCCAAATGGATTGGGGCTTTACAAAGGTTTTGAATCCTAATGGAACAGAATACCAGGTGGCCTGCTTTGCGATGATTTGCCACCACTGCGGCCAACGATATGTGGAGTTTTTTCCAAATGCAAAGCAAGAAAATTTGTTTATTGGAATGATTCACGCTTTTCAGTATATGGGAATTCCCCAGTATGTCCTTACTGACAACATGAAGAGCGTAGTGGTAAAGCGAGATTTGGAAGGACATCCAATATGGCAAAAAGATTATGAAGCCTTTATGAAAGCAGTAGGGTTTCAGACAAAGCTCTGTAAACCCAGGCACCCCTTTACAAAGGGAAAGGCCGAACGACTGGTTCGCTTTGTAAAGGAAAACTTCCTTGTTGACCGAACTTTCCAAAATATTTCGGATCTGAACTGGGCAGCGTTGAACTGGTGTAATACACAAAACGCTGTTTTTCACAGAGCGTTGGGATTTGTTCCGCAAGAGATTCATTTCAAGGATTGCGCTGCTGTTTTACGGGAACTTTCTATTGACTCCGCTATACGGGGATACTTGTGTCCAGAACGCAGGTTGTCTTTCGATGGATTTGTCAGCTATGAGGGAATTTGCTTTGGTGTTCCGTCCAATTATCTTTTGCCGACAGTCCGAATCACTAGAGACCAGAATTCGATCCGAATCTTTTCCTACGATTTTTCACGGCAGTTGGTTTCATATCCCGTCACGTGGAGTAGACAGGACCAAATCTGTGCAGGGCAGTTTGAGGAAATACCTCAGCCAGAAGAGTTTCCAACAGCTCGGGTAAAGACAACCATCCAGCAGCTTCCTCCTACGCCAACGCAACTCTCTTTTGAAAAGTTTAATTTCGATGATGAGGTGTTGCAGGATGATTGAAAGTAATGTTTATGAATTGATTGAGCAGTACAGCAAGATTTTGAGATTGGATCTTACTTCTGAAGAGTTTGCTCGCCTTGTGGCTGACAAAAATTGCTCAGAGGAAAGTATACAAACCACATGTGAACTGTTCCACCATTTGGCTGAGAAGAAGCAAGCGACAACAGTACACACTTTTTTGAAAATGAGTCGATTGCCGCTTAAAAATCCAAAGACCTTTGAAAACTTTGACTTCTCTGTGATTAAAGGCCGGGACGTTGAACATTTGAAAAATGTCAGTTCTCTTTCTGCTGTATATGCTCACCGCAATTTGGCTTTTATTGGTCCTGCGGGGACAGGAAAAACGCACTTGGCTCAAGCATTTGGCTATGAATGCTGTCAGCAGGGACTTAAAACCTATTTCATTAAAGCTTCTGAGCTTCGTGACAAACTGACGAATGCGCGCAAGGCAGGAAAAACCGCTTCTTGCTTGAATTCCTTGGTTCGCCCCTCCTGTCTGATTATTGATGAGATTGGCCACTGCGAATTTGATTGAGAAAATGCTCGTCTGTTCTTTGATTTGGTTGACCGCAGATACAATAAAGAGAGCAGTTTTAATACCGTTTTCACAAGCAACAAGAACCCAGCACGGTGGCGAGATATTTTTAATGAAGACGATGCGCTTCTATGTGCCCTTGACCGCATCTTTGATGATGCTGAGGTATTTAAAATCCGCGGAGAAAGTTTCCGGGGTAAGCAGTTGGTGACAATGTCGTTTCAAACAAGCCGCGTAAAGGAATTTAATCCGACTGAGGCTGAAGTTAAGTAATTGACCAAACGAGTACTGGGTTGTTTGGTCATTTAATTTTGACCGTTTTTGGCGATTTTTACCCAGCTCTGAATGGCGATTTTCGCCCGCCGCTAACACCGCGCCAGAAATGTGCCTGCAAAGCCGCTGATAGCAAGGGCTTTTACGTCCCTAATGCGTAACAGTAGGTATAAAAAAAGACGCTCAACATTGAATGTCTTATTAGGCACGATATTTTATTTTAGAAATGGTTCGTCCTATCATTTTCGACTGTATGTTGTTCTTATGCAGTCGTACCATCAGCAAAACCTTGAACAACCATATAGGTGGGGACTTCATAATAATTCAATGCGCTAATTACATCTCCGATGTTAAAATATTTTAAATAGTTGCTCCCTAAAATAACAGAAATATGGTAATCAGGCGAAACAATATAAGATGTTTCATCGAATCCATTACCGCAATGTAGAGGAATTCTTTCTGCGTTGAATGCTTCTTTATTTAACAGAAGCTGATTGACAGTTATGTAATTTGTTCCATCATGCTCAAAAACATTAATGTTATCGGGAGCAAAAGATTCTGAACCACAAAAGTATCGAATATCCAAGGATTGGTTGATCTTTTCTAAAAATGTATATTCCGGAAAAGATTCCAGCGCTGCATGAAAGTCTTTTAACAACGATACCTGATTCGGATCTTCGATAATAGGAACGATTGGGTCTTCATAATCATAAAGCTTGTATTCATGTGTCGAGTCACCTTTAAGGAGTAGCGTGTGCAATGGTGTGCATACGATAATAATAATAGAAAACGCTATGAAACCCCAAAAAATACTTACAATTGAAAGGAAACCAGCGGTAAGATATAATTTTTTCTCTTTAGTCATAATTCTAATTGAATTTTATAGGAAGTGGCATATTAAGGAAAAATCGTTTTATCTTAATATGCCACTCAAATTGATTTACAATATATTATGTGTAAGATTAATTATCCCCAATAGGACCGCAATGCGTATCCCCAGTCTTTCAAAATGTAAGGGCTTCGAGCAACAGCGCTACCAGAATTTGCATATTGCCGGTCGCTATCTACCAAGACTGTTCCACCGACCACTTGAACAATTTGAGCCCGAGAATAATGGCGTAATGCATACACTGTTTCAGAGGCGACACGAACTTTGTTCGCCGAATACTCTTTTGCTGCACGGTGTTTAAGCGGCAACCCATCGAATGTATGCTCGACCCACTCTGCGTCCGAGAGATCAGCGAAAGTAGCAATCCCGTTGTCATCACGCCAGCGGCATTCGTAGTAGGTTTCCCCATTTTCATTGTGCTCGATAATAGCCTCAACGGACTGTGGAACAACAAAATTACTGTTGGAACTATCTGCAAAAGCAGGTAACGCCATAGCACAGACCATGGCTATAGCCAAACCAGAAGTAAAAAGATTCTTATTTAGAGTTTTTATTATATAAATCCTCATTATTATAATTTAATTGATTTCGGAACGAACGAGATTTCATCTGTGCACCGATGAAATTAATTACAAGCTGTGATCAATTTCAGTGTTTAAGATTCACTTCCTGTTTTTGCACTATAGCATACTTCACATAAGATTTCCATAAATGCGTTATAAAAGCAAAAATAACTGCATGAACGCAGAAATCTTTGTTAAAGACAATAAATTGGCAGCGGAAGAAGCAAAATTGATAAACAAACAGGCTTACTTTTGAGCAAATCGTGCAGGAATACTTAGAAAAACAGAGCCTAGGGCGTACCCCGGATTTGCAGGAAAAGGAGCCGTCTATATCTTCGCCGCCAATAGATTTAATAGCCAGTGCTTTGGCTGATTTTAGAGGGTAAAGCACTATACAGAAAAAGGGCTTCCGCCAGCAGATGCGGAAGCCCTTGTTGAGAAGGAGAATAGTGAATATCAGTTTTTCATTTCGGCACGAATCTTATCGTTGGCTTCCTCGACCTTCATGCGGGAGAGGATAAAGGTAATATGGCGTCCAGCACAAAGGGAATCACGAGGTACATGAGTTTCAGCATATTGATGCAGGATTCCGGCTGCACGGCCAGCGCCTTATCATAATTGCTGAACGCCAGCAGCCAGCCGGTGATGGCGGTGCCGAGACCGCCGCCCAGCTTGACACCGAGCGAGGTGCAGGAGTACATCGTGCCGTCCACGCGCTTGTGCTTCGTCAGCCAAGTGTACTCGGAGCAGGAGGCGATAACGGCGTTCATGTCGCCCTGCCACGGGCCCTGACCCAGTGCAGCGATGGCCGTGAAGAGCAGCATCATCTTGACATCGCCGGAACCCGTATAACCAGCCACAGCAACCAGCGCACGGGCTACGGTAGCAAGGGCATAGCTGCCGACGTTCAGTTTGTACATACCGTGCATCTTGGCAACGAGGGTCGGGGTAAAGACCAGTGCGATGATCAAAGGAATGTTGATGGCCCAGGAGAACACGCCGAACAGGTTCTTGTCGCCAAGGATATGAGCAGTGTAGTAGGTACCCATGCTGATCATGGCACCATAGATCTGCTGCAAAATGTAGGTGACGCAGATCATCAGGTAGTATTTGTTGGAGACCAGCAGCTTGGCAGCTTCGACAAGACCGTACTTCTCGTCTTTCTCGATTTCGGCTTTATCCGTGGTATCGACAAACTCTTCCTCCGGCAACTCCTTGACGGAGAAAACAGAGAGCGTGTTGACGATCAGACCGATAATGGCATAGACGATAGCCACGGTGCGCCACGCTTCGGCAGTGTCGCCCAGTGCAGAGACAGCCAGCAGCGTGAAAGACTGACTGGCAAGGCTGGTGGCGAATATACGACATTGTGATTATTTCTTTAACCGCTGTTTATCGTTAATTGCGTTGGCATTACAGTATCTGGATTGATGAATGTTATGCAAATATCTGACCAGAATGAAAGATGGATTGATGTTTTTCTATAGATATGGTAGAATAAAGTAGCTACCACCAAGGGAAAGCGCCTTGTCAACGAAAGAAGGGACTATTTATAATGTATATTGAACAGAGCGAGATCAAAAACTTCAAAGGCATTGCAGAAATGTCTTTGGAATTCGCTCCGGGAATCAATCTGCTGATTGGTAATAATGGCGCTGGCAAAACAACAGTCCTTGAGGCGCTGTCTTTATCACTTCAACCATATTTCAGCAGAATGAAAGGTGTAACAAAAAAGGGAATTACTTCCAGAGAAGTGCGTTTTGAAGCCGAAAGAGTCAGTGACGCATCACAGTTTGTTACCAGATTCCATCCGACATACGTAAAGAGCCATATAGACTACGATGGCAACGATTACACGTGTGAAGTTTTTCGTGAAGATGAGACAAACGCGACAAGAACACGCTATATTGGAAATGAGATTGCAACGGCAGGTAAGCAGAATCTGAATGCAAAAGAAGCCATATTGCCGCTCATTTGCTATTTCAGCACATCGAGAATTGCAGATACGCAAAGAGCGCAAATAAACTCACTCGGACAGAATAAACTCAATGACCGCGTTTGCGGTTATATGGGCTGCCTTGATTCATCGCTGGATCGGAAAGCTTTGACAGACTGGACACTTAAAATGGCTATGACCGAGTTCCATAGGAACGGCGTAGTGGCAGAGTATGAGGCGTTCAAAAAAGTGGTTGGGCTATTTATGCAGCGCATGAATGATCTTGATGAAATGCCTGTCGTGGAGTACTCACGCATATTTGAGGATCTTGCATATACGGAAGATGGAAAGACTTTACCCATTAACTATTTGAGTGCGGGCTATCAGTCTCTTTTGTGGATGCTTATGGAAATGGCGTTCAGAACGGCAATTTTGAATCCCGGCTTAGATGACTACAGCCAGGTTGGTGGTGTGGTGTTCATTGACGAAATCGATATGCACTTGCATCCAAAATGGCAATGGAAGGTCTTGGATGCGCTTCATAGTTCATTTTCCAAAATACAGTTTATAGTAGCAACCCATTCACCAATTATTATTTCTTCTTCCAAGGAAGCAAGACTTTTGTCGATTGGAGAAGATGGGGCGGCGCTGCTGCACAGTGCGTATGCGTACTCAATCGATGATGTCGTATCCTTACGGCAGGGAAGTTTAGGAATCCCGCAGCAATTGAGGAAAATGACAGATGCGTTTGAGCAGGCGTTTTATAGCCGCGATAAGCAAGCGGCTCAGAACGCCTTAGACAAAATGATTCAATGCTATGGCGAAGGTAATACGGAAGTGAAACGAGCGCAAGCGAGGATGAAATTGCGCAAAAACTGGAATTAGTATGATTTTTGTAGATAAAGGGCCTTGCCCACAGGAAATTCAAGAGGATATCGATGCCCAAAAAGCCAAAGACGGCTGGAACGAAATCCCGGAAATACCAAACGCGGAGCAAGCAAAGAGGCTTCGGGAAGAATTCTTTGATGCGCTTAATAAAACCCGCATACGGACAGAACTTTTGAAAAGACAACATGGACTATGCGTCTATTGCATGACTCGGGTGGAGAACAACTCGGATAGTGCAGTCATAGAGCATTTGTATCCATTGAGTAAAAGCAAACAAAGAGCTCTCCAATATGCAAATCTGTTTGTTTCGTGCCGAGGCGGAAAAGACCGGGATGCTGATGGGCATCGCCGTGTACTTTGCTGTGACGCAAAAAAAGAAGATTCCATTATAAACTTGAATCCGCTAAATAAGGATATGATGGATAACATCGTTTATTATTCTGATGGAAGAATTGATATAGCAGAGAGCTATGGAACACGGATAATCAGAAACCAATTGCGTCAAAACTTGCAAAATCACCTCGGCCTTAATGGAAAAGTACTAAACGATGGTTCGATTATTTCAGACACTGAGACAGAAATCGTAAAAGGACGAAGAGATGCGTATAAAGAGGAAAGTGATCTTATAGAAGAACTTGAGCAGATGGGAGAGTTGACGCAGGAGAGAATAGATGAGGAAATAGAAAATCTATTGTCTCAAAATCCACGGGAGGATTTTGTTGGAGTAAAATTGTTTGTACTTAGCCAGACAATGTGATTGAATATATAGCATGCATTGATGCGTATAAAAGACACCCACAGGCAGTAGAATGAACTTCGGCTGTAGTGGGTGCTTTTTGATAAAGCGTGTTTATTTCTGATATGTGCGCGAAAGACTTTTAGGAGAGGATTTCTGTGAATCAAGCAACGAAAAAACAACACTATATTTGGCGCAGTTATTTAGCTCCATGGACAAGAGATAATTCTAATAAAGGTCAAATTATTTGCAGGCGGGAGGGAAGAATTTTTCCGGTTTCTTTGATGAATGTTGCGCATGAGAACTATTTTTATGAAGTAAAAGAGCTTTCAAAAAGAGAAATAGAACTTATTTATGGGATGACGATTAGAGGAAAAACAGGAATACAAAAAACCGTGGGAGAGAATTGGCTGAATCTATATTGTGCATCGTTTAAATTTGCAAGAGCGGTTGGAAAATACTTGCCTGGAAATGATGAGAAAGTGTTTGAAGCGATAACAGCAACGCAGGAATTTAAAGATTATAATATAGAATCGATAGAAAAGCGACATGGAAAAATAGAAACTCAAGGAATGGAATATGTTAAGTTGCTGAGAGAGGACAATATAGGCTTTTGGGAGAGCGAAATAGGCCGAGAAGATTTCTCCTTTTTTCTTGCAAATCAGTATTTTCGAACGAAGAAAATGCGCAACGGAATACTGTATACATTAGAAAATGCTCGGAATATGAACCCCTATTTTAAGGATATCCGTCCGGAAAACATGTGGATACCGTTATCACTAATACTTGCCTCTTATACAGGAGCTAGTATTATAAGCGACTATTCTATAGTTTTGCTTCATACAGATAATAGCCAGTTTATTGTTGGAGATCAGCCGATTATAAATACCTATTCAGTATCTGATGGGAACGGACTGCTTGAAGATATAGAGCTATTCTACCCAATTACGCCACAAACAGCATTACTTGTGACCAAGAAGCAACAATATAAAAATGAAAAAATACTAAAAATCACATCAGATGATGTTCAAGCGTATAACACCCTTGAATGGAATGCTTCGAGCGAAATGATTTTTGCAAAAGAGAGCGAATACTTGGAAAGGGTTCACACATTATGATAATAATTATAAGGTGCCGTCAAGATTTATGCGCAAAATTGTTTGCAGGCTCCGGCTGAATGAAGTCAGCCGGCAATGAAGGCGTCGTCCAGAGCCACCTCCAGGTGCTTCATGTTCATGTATTTCTTGCTGCCCCACTGGGTGCCCGCCACGTGGCGAAGTCGGGCGCAGACCAGCATCAGGGCAGAGTTACCGTCAGGAAATGTCCCTACCACCCGCGTCCGGCGGCGGATCTCACGGTTCAGCCGCTCGATCACGTTGTTAGTGCGGATGCGGGTCCAATGCTCGCTGGGAAAATCGCAGTAGGTCAGCGTCTCCTCAATGCCGTCCTCGACCTTCTTGGCAGCCTCCTTCAGCTTCATGGCGCGCAGCTCGGCGACCACGGCCTTCGCCTTCTCGCGGGACGCCTTTTTGCTCTCCTGGGCGTGGATCGCCTTGAGCATTTTTGCCACAATTTTGACCTTGGATTTGGGCACAACAGAGAAAACATTGCGGTAGAAATGCACCGTGCAGCGCTGGTATTTGGCGTCCGGGAACACCTCGCCCACGGCCTCCAACATCCCCATGCACTTGTCACCGACGATGAGCTTTACGCCGTCCAAGCCGCGTCCACGAAGCCATTGGAAGAAGCTGACCCAGCTGGCCTTGTCCTCTTTCATGCCCTCTGCGGCGCCCAAAACCTCACGAAAACCGTCCTCATTCACGGCGATCGCCACCAAAACAGCAACATTTTCGTACTCTCCGCCCCAGTTGCGGCGCAGGTAGATGCCGTCCACATAGACGTATGGATAGCGCCCGCCCTGCAACGGGCGGTTGCGCCAGTCCTCGATGTGAACGTAGGCTTTCTTGTTCAGCTCGCTGATGGTGGCAGGCGAGACCTTGCTGCCCC
>ENA-UONW01003816-UONW01003816.1-human-gut-metagenome-genome-assembly--contig:-CS52-NODE-3816-length-11872-cov-8.971651_pt1 | contig 11872 bp, 5 predicted proteins | sample MGYA00242463_ERZ724010 | MGnify/ENA metagenome assembly ERZ724010 | reverse complement strand
GACGACGCTGCGCACGGAGCGGGCGGCATAGGGCGTGCCGCCGGTTTTGGAAAGGCGGGCGGCAAGCTCGTCCTGCGTCAGCGCGCGCCGTTCGGCGTCCTGCGGAACGGCCCCCTGCGTCTGGCAGATGTGGCCGTCGGCATCCTGCACGGCGAGCATGGCGTTCTGCCCGTGCGCGACGATGGCATAAAAATCCACCGGCACGCGCTGGGGCTCGAGATTTTCATAGGTCGCGCGGGCGGCGGCAAGCAGCTCGCGGTCCGGCCGCTCCGGCTGGCGCGTGCCGAACATCTGCGGGCCCGTGCGGCCGAGGTAATAGCCCTCCGTGAAGCCCTCGCGGGAGAAGGCGGCGCGCAGCGCGGAAAGATCCGACGAGCGGACCTCGCGGCCGTCGAGCGCGGCGCGGTAGATGCCCGTGACGATGGCGACATACTCCGGGCGCTTCATACGGCCCTCGAGCTTCAGGCTGGCCACGCCCATGCGCGCCAGCTCGCCGAGGTAGCGGATGAGGCAATTGTCCTTCAGGCTCATGGGATAGCGGTTTTCAAACCGGCCGTAGCCGTAGGGCAGGCGGCAGGGCTGGGCGCACTGGCCGCGGTTGCCGGAGCGGCGGCCGATGACGGCCGACATATAGCACTGGCCGGAATAGCACATGCACAGCGCACCGTGGACGAAGACCTCGATGCGCACGGGGCTGTTGCGGCAGATATAGGCGATCTCCTCGCGCGGCAGCTCGCGCGAGAGCACGACGCACGAAAAGCCGAGCGCGGCAAGCTCGCGCACGCCCTCGAGCGAGTGCACCGTGAGCTGGGTGGAGGCATGCAGCGCCAGCTGCGGGGCGATCTGGCGGGAAAGGGCCGCCACGCCGAGGTCCTGCACGATGAGGGCGTCGACGCCTGCGCGGGCCGCGGCCGTGATATGCTCCGCGACCTTCGGCAGCTCGCGGTCCGTGACGAGGGTATTGAGCGTCAGGTAGACCCGCACGCCGCGCACATGGCAGTAGCGCACCGCCTCCGGCAGCTCGTCCAATGTGAAATTGCGCGCACCTGCGCGGGCATTGAACCCCTCCGCGCCCAGATAGACCGCATCCGCGCCGTTGCAGACGGCGGCGTGCAGCGCATCAAGGGACCCGGCGGGGGAGAGCAGTTCGAGCATGGCGGAAACTCCGTTTATCAACATTCCGGCATCAGCCGGGAGAAAAGTGTAAATTCAATGCATATAATGCATACTGAAAATGAGATACAATAGGACTGCCGGCCGCGCGTTGCAGGGGGCGAGGACAGCCCGGCCCGGCGCTGCACTGGTATAACAAACAGGCTGTCAGCAAAACGGTGAACACCAAAGGTCTGTCATTGCGAGGAGGGCGAAAGCCCGACGTGGCGCCCTGAGCGCGAAGCGCGAGGAAGTGCCCTTGGGGTGCAATCTCGGGAAGGCAGTTACGATTTCGCCGGAGGTACCTTGTCATCCAACCATGTCCTGCGAGATTGCCACGTCGGCCGTTGGCCTCCTCGCAATGACACATCAGGGTGGTGCAACGGTGCATCAGTGCCCTTGCGCGGTTGAATTTATCCGTACAAGGCGCTCACAACCCGCAAGGGGCACGCCGCATCCGTAAGGCGGCAAAGCCGCCAACGGCTGCGCAGTGAGCGCCGCTACAGGCCCCGTCGGGGCCATTACCATTTTAACGGCAGCCCTGTGCGGATCGGCAGTACCCAACAGGGCGTCGAGGACACCGCCCCTACAAAAGGCCGTGCGCGCCCGATAAATGTTCGATTTTTATTATAGCATAAACCCTGAGTAAAATGCTACAATCCGGCGGGAAATTTCGCCGAAAAATGTCGGGCCGTTTCGGCAATTTCACCAGAGCCGGGCCTGCGCCGCGTGGGGAGGCAAAGTGGAGCGCATGCCCCGTTGGTAGACATAATCCCGCGCCCTGTTTGCAGACCCGTGCACATTTCCTTGAGTTATCCCCAGTTTGCACAGGTTTATACACAGGGATTTTGGGCTGTGCAGGCCGTCTCCCCGCCCGAAATCCGGGGACTTTGCCCACAAAGCGGCAAAAATTTTGGCGTTTTCCACAGCCTGTGCAGGAAGCCGTGCCCCGGCCTGTTCAAAAATGCCGTTATGGGGTTCCGACAAAAAAGAAGACGGCCCGCCGCAGGAATTTGTTTGCTTTCCGGAGGAAAACATATGGACGAATGCGGAAAGATTTGATATAATGGAGCCGTATTCCCATGTGAAAGGAGCCGTATGCCATGATTGGAATGTCCGCAGTGATCTTTATTCCGGACGATACGGCAAAAACCGGATATCCGCAGCCCCTGATGCTGCAGAGCGTCATGGGCGCGCCGCTGCTCGCGTGGCTGGCGAACGCTCTGTTCGACAGCGGTGTCGGGCGCTTCTTTTTGGTCTGTCACGACCGCTATGTCGAGGCGGCCCGCGCGTGCCTGCCCGCCGAAGCGGAGGTCATGACCACGATGGACAGCGATCCTGCGGACCTGCTGCATGTGTTCCTTTCCACCGCAGAGGACGCGGAGCACACCATCACCGTCGTCACCGGCCCGGCCGTCTATCTGCCGCAGCTCGCCCCGCAGGCCGCAGGGCGCTTCCCGCGCGTCTACGGCGTCTCCCGCGAGGAGCTGATGCAGGCGCTCGACGAGCATTTCTCCTTTGCCCGCTTCCTGCTGGACAACGGCTCCCCCATGAACGAGGAGCAGGCCATGTATTCCGTCGCCTCCCCGGCCGAGCTGCCGGAGATCGCGGGCCTGCTGCAGCGCAACCGCCTGCTGGCCCTCGCCCGCACGGGCGTGGAGATCTATGACGCGTCCAGCTGCTATGTCGAGCCTTCCGTGCGCGTCGCTCCCGGCGCGCGCCTGCTGCCCGGCACGATGCTGCGCGGAAAGACTGTCATCGGCGAGGAGGCCGTCATCGGCCCGTGGAGCGTCATCGACGATTCCGTCATCGGCGCGCGCGCCGTGGTGAACGCCTCGCAGGTGCGCGACTCCCGCGTGGGGCAGGAGGCCGTCATCGGCCCCTATGCCAGCGTGCGCGGCGGCTGTGAGCTTGGCCGCAGCGTCCGGGCAGGCAGCTTTGTCGAGCTGAAGAACGCCCGTCTGGGCGAAAATACCCAGGTGCCCCATCTGGCCTACCTCGGCGACACCGAGGCCGGTGCCAACTGCAACTTCGGCTGCGGCGTGACCACCGCGAACTTTGACCGCGTGCAGAAGCACGAGACCGTCGTGGGCGAGGGCGCCTTTATCGGCTGCAACACCGCCCTCATCGCCCCGCTGCAGGTCGGCAGCGGCGCTTACATCGGCGCAGGCTCCACCATCACGGAGGACGTCCCCGCGCAGGCGCTCGGCATTGCCCGCGCCCGCCAGTCCAACAAGAAGGAATGGGCCGCAAAGCACAAGAAATAATCCCATCGCGCTCGCAAAATATTGAGCGCCGTGCGGATGCGGCGCTCGGAAAATAGAGAGGTAACGAAATGATTGCTCACGGAAAAGAGATCAAGGTCTTCACTGCGAATGCCAACGTGCCCTTCGCAAAAGGAATCTGTGCCGAGCTGGGGCTGGACCTCGGCGACAGCACCGTGACCGCCTTTGCAGACGGTGAGGTCTCCGTCTCCATCAACGAATCCGTCCGCGGCTGCGACGTGTTCGTGGTGCAGTCCACCTGCAAGCCCGTCAACAACAACCTGATGGAGCTGCTCATCATGATCGACGCCTTCCGCCGCGCCTCTGCAGGCCGCATCACCGCGGTCATTCCGTACTTCGGCTATGCCCGTCAGGACCGCAAGGCCAAGGGCCGCGACCCCATCTCCGCCAAGCTGGTGGCGAACCTCATCACCCGCGCGGGCGCTGACCGCGTGCTGACGATGGATCTCCACGCCGCGCAGATCCAGGGCTTCTTCGACATCCCTGTGGACAACATGCTCGGCAACCCGCTGTTCACCCGTTATTATATGTCCAAGTTCGACGAGAAGCTCTTCAATCATGATGAGTTCTGCGTCGTTTCGCCGGACGTCGGCTCCGTCGCCCGCTCCCGCACGTTCGCGGCCAAGGTCCACATGGGCCTTGCCATCGTGGACAAGCGCCGCCAGCGCGCCAATATGTGCGAGGTCATGAACATCATCGGCGACGTCGAGGGCAAGACCTGCATCCTGTTTGACGACATCGTCGACACGGCCGGTTCCCTGTGCAACGCCGCCGAGGCCATCAAGACCATCGGCAAGGCCAAGGCCGTCTATGCCTGCGCCAGCCATGGCGTGCTCTCCGGCAACGCCACGCAGCGCATCGAGGACAGCTGCATCGAGGAGCTCATGGTGCTCAACACCATCCCGCTGCCCGCAGACTACACCGGCAAGAAGATCCGCCAGCTCGATGCCTCGCCGATCTTCGCCAAGGCCATCACCCGCATCTACAACGAGACGTCGATCTCGAGCCTGTTCTGATGCTGTTTTCCAAAGCGCCCGCCTGCGGCTGGCTCGTCGTGGGTCTGGGCAATCCCGGCCAGAACTATGCCCGCACGCGGCACAACGTCGGCTTCCGCGCCGTCGATGCGCTGGCGGAAAAGCTCGGCGTGAAGATCGACCGCGCCCGCTTCCGCGGCCTGACCGCGCAGGCATCCGCGGGCGGCGAAAAGCTGCTGCTGCTCAAGCCGCAGACGTTCATGAACAACTCCGGCCTGTCCGTGATGGACGCGGCGCGGTTTTACAAGCTGCCGCCTGAGCGCGTGCTCGTTCTGTTTGACGACATTTCCCTTCCGGTCGGCCGTCTGCGCGTCCGCGCAGACGGCACCGCCGGAGGCCACAACGGCATAAAGTGCATCATCGGCGGGCGGTACAGCCAGAGCTTCCCCCGCGTGTCGGTCGGCGGCGGCGCGAAGCCGCATCCCGATTACGATCTTGCGGACTGGGTGCTGTCGAATTTCACCGGCCCGGAGGATAAGCTCATCACCGAGGCCACAGCCCGGGCCGCCGACGCCGCGCTGGAGATCATCGCCCGCGGCGTCCCCGCCGCCGCAAATGATTATAACGGCGCGGGCCCGCAGTAAACGATCGTAGGGGCGGGGACAGCCAGACCCGGCACTGCGCTGGCAACTCGTACAGGGTAACGTCATCATGGTGAACGCCCCCGAATTGTCATTGCGAGGGCGCTTTGCGCCCGTGGCAATCTCGCAGTACCAGGTTGGATAACAAGTGGGCCTCGGCAAAAAACGTAACCGGTTGCAAGAGATTCCCACGTCGCTTCGCTCCTCGGAATGACAAGCTTGAAGGTCTTGTGCCACGGAATTAACACTTCAAAACCTGCAACTGCTAAAGGCGCTCACTGAGCGCCGCTACAGACGCGATCGGTGCACAGCGTTTTCACGGCAGCCGGTACGAACTGTGAGTGCCTCCCCGAGATTGCCACGTCGGCCGTTGGCCTCCTCGCAATGACAAATCGGGGGCCCCTACCGTTTTTACGATAGCCGGTTCGAATCGGCGGTTTACCGCCGGGCCTGGCTGTCCCCTCCCCTACAAAACAAATCATATCCGAAATTCTGACGGAAAGTGGGATAATTCCTGCTTTCCGCATTTTGACATGCTCAAAATTCCTTTTTCCGGAGGTGTATCATGGAGCTGATCCTCGATCTTCTGCGGCGGCTGCCCGATTATCCCCGCCTGCGGACCGCGCTGGAGAGCGCGCAGGCCGTCGGCGTATCCGGCGCGGCGCAGATCAACCGTTCCCATCTCATCGCGGCCCTCTGCCGCGACACGGCCCGGCCCGCCGTGGTCGTCTGCCAGGATGAAATGGCCGCACGGCGCACCCAGAGTGAGCTTGCCGCCTTCCTCGGCGCGGAGGCCCCCATTCTGCCGACGCGCGACCTGATGTTTTATGACGCCTCCGCCATCTCGCGCGGCTGGGAGCAGCAGCGCCTGCGCTGCCTTTACGATCTGGCGCGCGGCAAAACGCCCCTGCTTCTGACGACGCTCGAGGCGTTTTCCCTGCGCACGATGCCGAGGGCGCAGCTGTTCTCCGCCGCGATGCGCCTGCTGCCCGGCGCGCAGCTCGAGCTGGACGAGCTGATCTCCCGCCTGCTGCACGCGGGCTACTCCCGCTGCTCCCTCGTGGAGGGCGCGGGCCAGTTCAGCGTGCGCGGCGGCATCGTGGACATCTTCTCCCCGGCGGAGGAGCGCCCGGTGCGTCTGGAATTCTTCGGCGACGAGATCGACACCATGGGCTATTTTGACCCCGTCACGCAGCGGCGCGTCGAAAATGCCGACGAGCTCGTCATCCTGCCCGTGGCCGAGACGCTGCCTGCCCTGCACCCCGGCGGCATCGAGGGGCTGGCGCGGGAGCTGGACGGCCTGCTGGCCCGCCAGCGCCGCCGCAAAACGCCGAACGAGGCTCTGATGCGCACGCTGCAGGCTGACGCCGACGCGCTGCGGGGCGGCCTTGCCTTCTCGGCGGCCGACCGCTATCAGGCCCTCATCTATCCGGAGTTCGCCTGCGCGGCGGACTACCTGCCCGCCGAGGCGCTGGTGTTCTTCTGCGACCACGGCAACCTCCGCCGCAGCGCGCAGCGCGCGCAGGAGGAGCTGGGCATGATGCTCGACAGCCTGCTGCAGTCCGGCCTGCTGTGCGGCGAGCTGTGCGATTTTTCCGCAGACTGGGAGCAGCTGTGCGGCCGCGTGGCCGGGCACGGCGCGGCGTTCTTCGACTCGTTCCTCGCCGCGAGCTACCCGCAGAGCCTGCAGCCGTCGCTGCTCGTGAATGTCACGGCCAAGCAGCTGCCGTCCTACGGCGGCAATCTGGACGCGGCGGCCTCGGACCTCGCGTTCTATCAGAAAAATGACTATGCCTCCCTTGTGCTGTGCGGCAACCGCCGCCGCGGTGAGATCCTCGCCCAGCAGCTGCGGGAGAAGCATCTTTCCGCCTTCCTCGCCTTCCCGCTGGCAAAGCTTCCCGCACCGGGGCAGATTTTGCTGACGGACGGCGCGCTTCCGTTCGGCATGGAATACCCCGACCTGCGCTTTGCCATCCTGACGGAAGGCCAGCTGCTGGCGCAAACCGCTCAGAAACCGCGCAAAAAGCATCAGAAAGCGACCAATCGTCAAAAGCTCAGCTCGTTTACGGACCTTTCGCCGGGCGACCTCATCGTGCATGAGTACCACGGCATCGGCCGCTATGTCGGCATGGAGCAGATCCGCGTCGACGGCATCATCAAGGACTATGTCAAGATCGCCTATCAGGGCACGGACACGCTGTATGTCCCGGCGACGCAGCTTGATCTCATCTCCAAATACATTGGCGGCGGCGAGGACACGGTCGTCAGGCTCAACAAGCTCAGCGGTGACCAGTGGCAGAAGACAAAGGCCCGCGCGAAATCCGCGGCCAAGGACCTTGCCGCCGGGCTCATCCAGCTCTATGCCGAGCGCAAGCGCCGCATGGGCTACGCCTTCGCGGCCGACACGCCGTGGCAGGCGGAGTTCGAGGACAACTTCCCCTACGCCGAGACGGACGATCAGCTGCGCTGCATCGAGGAGATCAAGGCGGACATGGAGTCGCCGCAGCCCATGGACCGTCTGCTGTGCGGCGACGTCGGCTTCGGCAAGACCGAGGTCGCGCTGCGCGCGGCCATGAAGGCCGTGCTCGACGGAAAGCAGGTCGCCATCCTCGTGCCGACGACCGTGCTGGCGCAGCAGCATTACACGACGGCCCTCAACCGCTTCCGCGGCTTCCCCGTAAACATCGGCGCGCTTTCGCGCTTTTCCACCCCGCAGCAGCAGCGCAAGGTCCTGTCCGATCTGCGCACGGGCACGCTCGACCTCGTAGTCGGCACGCACAAACTGCTGCAGAAGGACGTGGAGTTCCACGACCTCGGCCTTCTCATCGTGGACGAGGAGCAGCGCTTCGGCGTGACGCACAAGGAAAAGCTCAAGGAGCTGGCCCGCGGCGTCGACGTGCTCACGCTCTCGGCCACGCCCATCCCGCGCACGCTCAACATGGCCCTGTCCGGCCTGCGCGACATGTCCACCATCGAGGAGCCGCCGCACGACCGCTACCCCGTGCAGACCTTCGTGCTGGAATATGCCGAGCCGGTGCTGATCGACGCCATGCGGCGCGAGATCGAGCGCGGCGGTCAGGTGTATTATCTGCACAACCGCGTCGAGAGCATCGAGCAGTGCGCCGCGCGCATCAAGCGCGCCCTGCCGGACGCCGAGATCGCCGTCGCCCACGGCAAAATGAGCGAGGAGGAGCTCAGCGACGTCATGCAGCGCATGGATGAGGGCGAGGTGCAGATCCTCGTCTGCACGACCATCATCGAAACGGGCATCGACATTCCGAATGTCAATACCTTGATCATTGAGGACGCCGATAAGCTCGGCCTTGCCCAGCTGCATCAGATCCGCGGGCGCGTCGGCCGCAGCAGCCGCCATGCCTATGCCTACCTGACGTTCCGCCGCGGCAAGGTCCTCACAGAGATCGCCGAAAAGCGCCTGAACGCCATCCGCGACTATGCGGAGTTCGGCTCCGGCTTCAAGATCGCCATGCGCGACCTCGAAATTCGCGGCGCGGGCAACCTGCTCGGCGCGGCACAGTCCGGCCACATGATCTCCGTCGGCTATGACCTCTACCTCAAGCTGCTCGAGGAGGCCGTGCTCGAGGAGCGCGGCGAGCCGTCGCCGGAGGAGAGCGCCTGCACGGCCGACCTCGACGTCACGGCGAACATCGACAAGGCCTATGTGACCTCGGGCGAGCAGCGCATGGACCTCTACCGCCGCATGGCGGGCATCCGCTCGCAGAGCGATGCCGACGAGCTGCTCGACGAGATCGTCGACCGCTACGGCGACCCGCCCAGGGGCGTCATGAACCTCATCGCCATTGCGCTGCTGCGCGCCCGCGCCAGCGCCGCCGGCATCCGCGACATCGCCCAGAAGGGCCGCACGCTCCGCTTCCGGCTGGCGCAGTTCGACTTTGCCGTCGTCTCCCGCGTGGCCGGGCAGTATCAGAAGCGCATGTTCGTCGAGCCGAAGAGCGAAGAGCCTGCCATCACGCTCCAGCTGACCGCGAAGGAGGATCCCCTGCAGGCCGCGGAAAGGTTCGTAAAGACCTATCAGGGAGAGTAGGAGCTGCACGCTTTGCAGCGGCAAGAGCAATATGGTATACAGCGGTGTACGGACATGGGACACAATTCACAGCCTTGCGATAGCTCGATGAATCATAACGTGCCTCGATCGTCCGGAATGGTGAGTGGACAGCAGGAATTGCCGTCCTCCCTCCGGAACCCGCCCTTGAGATCCGCCTGCCACATGTCGTTGCAGGCATCCTTCCCGGACCGCGTGAGCGCCCTGCACCTCCGGGACTCCTCAATGCTGATGCAGCCGTACCGACGCAGGATGCTGTATACATTGTTTTTGCAGATATGCTCACCATATTGCTGCACTGTACATGACATTTTCTTGCTTACCGCCCCGAAAATTTTCTCAAAAAATTCTTCGCCTTCCCCTCTTGACAAAGGCAAAAAATATGATTATAATGCACTTAATTTCAAACGACACACCTGTGAGGAAGAAGAGTAGCACAGCACAGGGCATCCCAAGAGAGCTTCGGGCGGTGAGATCGGAGCGGTGCGCAGCGGTGTGAATGGCCTTCCGAGGGCGGCTTGAACGGGAAATTTTCCCAAGTAGGGTCCGACGGGAACCCTCCCGTTATCCGTGGGGTACGCATGATGGTGCGTAAAAGCGAGTGGGCATCGCAAGATGTCAATTTGGGTGGTATCGCAGAAGCAAAGGCTTTTGTCCCATGTGGGGCAGAGGTCTTTTTTGTTTTTAAAATCCAGGCCGCCGGCAACGGTCCCTCCATCCGCCACCCCAAAAAACTATATAAAATTTGGAGGAAGCAAAAATGAAAAAGAACATTCTGAAGCGTGCGCTGACCCTGGCCCTGGCCGCCCTGCTGGCCCTGTCCCTCTTCGCCTGCGGCAAAAAAAACAACGACAATTCCACCAGCACCTCCGGCGCCACATCCTACAAGGTCGGCATCTGCAACTATGTGGATGACGCATCCCTGAATCAGATCGTGGACAACATCAAAACCCAGCTGGCTGCCATCGGCCAGGAGAAGGGTGTCACCTTTGAGATCAGCTATGATAACTGCAACGCCGATTCCGCCGTGCTGAACCAGATCATTGCCAACTTCATCGCCGACAAGGTGGACCTGATGATCGGCGTAGCCACCCCCGTGGCCGTGGCCATGCAGGCCGCCACCGAGGGCACCGACATCCCCGTGGTCTTTGCCGCCGTGTCTGACCCCGTCAGCGCCGGCCTGGTGGAGAGCCTGGAGGCTCCCGGCGCCAACATCACCGGCACCTCCGACTATTTAGACACCAACGCCATCCTGGACCTGATCTTCGCCGCCAACCCCGACGCCAAGAACATCGCCCTGCTGTATGACCAGGGCCAGGACTCCTCCACCACCCCCATCAAGAACGCCAAGGCGTACCTGGATAAGAAGGGCGTGTCCTACAAGGAGTATAACGGCACCACCACCGACGAGATCAGCCTGGCCGTCAGCAGCATCGTGGCCGACAAGGCCGATGCCGTGTTCACCCCCACCGACAACACCGTGATGACCGCAGAGCTGGCCATTTACGAGACCCTGGCCAAGGCCGGCATCCCCCACTACACCGGCGCTGACTCCTTCGCCCTGAACGGTGCGTTCCTGGGCTACGGCGTGGACTATGCCAACCTGGGCGTGGAAACCGCCAACATGGTCTCCGGCATTCTCCTGGACGGCAGCAAGCCCTCCGCCACCCCCGTGCTGACCTTCGACAATGGCACCGCCACCATCAACACCGACATCTGCAGGGAGCTGGGCCTGAACTATGACGAGCTGGCCGAGACCTTCGCCCCTCTGTGCACCAAGGTCCAGTCCATCGTCACCGCCGAGAGCTTCGACGATTTGAATGAATAAGAAATCAAGCATCCATCAGCGGGCCCCCGCTGATGACCCTCGCACCGCCCACTCGGGAAACAAACCCATTGCGCATGAAAGGAGAAGTCTCTCATGAACATTTTTTCTCTGGTCCAAACCGCCCTGGAGCTGGGCCTCATCTGCTCGCTGACCGTGCTGGCACTGTTTTTGAGCTACTCCATGCTCAATGTATGCGACCTTTCCACCGACGGCTGCTTCACTCTGGGTGCGGCTGTGGGTGCTATGGTAGCCATTGCCGGGCATCCCTATCTGGCCCTCCTGGCCGCCATGGCCGCCGGAGTCCTCTCCGGCTTTATCACCGCCCTGCTGCAAACGAAAATGGGCATTGACAGCCTCCTTGCGGGCATCATCGTCAACACCGGGCTCTACTCCGTCAATATCGCCGTCATGGGCGGCTCCTCCCTGCTGAATATGAACAAAACCGAGACCGTATTCACCAAGGCCCGGGCTCTGCTGCAGGGCACCTTCCTGGCTGAGCAGTATAAGCTGCTTGTGGCGGCCATCGCCGTGATTGCCGTGATCGTTTTTTTGGCCCTGTTTCTGCACACCCGCCTGGGTCTGGCTATCCGCGCCACCGGCGACAATCCCGACATGGTCCGCTCCTCCTCTATCAATCCCACCTTTACCACCATCGTAGGCCTGTGCGTAGCCAATGCCTTCACGGGGCTGTCCGGCTGCCTGCTGGCCCAAAGTCAAAAATCCGTCAGCATCGACATCGGCACCGGCATGGTGACCATTGCCCTGGCCTCCCTGCTCATGGGACAGGTGCTGCTGGGCAAGGGCAGCATTCTCAAGCGGGCCGTCGGCATGGTGGTGGGCGCCTTTGCCTTCCGCATGGTGTATACCATCGCCCTGCGGCTGGATATGCCCGCCTTCATGCTGAAGCTGGT
>ENA-UONW01003814-UONW01003814.1-human-gut-metagenome-genome-assembly--contig:-CS52-NODE-3814-length-11878-cov-6.815614_pt1 | contig 11878 bp, 6 predicted proteins | sample MGYA00242463_ERZ724010 | MGnify/ENA metagenome assembly ERZ724010 | reverse complement strand
CGAAGAGCATTTGTCGTTCCACTTCAGGCACAACATCATCCTGCAAGAGCGCGGTGCCACTCTCTCGGGAGCATGGGAAAAGGGACGGACGGACATGGATTACAACCTGTACTGGCATCTGAACGGAAGTCCCACGTTCGGAAAACAAAGTTTTAAAGAATGGAAGAAAAGTAAAGAGCCCCATTCCATCTGTGCCGACCCGCTTTTCAAGGACCCGCAGAACGATGACTATAGCTTTGCTTCAAAGCGCAACATACGCAAAATCAAGTTCCGCCCCTTCGACAGTTCGGCAGCCGGCGTCTACGGAGAAGCCTCCTGGAAGAAGCAGGCACAGCTCTCGCCCGAGGTATTGGAAGCCTTCGAGCAAAGAGCCAAAACCATCCTGAAAGACTGACCGAGGACACACTGACGCAGACGTGTCCAAAGAAAACCGTCCAACCATTTGCTGTCGTTTTGCCCCGAAAGGTGGCAAAACGACAGCAAAATATTGGTTCAGCTGACAGACCCTCCTTTCCAAAAGTTGCAAACAGGCCGCCAAACAGACCTTTCAAGGCACTTATATCCCGCCTGAAGCGCACATTCTGATAACAAAAAGCAGGAATCCCGGCAGAAGAACGTATGTTTTCAGCCGGAAGAGTGTATGTTTTCTCACAAAAAGACGTATGTTTTCGAGGAAAAGAACGTATGTTCCCAACCGATAACGGCCTTTTTATGGGGGAGAAACAACTTTTTCACGAAGAAAAACGACTTTTCCACCCACTTTCCTCTCTATTTTATTTGTAAGGATTTCGCTATTCCATTGAATACAAGCATATAAGATCATTTCCTCTTCATTCTTTTGCAACTCCTCTTCCTGCGCTCCGAAATACGCGATTCTCAGCCGATAGAAAATACAAAATGTCATTTTGACAAACAGACAAGAGCAACACCATTGGCCCCGTATCCTTCCTCACACATGTTTGCGCAAAATCCAATCCGCCCGAACAGAATATGTTAAAACCCATACATAAAACAATAATGGTACATCGAAAAAGATGATTTCTCCTGCCCTATGCCTCTCATACAAGTAATTTTGCCTCGAAAACAATAAAATTCTCATATAAATAAAATCATCAACCATGAAGAAAATATTAATTCTTTTGAGCAGTTTATGGGCCCTATCCATAAGCGGACAAGTCTCAACTCTTGAAATGCGCTACCTGACGCCCGACACGAAGGCCAATGGAGAAACAGACTTTCACGGAAAGACCGAATGGATGAATCTGGAACAACGCATCGATTTTCTGGCCAAATATGGGAACTATGCTGCAACATTCTGGAGCAACCCACAACTTGACCGTCCGATTCTTTCGCCCCAAGAAGTACCACTAACCTTACAAAACATCAAGCCCCAACCCACTACACAAACCCGGAAAACTTTGTCGCTGACACAATGGAAGTCCTACGGCTACCGTCCGGGAAAAGAAGAGGAGCAAAAAAAGGAATGGAAACAGTGGGAACAACAGGAAGGTAGCAAAATTTCCGAGGGCAAACTAGCTCTATCCAACTGTACCATCAAAAGAGAAACGGAAGCCATGAAATGGCGTTTCCGTCTGAAAACAAGTTTACAGAAAGAAGCCGCCTGCTACACTCTCCATTTAGGCAATCAAGAACAGGAAATCATTTCTGTAAAGCTAGAAGATCAAAAGATAAGTGTACAGTCCGGACAATACAGTCAGGAAAAGAAATGTAAGGCAAAATCGGAATACCAGTTGGAAGTATATGGAGATTTCGAAAACAAACGCTGCTTCGTCACCCTCGACTCGACTATAACCCTGGAATGTGTGCTCGATGCACGTACACCGATTATCGACCAGGCTTCATTCGCCTCCACAGGAGGAATCACCTACATGGACGACATACAGCTCTACTCGTTTGTGCGGGATACAACCAATGCACATACACCATTCTATACTTCATTAATTTGGGACGAAGACTTCAATCCCGTTCTCCCCATCAAGGAATGGTATCGTCCGGAATACAACGACAGCCAATGGGCTGAAGTGAAACTGCCCTCTGTACACGGCGGACTTGCTGAAAAAGAAGAGAGCTACTATCTCAGGAAGAAAGTAAAGATAGACAACTGCGAACGTGCTATTCTGAAACTGGAGACGCTGGATCCGGGAGGAGAGGTATGGATAAACGGACAACCCGTCATCGTCATCCATAACAGACATCCCTATCAATTGGATGTAACCGAATACCTAATTCCCCATCAGGAGAATCTGATAGCCGTACGTGTCAAACCATACAAGGCACGCCATCAGATGCTTCACTCACCTTCCGACCCTCATACAGGATGGTTACTGGGAAGGACCGAACTGATTCTGACAAGCAGATGCACGATTAAAGATGCATTCGTACACACTTCGGCTATTCGTGAAAAAGAAGCAGTACAATCCAATCAGATTACAATCCAATATAATGGAGTAGAATATTATGAAGGAAGTATCGAGGTAAACTATTATCCCTGGTATCCGCAAGAAGGCGACATGGTAGCCAGCATTCAAAAGAAAATCCAGATACGACCGTCCATAGACAACCAGATATCGCTTCCCCTGGACATTCCCGAACCCTTGTTGTGGCATCCCAGCCATCCCAACTTGTATAAAGTGGAAGTTATCCTAAAAAATAAAACAGGGAAAGTCATCGACGACTACGTCACAACAACTGGTATCCGTACCCTTGCACAGAAAGAAGGAAAACTCTACATCAACAACAAAGTGGAAATGTTGAATGGCGCCCAAATCCTTGGATACCGATACCCCATCGAAACAATAGCCAAAACCAACCGTTGTGTATCAGACGAGACCATTATTCAAGATCTGTTACAGATAAAGAAAATGAACGGAAACATGTTGCGTATCCACGTACATGCAGAAAAAGACACTATCGACGGCATCAATGACCCGCGCTATGCTGAATATGCAGACCAGCTGGGCGTCTACCTGTTATGGCAAACAGCCGGATGGGTTAGAGAAGGAGAAGCCTGGAATGTGGACTTCGAAGGATATCCACAATACATCCGACAAGTTTACAACCATCCGTCCATCGTCATGTGGGAAGCCGGCAATCATCCCAACCGTTTCAAAAAGCATGATATCTCAGACTCACATGACTACATGAACCTGATTTATAAAACCATCACTCAGGCAGATACGAGCCGACTCATTTCTCCAACTTCTTTTTGGGGGCATACACATTACGGCAACTATGACGGCAGTATAGACTACAAAGGTAATCCTATCTCACCCAACCCTGTGATTATGGAGAAACTAATGACCCGCGGAAACCAAGATGCCTATACCGGTTACGGGGCAAAATGGACAGAGCTGCGCAATGCTCCTTACCAATGGGCTGCCTCCTGCATCGGAGCCAACGACAAAGCATTTTTCAATTTCGAACATGAAGAATCGGCAGCCCAGCCAAACTGGGAATTGGCCAAAAAAGAACCTTGGTACAAAGTACAATCCTACGAGTGGGACTACGAAGAAAAAAGCATCGGTAGGAAACTGGATGCCACAGAATGGAAAATCAGCCAAGCTTTTCAAGCTTTCTCCGCATGGGAGTCTATGAAAAAGCAGATTCTGCTAGGTTATGACGGTTTCTCATGGTGTAGCTTGGAATCCGGTGCCAACATGTTCACCTACCAGAAGCCTCTGTTGGACGCCTTCGGTGTTCCCAAACTGGCATATTATGCCAACAAGCAGGTATTCAACCGTATGTGGGCTGCAAGTGACAATGTGGACGTTGTATACGGTCCGCAAGACTTGATACGACCTGTCATCTTCAATTTAGACAATCCCTGTACGGCAAACCTGATTATCGAGCTGAAAAATGAACAAGGGAAAACAATTGAAAAAAAGACAATAAAAGGCATCAAAGTACAAGGTAACGGAAGTATTACCCGTTTGGACGGCTTCCAATTCAAAGAGAAAAAAGCCGGATGTTATTTCATGGTCTATACATTGATACCCGTACAGAAAAAATAATAAAATCGGCCCGAAGGTTCTTGACTACCATCACAAAGAGCTTTCGGGCCGAATTATATTTAACAAAAACAAGAATTATTTACTCTGCCTGTATTCCTGTGGAGTCTGATTGAACGAAGCTTTGAAACAATGGCGGAAATACCGAAGGGAGTTGAAACCAACTTGATAGGCAATCTCCGTAATCTGCATTTCCGGATTTTGTTTCAACAAATCGGCAGCCACCTTCAGGCGTGCATTCAGGATATATTCATTCGGAGTGACAAAACTCAGGGCTTTCAACTTATTATAAAGCGAACTGCGGCTGACACCCAACTCACGGGCCAACTGGTTGACATCGAATTCGGCTTCGGACAAATGATTCCTGACAATCTCGTCCAAACGGGCCAAGAACTCCGAATCTATCGGTGTCAACGCCAACGCCGGTACATCGGGTCCGACGGCGACAACCGGTTCGGGAACAGCCGTACCAAACTTCTTCTTCAGCAACTTCCGGTTGCGCAACAGATTGGCAATCCGTCCCAGCAACAGTTTGTTGTTGAACGGTTTTTCGATATAGTCATCGGCTCCGCATTGCATGCCTTCCATCTTGCTGTTGTCTGAAGTCATGGCCGTAAGCAGAATGACCGGTATATGGCAGAGGTCGAAGTTGTTCTTGATTTTCATACACATCTCCGTACCCGACATGACAGGCATCATCACATCGCTCACAACCAAATCGGGAGCTTCGTCCACCACCTTGTCATATCCGGCCTTGCCGTCCATCGCAATAATGACCCGATAGAGCGGTGACAGCAGGTCGGTCAGTATCTGCAGTAATTCTTCGTTGTCTTCAACCAGCAGGACACACTCCCGAGCTTCACCGGCCGACTCTTCAGACACTCCGCCTGAAGGCAGAACCGCCTCATCGGCTTCCTGCGTTTCATAACAGACAGACAACCCGTCTGCCGTTTCCGGCTCCGCAGCATCCCAAACCACATTATCGTCGCGCAGGAAAGGGTTCTCTTTGGGCAAGGTTACTGTAAAAACGCTACCATATCCTACGGCACTCTTCACACCAATCGTTCCGTGATGAAGCTCCACAATGCCTTTGGCCAAAGCAAGTCCGATGCCGCTACCGGGTGACGACACTTCGGCATTCACCTGATAGAAACGGTCGAAGATGAAAGGAATGGACTCTTGAGGAATTCCTTCCCCACTATCCAGCACCTTGATTTCGATACATTCCCCTGCATCTATCAACTGCAATTCCACCTTGCCGTCGGCAGGCGTATATTTCAGAGCGTTGGACAGCAGGTTGGAAACAACCTTCCTCAACTGGCGGCTGTCATACCAACAGAACTGTTCAGAGACGTCCGAATGGAAACCCAAACAGATATGCTGTAACTGAGCTTGCGGCTGGAAATCATCGCATATCCGTCCCAAATACTCTACAAGATCCGCCTGCCCGACATGCAGCGTCAGTTTACCACGCTCCATCTTCCTGAAGTCCAGCAATTCGGAAATCAGTTCACGGAACTGGAAAGTATTCTTATAAACCTTCTGCAAACGGGTGCGTACAAACGGAGAAAGCCCCGACGAGTGTAACAAGGCTTCCAGCTGCGATATAATCAGCGTCAGCGGTGTGCGGAACTCATGAGAGATATTGGCAAAAAACTGAAGTTTGGCCTGAATCAATTCCTCATTCTTTTCTTTTTCCATCTTCTCCTGAGCCAAAGAAGCCCGCAAGTGCACACGGGCCATCCAGTTGCGAACAAGGAAACTGACAATCCATACAAACAAGGCTACGTACAATGTATAGGCCCACCACGTAGCCCACCAAGGCGAATGAACGACCAATGGCAATTCGATAGTCTGAACTTCGTCACGTTCGCTCAACTTCTTCTCGCGCACCTTCAGTATATATCTACCCGGATCGAGATTGGTATAGAACAGTGTGTTACTATAAGTAGTGTTCCACTTCCGGTCGAATCCTTCCAGACAATACTCAAAAATCTCCCGATCGGAGTTGTCGATATAGCTGTTCGAGGCAAACGAAACGGAAATGTTGTTCTCGTCGTATGCCAGATGCAATTCCGAAACGAAGGGCAAGGCAACCGGTAAAACTCCTTCTTTGTCACGGGCTGTCATGAGCTTTCCGTTGACAGAAAGAGACGAAAAATACAGATTATGCTCGGGCAAAGGCTCGAACAACGAAGAAAAGGCAAAGGCTGTCATGCCTTCCGAACCTCCGACCAGCACTTCGCCATCGCGACATACAAGCAAACCACAGCCGTCGTTTACAGCCGACAAATGCAATTGGTTTTCCGCATCGAGTATCTTCATATCACCCGTCTGGGGATGATAGCAAAGGACACCACGGTCTGTCAACAGAATCAGATAGCCGGAAGCATGAAAACGCATGTTATAGATATAATCGGCACCTGCGATGGGACAATGCTCAAAACGGTCAGCATTTCTGTCATAACGATACAATCCCGAACCTGTTGTCCCCAAGAACAGAGTTCCGTCAGCCGACTCCGCCATTTTAGATACCATAAACTTACCCAAACCATTCTGTCCCAATTCATAAATACGTTTATCCTGAGGATGTTTCATATCAATCCGGACGACATCTCCCCGACGGGCTATCCACAAACGAGACAATTCATCCATAAACATAGCCACTCCTCCTCTCATGGTTTCTGCAATACCAGAACTAAGATAGTGTGGTACATCATCATTTGTTCTCGATTTCATCCACACCCCTCTGTCGGACAACAAAAGCAAACTATCGCCGTACAATATTATTTCTGCAAACGAAACACCATTCTTTTGAAAATCTGAAAAATCCTTTACCTGCCCTGTTTGAATGTCAAAGCTCAAAAAGCCTTGCTTGTGCGTACCAACATAAAGACAATCCAAATCCGGATCGTAAACGATACATTTCAAGTTTGGGAAAAACGGACTTCCATTCTTTCCGGACAAATAATGTGTGAAAGAATCTGTTTGCTTGTCCCAACAATTCAAGCCTCCCCCTTCGGTACAAATCCATACATTACCCCGTTTATCTTCTACCATATTACCAACATAAGGAAAACTTACCCCTTCGCCACCATCAACATTTTCGGAATAATGTCTGAAAAGATCAGCCTCCGGGTGAAAATAATGTACGCCTCCGTAATAGGTTCCTACCCAAATAGTAGCCTGTTTGTCCTTGTACAAAGAAAAAATAGACGAATGTTTCAAAGCACCGGGTGCCATATCTTTCCGATAACACGTTAGCTGACCATCCTGACTAATTTTATTCAAACCATTAAAGGTACCGATCCAAATACTTCCTTCACCGTCTTCCACAAAACAACGGACATCGTTGCTGGAAAGAGAAAAATCATCCTGAACCGTCCACCCGCCACCTGAATCAGCTTCTACCACATACATCCCTTCACGAAAAGCTGCAACCCACATACGATTCTTACTGTCAAGATAAAGAGAATAGACTTTTACTCCAGGCAAGACACAAACCGGCTGCTTATCTCTATCAGACACTCGAAACAAGCCGGACATGGTTCCTATCCAAAGACAACCATCCTTTCCTGCATAAAGATTTGTAACAGAATAACCTGCAGGCATGCGGTAAATGAATGAGAAGCAATTTTCCGAAGCTTTCCAACGAAAAATACTGTCACGAACAGCCGTCCAAACATTATGACCATCAGAGAACAAACAAGAGACTTTGAGCCGCAAATCATGGAAAGTTTCCTGCCGTACGTCATAGCGGACCAAATTACCATCGGACGTAAAAAAGACATTCCCCTGCCCACTGACCAGATTGTGCACTTCATTTCCCAGGAAACTATTATCTCTTATCAAAGAAGGTTTATAAACGGTCATTCCATTGCCATCGTAACAACTCAAACCTTCGAGTGTACCAAACCACATACGCCCCAGTTCGTCCTGACAGATGGAAACGACTGAAATTTGCGAAAGGCCGTCGCTCTTGCCCAGATGCTTGAAATAAACATTACCACACAGCAAACGGGACATTATAGAAAAAAATATCAGAAACCAAAGTCTTTTCATCAGTATCATCCAATCGTATAAGGTCTAAAAAGCACCGTAGAACGGCATCAAAAACATAGTTACACCATAAAATCTTTCCGACGCAATACAAAACTGTTACTCAAATACTTCTCACGTACAATCTGATTCTCGGCCAGTTCTTCGGGTGTACCTTGGAACAGAATCTTTCCTTCGAAAAGTAGATAGGCACGGCTGGTAATACTCAGCGTCTCCTGCACATTATGGTCGGTAATCAGAATACCGATGTTCCTGTCCTTCAGTTTCCAGACAATCTGCTGGATGTCTTCCACTGCAATAGGGTCTACACCGGCAAAAGGTTCGTCCAGCATGATGAATTTGGGGTCGATAGCCAGGCAACGGGCAATCTCCGTACGACGCCTCTCACCTCCCGAAAGTTGGTTACCCTTGTTTTTACGTACCTTCTGAAGGCGGAATTCGGCAATCAGGCTCTCCAACTTGTCCTTCTGATAATCCAAGGGTTTGTTGGTCATTTCAAGAACAGAAGCAATGTTGTCTTCCACACTCATCTGGCGGAATACGGAAGCCTCCTGTGCCAAATAACCGATTCCCGTCTGCGCACGTTTGTAAACAGGATAATTGGTAATGTCAAGGTCATCGAGAAAAATGCGTCCTTCATTCGGCGTAATCAATCCAACCGTCATATAGAACGACGTTGTCTTACCTGCTCCATTCGGTCCCAGCAATCCGACGATTTCGCCCTGCTTGACATCGAACGAAACATGACTCACTACGGTACGTTTCCCGTATTTCTTCACCAGATCTTCCGTGCGAAGCACCATCTTCTTCTCTTCCATACTTGCGTTAATTTGCCGCAAATGTAACAAAAATAAAAGATAAAGCCGTACATTTGCACACAAATACTTATTAGATTATGATAAAGGCTCTAAGAACGGTTGGAAGATACTTCATGCTGATGGGACGCACATTCTCGCGCCCCGAACGCATGCGCATGTTCTTCCGCCAATACCTCAACGAAATAGAAAAGCTGGGCGTAAACTCCATCGGTATCGTACTGCTGATATCATTCTTCATCGGCGCCGTCATCACTATCCAAATCAAGCTGAATATCGAAAGCCCCTGGATGCCAAGATGGACAGTAGGATATGTGACACGCGAGATCCTGTTACTGGAGTTTTCTTCGTCCATCATGTGTCTGATTCTGGCTGGTAAGGTAGGTTCGAACATCGCTTCCGAATTGGGTAGTATGCGTGTCACACAGCAGATTGACGCACTGGAGATTATGGGTGTGAACTCTGCCAGTTATCTGATACTGCCTAAAATCTTTGCAATGGTCACAACCATTCCGCTATTGGTAATATTCAGTATCTTCTCCGGCATCATCGGTGCTTTCGGTACTTGCTGGTTTGGCGGCATCATGACTGCAACAGATTTGGAATATGGTCTGCAATACATGTTTGTTGAATGGTTCATTTGGTGCGGCATCATCAAATCCTTGTTTTTTGCCTTCATCATTGCCAGTGTATCGGCCTTTTTCGGTTATACGGTAGACGGCGGTTCCATCGAGGTAGGCAAAGCCTCGACCGACTCGGTAGTAACCAGCAGTGTACTGATTCTTTTTGCCGACCTGATACTGACCCAACTGCTGATGGGCTAAGCCATCTTTATTGAATATTAAATCAAAGAATATGATAGAACTGAAAGGACTCTGCAAGTCATTCGAAGGGAAAGACGTACTGACCGACATCAGCGCCACTTTTGAAAACGGTAAAACCAACCTGATTATCGGTCAAAGCGGATCGGGGAAAACGGTACTGATGAAGTGTATTGTAGGGTTGTTGACTCCTGAACGGGGCGAGTTGCTCTATGATAACCGCAATTTCCTGGTAATGGACAAAAAAGAGAAAAAAGCCCTGCGGAGAGAAATGGGAATGATATTCCAAAGTGCTGCCCTATTCGATTCCATGACAGTATTGGAGAATGTAATGTTTCCTCTGAACATGTTCAGCAATGATACCCTGCGCGAACGGACACGTCGTGCCATGTTCTGTCTGGACCGCGTCAATCTGACAGAAGCCAAAGACAAATTTCCCGGTGAGATAAGCGGTGGTATGCAAAAACGTGTAGCCATAGCCCGCGCTATCGCATTGAACCCACAATATCTGTTCTGCGACGAGCCAAACTCCGGTCTGGACCCGAAAACTTCGCTTGTGATTGACGGGTTGATTCAGGACATTACCCGTGAATACAATATGACCACTCTCATCAATACCCACGACATGAACTCTGTAATGGGTATTGGTGAAAAAATTATCTATATCTATCAGGGACACAAGGAATGGGAAGGCAGTAAGGACGACATCTTTACATCGACCAATGAACGGCTGAACAACTTCATTTTCGCTTCTGATCTGTTCCGCAAAGTAAAAGAAGTTGAAATACAAAACATTGAAGGATAAAAAAGGCGGCCGGGAAAAACTCCGGCCGCCTGTTCCAACTAAAACCAGTTAATAGAATTGACTATATCATCGCGACATATATGCAATTGTTCCTTCCTAGGGGAACAATTCTTCAATTCGCAACAAATATACACGATAGCTTCCAAACAAAAATCACGGGAAACCGTGACAGAGTGAAAAAGAGTATAAAAATAGCTCAATGGATGTCAATCCAACCGGAAGCTACAGCTTTCATAACCAAATCAATACTGTTTTTCGCGTCAAATTTGTTGATAAGCCGACGACGAAAAGTCTCTACTGTATTCTCTGTCACATTTAAACTGGAAGCTATTTCAAGCGTACTCATCCCCTGGGCAATGGCTCTCAATACTTCAAGTTCACGATTGGTAGGCTTATCTTTGGCATGTATCCGTGCAGAACTGCGATGAAGTTGCTGGCGAATTGACTCAAAACGAGCACAAGTATAACTTTCTCCTGCCAAGACTCGCAATACAGCCGCTTCCATCTCACTACTGTCCACACTTTTCAGTAGAATAGCATTCACACCACTTTTAGCCAACCGATTGACCATCCAAACTTCCTCATGCATGGTATTGATTATAATGCGGGCATCGGCATTCAACTGACGTATCAATGCAATGAGATCAAAGCCTGACATATCCGGCATGCTTACATCCAGGATGTAAAGATCGTAGTCACGCTTGGCTATCAGTGCGGACGCTTTCGTTCCTGATGTCACAGCATCGGCTACACAAACTCCAGGTATGCGATTCAACACACGACAAATTCCCTCGAGTATCAGGCTATGATCGTCAACGACAAGAATTTCCGCAACACTCTTCTCTTCCATAACAGTTAATTTTCAAAATTATCCAAACTAACACATACATGAATTTTCGTACCCGCTCCAAGTGCCGTATTGACGGTCAAGGTTCCACCAATGGCCTGTACCCGCTGGGCTATATTACGCAAACCGATTCCTTTGCTACGCCGAGAAGCATCGAAACCACAACCATCATCTGCAACTTCTATAGAAACCACTTGTTGTTCGAGAGCAAGACGCACACGAATCATCGTTGCAGACGCATGCTTCACTGCATTTCCCACCGCTTCCTGCACAATACGATAAAACTCAAAACTCAAAGCCTGCGGCAACAAAGTCCAATCAACTCCATCAGTAGCTTCATAAGATATGGAAAGTGTCGCAGGTAACTGGAGATGGTGTACATAATCGTCAAGCATCTCATGAAGTGTTGCGTATTGAAAGACGGGAGGCATCAACTCATGAGAAATCGTACGCAGACGTTGTCGGGTTTCTTCAAGTAGTCCCAACTGACGATCGAAAACTCC
>ENA-UONW01003813-UONW01003813.1-human-gut-metagenome-genome-assembly--contig:-CS52-NODE-3813-length-11883-cov-7.245519_pt1 | contig 11883 bp, 7 predicted proteins | sample MGYA00242463_ERZ724010 | MGnify/ENA metagenome assembly ERZ724010 | reverse complement strand
ACATATTACTTGTCATAATCGAACTTATGAGTAGCTTATCATAAGTTTGAGGGCTCGCAGAAAATGTTGCGAGCCCTCAGATTTTATTTTGCGAGCTTCCGTAGTTGTAGCTTAAGTACTGTTTGAAAGTATTGGTTTAGCCGTTGGACCCCATATATATAATAATGTGTATGACAACATGGTTTAGGTCTGATTCTGCGTGTTCGGATTGTGTGCAGAAGATTGTTGTATATAACTTAAGTCGGCATCATGTATATGATTGCTTTATATCAAGTTGTACATATTGTACATTACAAGTCGGATATTGTATATATTTGGTTAAAAGTTCCTAATGGGAATTTTTTTTGACATGGCCGATGTTCCTCATAATGAAATAATTTTGTATTATTGCATACCCAAAAAAACTATTTAGGGTAATAGTGAGAAACTGTGACTTTAGATTTAAAGAATATGAAAAAACTTTTTATATTCTTCCTTATATTCTGAACTTAAAAAAATGGGTATGATTTTTGGATACTTGAAACCTAAACATCTATTGTTCTCTGCCGCACTTTTGTCAGCAACTTATTTGACTGCAGCCAATGGGAAAACATCTGTTGAGCAGGTGACTTCATCGGTGACCGTTTCCACTGAAACGGATTATCATATCACCAATGCTGCGGAACCGTTCGGCATGGCGGGAAGCATAGATATCACGAATGAAAACGCAGTTGTAATTTTCGACAACATCAAACCGTCGAAAGTAATCAGCACTTATCTGGCCAACATATATGTTAACGGTCAGCCTGCTGTCAATGACGAGAATGTCAGAGTGTGCATCTACACCAACGGTGCATGCGTCTATCCGCACAAGGGTACTGGCTATACACCTCTCACCGTATATACTGAGAAGGACTATGCAGGCGAGAGCAAGGGAGATTTCACTCCTAATACTTATTATAAGTCGCTTGGCGATTTCGACAATGCAATAAAGTCGTTCAAGCTCAAGCGCGGATATATGGTCACACTGGCCACCTCATCCGACGGTACAGGCTACAGCCGATGCTTCATCGCGCAGGACGAAGACCTTGAAGTGTCTGAACTTCCTGTAGTATTGAAAGGAAAGGTTTCTTTCATAAGAGTACTGCCTTGGCAGAACATTTCAAAGAAAGGTAATGCTGGTTCCGACTTTACACAGATTGACAGACTCAACTGTTCTTGGTTCTACGGATGGGATGCAGGCAACAACAGCCAGACAGACTTCGAATATGTTCCTCAGCGTCACCACATCGGTTGGCCGTCGTATTCGGAAATCAGCGGTAAGGTAAATGTCACACATGCCCTCGGACACAACGAACCGGACAACGGAGTGGGAGGTGAACAGCCTAACACACCTGAGGAAGTCTACAACGAATGGTCGAACATGCTGCAGTCGGGACTCCGCGTCGGTTCGCCGGCCGTTGCCAGCAACATTACCGGATGGCTCCAGCCGTTCGTCAAGCTGTGCGACGACAACAACCTCCGTCTCGACTTCATCGCAGCACACTGCTACTGGTACAACAGCGGAAGCGGATACAACAGCAACGTGAACTGGTACTACAGCCTGTTCAAGCGTCCTATCTGGATTACAGAGTTCAACTACGGTGCAAACTGGACAGGTGAAACATGGCCTGATGCCGACCGAAGCGGTACGGCAAAGAACTATGAGCATCAGAAGGCCGGACTTTCAAGCATCGTCAATGCTCTCGAGGCAAACCCTCATCTCGAAAGATATGCCATCTACAACTGGGTGCAGGATTGCCGAATGGTCTACAACACCAATGATGCAAGTCTTGCCGACAAGGGTTATCTGACACCGGCCGGTGAATGGTATGCCGACCTCAAGTCGAACGTGGCATATACAGGAGGCGACGGATATGTTCCTGTATGGAACTACAAATCTCCTACAGACCTCGAACTCACATACTCAAGAGTAAGCAAGAAAGCCAGCTTCACGTGGACAACAAAGAATGGCGAGCAGACTGATTCGCTGTGGCTCGAGAGATTGACTACAAGTGATACGGACTATCAGCCTATAGCAAAGTTTGAGGGAAGCGAGAAGGCTTCTTATTCTTATCAGTATGACGACCTCGAAGGCATAAGCGGAATTGTCAAGTACAGAGTCCACAGTTTCGATTCTGACGGCAAAGACAGATATTCAGGCGAGGTTTCACTCTCTATCGGTGCCGCTGAAGGCGACAAGACTTTGCAGTACGGCGAACTCAATGTCAGCACTACAGATGAAATTTCTACCGACTTCGCCGAAACATTCGACGAGACACCGGCAGTATTCATGGGTATTTGCACATACAAGAATTCGCAGGTCGGTATCGGCAATCTGCTGACTTCAATATCTACAAGTCGATTCACTTACAACGCTATCCTTTGGGAATATGCTTCCTCACAGAGTCTTGTTGGCGAAGAAACGATTCCTTTCATGGCTATGCCTCTAGGCAACACTACGTATGGCGATATGGATGTCGAAGTCGGCACATTCAAGGCAAGCGGCGACACCGTGGAAGTGAAATTCACAAAACCGTTCCCGGAAGGAGTGACACCTGTTGTGCTCTCCGAGCTCCGCAACTCGGTTCTCAAGACCAATGCCATTTCAATAAAGACATTCGATATCACAAACGAGGGCTTCAAGTGCAAGCTCATGTATGAGTACGGTTTGAACAAGAATATAGCTGTCAACCTCAATGTTGTCTACCTGGCCACAACACCTGGTACACACAACTTGGGCAACGGAAAGGTGTTCTCTGCCGGATTCGGCGACAATGACCTCTATTCTACAATCTTCAGAACTGAGACATTTACCGTAAACACACCTGAGGGCGAACAGCCTCTCAAGCTCTACAACCCTATGTTGTTCGGAGCTTTGCAGACATGCAACATCGATGCTGCAACAATACTGCGCCAGCACTCGCTCGTCACTGCTGAGGACGAAGAAGGTCGCGAATATGTTGAAAGCGCACGCATCGTGCGTCAGGTGGATAAGTCGAACACAACAGTCAAGAACAATACTGCTTCTGCCGACAAGTTCGGATGGGTGGCCATCAGCGATGACCCAGACTACGACCCGAGCACCGGCATCAACGATGTTGTGACTGTCGCTTCTGACGAGAACCCTCTCGAAGTCAGCGTAATCAACAGAATAATTTATGTTGACAACGCAGACAAATATGATGTCTACACTGTAAATGGCATCAAGGTGGCTGCAAATGCTACACAGGAACCAGGTATCTATGTGGTACGTTCTGGAAACAGAGCCGCTAAGGTGATGGTGAAGTAACATTAAATCTTATACGGTCTGCAGGTCTTTAGTAGTTATGTATTTTGAGACCTGCAGATCCTTATTAATAAATTACTTGTTAAGAGCCTATTTTGAATGCATATGCCTAAATCTGAAATTAATATTTAATCTTTTACTAATAACTAACAACTTAACTAAAACAACTAATCAATGAAGAAACTGTTATCTTTGGCCGCCATATTGGCGGTGAGTGCGACCTCCTATGTCGCGCGGGCACAGATGACCGATCAGGTTCTCCAGTTGGGAGATACTGTTGTGGACGAAAGTGGCCGTCAATGGTTGGTCGGTGAGAATATCGTCAAAAACCCAAGCTTTGACGATATTGATGAGAATGGCAATATTACTTCTTGGTATACCAGTGATGGATATGCCCAAATGAAGAGTACTGATTTTGGAGGTAAGTTTGCTTGGTATGAAACTGGCGGTTATGATGGTGGCGCATATATTTCGTCAACAAAAAGCGAAACCGCTTCTTCAAGTGGTTCCGTTTCAAATAGGTGGACACTTGAACCTAATGCAAGGTATTACTTCTCTTTTTATTTGAATAACTATCGTACAAGCAATCAGTATATACCAATAATATCACTTACAAGTGTCAAGTCCGAAAAAGGCGGACAGAATGAGTATGGTGAGACAGGTAAAACTTTGTTAGGAAAGAATGGTGACGATAAGAGCGATACCTCTTATGGTTACGGAGTAAGCGACCCAGACGGAAATTGGGCAAAGACTGCGATATTCTTTGATTCTGAAGAATATACATATTTGCAGTTTAACGCCAGATGGTTAGGAACTATTGGTTTTGATGGTTTTTATCTTGCCCGCTTGTATGATGCTGAAACAACCAGTCCAGATTTGTTGGCTGAGTTAGTTCTTCAGGGAGCAATAGATCAAGCATACAGAACTCTCGATATGTTCGCTGCAAAGGAATGGAATGGAGTATATAGCGAATTGGAAGAGATGGTCATGGCCACTGAAGGGTTGCTCGGAAGCGATGAAGAGACAATGAAACAGGCTGCGATTGACATTAGAAGTGCAAAGGAACACTATGACAGCATATATGCTGAGGCTGAGAATTTTGAAACTCTTATTCTCAAAGCTGAGAACTTGATTAACCAGACAGATTTATATCCTGGTATTGATGCTTTGAGTGATGCATATTATGCAGCCATGGAAACTTTGGCAACTGGAAGTTCTACTGATGTAATAAACGGCATTGCTACATTGAACAAAGCTATCGAGGACTATACTACTCACAGACATATTCTGATGAAGCTCCAGCTGACTATACATTCTTGGTAAGTAATCCGCAGTTCTGTATTGAAGAAGCGGCACCAACAGTTGTCGATAACGTATTCAGCTATCCTAATGTAGCAAACTACACAGATGGTATGCAACCTATTTCAGATTTTACATCAGAAGGTTGGTATAAGGGTGCATTTACTGCGGGTGACCAGAGATTGAACTATGTTCAGCAGAGAGTTTGCTGGAATGCTTGGGCTACAAGCTTCGATGAAGTAAGCATCAATCAGGACATCACAGGGCTTCCTAATGGATACTATTCTGTTTCTGCCGACCTTATCACACAGGCCGGATGTGTGACAGACCAGCGCGTATATGCTAAGTCTTCTTTGGATGAGGCTGAATCAGCTCATTTGAATGCTGATAATATCAACTGGATGATAGAGGAACCGCATGCAGGAACATGGGAAACATTGACTTCTGCAAAGGTTATGGTTTCTGACGGTAAGATTACTATCGGTGCGAAGGGTACAGGTGATACAGAACACGTTCCTACAGAATTCGGTGGAACAAATACTGACCACAGAAGAGGTTGGTTCTGCGTAACAAACTTCAAGCTCAACTACTATGGTCCGCTTTCAGAAGAAGATACTAAGGCTGCATTCGAGAAGAAGATTGCTGAATTGCAGGCTCAGTGCGACACTATGACATTCAAGGGCGATAAGGCTGTATACCAGGATTCAATCAACAAGTACAAGAACGCTTCCACAATGGAAGAGATGAATGCCGGTCTTGCAGCTCTTGCAGAAGCACAGACAGTAGCTGCTGCTTCTATCGAAAAGCAGGTATCTGTTAAATCAGGAATCACAGCTGCTCTTACTGACTCTATCGATAACGGTGTATACGAAGGTGACTACCTCACAATGGCCACTAAGTTCCGCGACTGTATGTTGGCAGAAATCAATGCTGAGGATGCCACTTACACTGAAATGGACAGCATCGTACAGATTCTGTACACATTCCGTGACAGCTATATCCCAACTCTCGTTGAGGCACGCGCTCTCGTAGTAACTGATTCTGAGGCTAAGGCTGTTCTCGACAAGAACATCAATGACCAGGTTGCTGATTTCACTACAATCGAATCACTCCCTCTTCAGACTAAGGTTGAAAAGTATGTTGCAGCTCTCGAAAAGGCAATAGCTGAATGTGAGGCATTGAACCTCTACCAGAGCGGTTCTAAGGATTACACTTCTATGATTGCAAATGCTGATATAGAGAATTCTACAAGCAGCAGTGCAGAAGGTTGGACTATATCTTACGTAAACGGTAATACTCACACTGGCAGCAGCCAGCAGGTTGACGGAAATAAGAGCGGACGTTACCTCGATTCTTACAATCAAACACCAGGAAAGCTTCTTTACAATGCATATCAGACAATCATCAATCTTCCAAATGGAACTTACAAGCTTGAGGCAATGACTCGTACAGCTGGTGATAAGGGTGCTTACTTGTATGCAATTGCAGATGAAGACTCTGCAACTACTAAGCTTTCATTGATTGAGCTTGAGACAATGAACATTACAGCGCTTGGTGGTCCTTACAACAGCGCTGGCGAGGATTCAATTGCTACTGTATCTGATTCTTACGGTTCAATCTTTGCAAGTGTTTACAATAGAACTAATGGTGGTGCAGATGCAACTGGTGCTGATGCTGATACGTTAGGTGCCAACAGCAACAAGGGCTACGGCTGGCACTACACTAACCTCGAAATCGAAGTTAAGAACCACGTTCTTACTATCGGTGTAACTACTGACTCTGTATTCACAATGCAGTATGGTGGCGAGCCATTCACTGGTACTTGGTTCTCAGCTGATAACTTCACTTTGAAGATGATTGCTGAAGGTGACAACACAGATTGGAACCCAACAACTGGCATTACAACTCCTGAGGCAGCAACTGATGACGAACTCGAAATCAAGATTGTCAACGGAACTATCGTTTCGAACGGCGAAATCTACAGCTTGAGCGGTGCTCGCGTAGCAAGCGGTTCTAAGGTTCCTACAGGTGTATACATTGTACGTCTCGGCAATCAGAGCAAGAAAGTTCTTGTTAAATGATGAAAGCTCGACATTAATACATTTTAATTAATGAATATTTCAAGAGGGTGCGTCGTATTTACGATGCACCCTCTTTTTTGTGTACAGCCTTCATATACGGCCTGCTCCGCGCAGGCCCGTCATAATAATATAATGTATCGACCTTTTTGTCAGCCTGCATTGTATGAATAAAGGCGAAAAAGCGCGAAATGAATTGTCATTTGTCAAGGAGAACATTCATTCATGTTCTCAATCTGTATAATTTTTTGTCAAAGTTTTGTGCCTTTATTTCCGTTTGGCTAACTTTGCAGTCAGTTTGGGCTTTCAGTTTTTCAGCCATCAGGTGAATCTGTTCTGATTGTCCCACAGATTTAATCCCTATAGTTTTATAAGAATTTCGAAAATGAAACAGTTGAAGACTCTTTTGCTGCTGATTTCATTGCTCGTGTTCGGAACTGCCGCCGCGCAGATTCAGAACCCTGTCAATGTGAAGGTGTCGTTCAAGAAAGTCTCTCCGACGGAGGCTGAACTGGTGTTCGATGCCGTGATAGATGCCGGATGGCATATGTATTCCACCCAGACCGTAGAGAATGGTCCAAATCCGACCATCATCAATATGGAGAAAATCAAAGGTGCCGTGACTAAGGGGAGTCTGACGGCTGTGGGACATGTGGTGAAGCATTACGACGACATGTTTGGCGCGGATGTTTATTATTTTGAGAACAAGGGACGTTTTGTGCAGAAGCTCAAGCTGACCGGCGGTGCCTATGAGGTTGAGGGTTACTTGGAATTCAGTGCTTGCAACGACCAGAACTGTACTCCGCCGACACCTGTAGATTTCAGTTTCAAGGGAACGGCAGACGCCAAGGCCGGCGATGCGGAAGCCGAGGCCGTGGAGGCCGACGAGGCGGCTCAGACAGCTGTGCCTGCGGCCGACAGTGCGGTAGCCGACAGCGTTATGCAGCCTGATACCTTAGCAGCGGCCGACAGCACAAGCATTGGCGGTGTGGCTGACTATTGGACGCCTGTAGTTGACGAGCTGAAAGCTCTTGAGGACGGAACTGCTACGGACACTTCCGATTCTTCTCTCTTCCATATATTCCTTTTGGGTATGGTCGGCGGATTCCTTGCTTTGGTGACTCCATGCGTGTGGCCAATCATACCGATGACTGTAAGCTTCTTCCTGAAGAGGTCCAACGACCGTCGCAAGGGACTTAGGGATGCTTGCACCTACGGTGTGTCAATCGTTGTGATATATGTGCTGCTGGGCCTTCTGGTGACGCTTGCTTTCGGTGCAAGTGCGCTCAATTCGCTGGCTACAAATGCAGTGTTCAACATATTCTTCTTCCTGCTTCTTGTGGTGTTTGCGGCTTCGTTCTTCGGAGCATTCGAACTGACCCTGCCTTCATCGTGGAGCAATGCTGTCGATTCGAAGGCTGAGAAGACGGGCGGACTGCTGAGCATCTTCCTTATGGCGTTTACGCTGACGCTCGTGAGCTTCTCGTGCACGGGTCCTATAATCGGTTTCCTGCTTGTTGAGGTTTCCACTTCCGGCGGCGATATGCTGGCACCTACAATCGGTATGCTCGGCTTTGCCGTTGCACTGGCTCTTCCATTCACATTGTTTGCCATGTTCCCAAGCTGGCTGAAGTCTATGCCTAAGTCGGGCGGATGGATGAACACGGTGAAGGTGGTGCTCGGATTCGTGGAATTGGCGTTCGCGCTGAAGTTCCTTTCTGTTGCCGACCTGGCTTACGGTTGGGGCCTGCTCGACCGCGAGACATTCCTTGCCTTGTGGATTGCCTTGTTTGCGCTGTTGGGACTTTATCTGTTGGGCAAATTCAAATTCCCTCACGATGACGACAGCGACGGCAGGATTGGTGTGCCGAGATTCTTCCTCGCACTGTTCTCGCTCGCTTTTGCAATATACATGGTGCCTGGATTGTGGGGCGCTCCTCTGAAGGCTGTGAGTGCTTTTGCTCCGCCTATGAAGACTCAGGACTTCAACCTTTACGACAACGAGATAAAGCCGGACTTCATGGATTTTGATGCCGGAATGGAGGCTGCGCGTCAGCAGAAGAAGCCTGTGATGATTGACTTCACCGGTTACGGCTGTGTGAACTGCCGCAAGATGGAGCAGGCTGTGTGGTCGGACGAAAAGGTGTCGTCGATAATCAATGACGACTATGTGCTCATACAGCTTTACGTTGACGACAAGACTCCTCTGAGCGAACCTATAACTGTGGTTGAGAACGGAGCCAAGCGCAAGCTGAGAACTATCGGCGACAAGTGGAGCTACCTGCAGAGAACGAAGTTCGGTGCAAGTGCTCAGCCGTTCTATGTGCTGCTCGACAATGAGGGCAAGCCTCTGACAGGCAGCTATTCTTTCAATGAGAATATTGATGATTATATTGAGTTCCTCAACAATGGTCTGAAGAAATACGGTCAGAACGACTGATAAGTATATTAAATATTACGGCGGACGCATATTAATTATATATGTGTCCGCCGTGATTTGTTTGCATAAGTCTATGGATGAAGTATTGAAGAATAGAATCATCGCTCTCATGAAGAGCGAAATATTGCCTGCTGTGGGTTGTACGGAACCGATGGCTGTGGCGTTGTGCGTGGCTCGCGCCAAGGAGGAACTTGGCATGGTGCCTGACTGTGTGGAGATATTGCTCAGTGCCAATATCCTGAAGAACGCCATGGGTGTGGGTATTCCGGGAACTGGCATGGTCGGTCTGCCTATTGCCGTGGCTTTGGGTCTGGCTGTGGGACGGTCGGAATATCAGCTTGAGGTACTGAAGGATGCGGATGCCGAAGCTATTGCGTGGGCGAAGGATTATCTTGCCAACCACGATGTGTGCATCAAGCTCAAGGAGGGCATCAAGGAGAAACTCTATGTGGAGGTGGTTCTCAGCGGCGGCGGTCACTGTGTGCGTGCCGTCATCAGTGGCGGTCACACGAACTTTGTGTATATCGAGAAGGACGGCGAGGTGGTTATGGACTGCCGCGTGGCCGACGGCGAGGACGAGAACGAGGACGACAGTTGGCTGAGCCTGCGCAAGGTCTACGACTTTGCCATGACGGTGCCTCTCGACGAGGTGGAGTTCATTGCCGAAACAAGGAAACTGAACGAGAATGCTTCGAGGATGGCTCTCAAGGGCAATTACGGGCATGAGCTGGGAAAGACGCTGGAGCGTCCGTTAGGTCGTGGCATTATGGGCGACAGCATTTTTTCGCATATCATTTCGGCTACGGCCAATGCATGTGATGCGCGTATGGCCGGTGCCATGATTCCGGTGATGAGCAATTCGGGCAGCGGCAACCAGGGTATATGCGCCACGTTGCCGGTGGTTGTCTTTGCCGAGGAGAACCATAACACTGACGAGGAACTGATGAGAGCTCTTGTGCTGAGCCATCTGACTGCCATATACATGAAACAGAGTTTAGGAAAACTGTCTGCCCTATGCGGCTGCGTTGTGGCTTCGACAGGAAGCAGCTGCGGCATCACTTATCTTATGGGCGGCACGTTCGAGCAGATTTCAGCGTCGGTGAAGAATATGATTGCCAACCTGACAGGTATGATTTGCGACGGCGCGAAACCAAGTTGTGCGCTCAAGCTGGCCAGCGGAGTGTCGACGGCTGTGTTCTCGGCCATACTGGCCATGCAACAGAAATGTGTGACGAGTGTGGAGGGTATCATCGATGACGATGTCGACAAGAGCATACATAACCTGACAAAAATAGGCAAGTTCGCAATGGGCGAAACGGACAAATGTGTTCTCGACATAATGACTTCGAAAAAATGCTGCATGCAGTGATGTATGAAATATATGGGTGAGAATATGTAGCATAGAGATTGTTTTATTGTATATATATTATAGTATAATAGAAGATTGAAAATTTATGGATTTGAAGACTAAGACCAACTTGATGAAACATGATGTAAATGACTATCTGGTGATAACGTTCGGCCTGCTTCTGTATGCTCTGGGATGGACGGCGTTTCTGCTCCCTTATCAGATAAGCACCGGAGGACTGACCGGCATCTCGGCCATAGTTTATTATATTACGGGAATAGAATTGCAGAATACCTACTTTGTTGTCAATTTTGTCTTCCTGATATTTGCAGTGAAGATATTGGGATTCAAGTTTTGTATAAAAACCATTTATGCGGTGTTTGCTCTTACCTTCTTCTTGTGGGGACTGCAGCGCCTGCTTCGTGACGACAACGGAAATCTGCCGCAGTTGTTGGGCGAAGGCCAGGACTTCATGGCTTGCCTTATCGGTGCGGCAATGTGCGGTTTCGGAATGGCTCAGGTGTTCCTGCACCGAGGCAGTACCGGCGGAACCGATATTATTGCCGCCATCGTGAACAAGTATAAGAATGTTACAATGGGACGCATGATTCTTTATTGCGACATTTTCATCATTTCTTCATGCTATTTCCTGTTCCACGACTGGAAAAGAGTGCTTTTCGGATTTGTAACAATGATTGTATTGTCGACTGTCATTGACTATGTGATGAATTATGTACAGCAGTCGGAACAGTTTTTTATCATTTCAAAGAAGTATGATCAGATTTGCAAGGCCATTATTGAGGATATAGACCGCGGTGCTACACTCATCGACGGTACTGGATGCTACAGCGGCAAGCCGGTTAAGATAATAATGGTTCTGGCCAAAAGGCATCAGTCTATCGACATATTCAGACTTGTCAAGGATATCGACCCTGATGCCTTCATATCGCAAAGCAAGGTGGCCGGTGTGTTCGGTGAGGGCTTTGACAGCATCAAAGTATAGCAGATGGCTGCATTTTTGAGTCATAAGTGCTGCAGAGATGTTAAGTTTGCATATAAATCGGCGCTTATCGACTTTTTTCCTTGAATTGGCATTGCAAAACGGTGAAAACTTCTATCTTTGCATAAGCAAACGTAACTTTAAAATAAAAATTATGGCAAACGAAAATCAAGGAAAACAATTGCAGATAGAACTCAAGCCTGAGGTGGCTTGCGGTACGTACGCCAATCTGGCAGTAATAACACACTCTAGCTCTGAAGTAATTCTGGACTTCATCGGTATGTTCCCGGGAATGCCTAAGGCTGAGGTTAAATCACGCGTAGTAATGGCGCCTGAGCATGCCAAGAGACTCCTCTTCGCTCTTCAGGACAATATAAGCAAGTACGAATCGCAGTTCGGACAGATCAATCT
>ENA-UONW01003812-UONW01003812.1-human-gut-metagenome-genome-assembly--contig:-CS52-NODE-3812-length-11884-cov-5.712486_pt1 | contig 11884 bp, 13 predicted proteins | sample MGYA00242463_ERZ724010 | MGnify/ENA metagenome assembly ERZ724010 | reverse complement strand
AAACCCCTTGAAAATAAAGGCTTTTTCTGTTTGTCGTTATTATACCGTAACGGCATACGTTCGCAACCTTGGCGCTGGAAAACGGCATGGATGTGAAAACGCTCTCGGCTATGCTGGGCCATGTGTCGGCGGCCACCACGCTGGACATCTACACCCACATCACCGACGACATGCGGCTCACGGCCGCCGCCAACATTGACCGCGGCATCGGCAAAGCAGCGCCGCAGGAGGACGCTTCAGAGCCGGGGCAGGAAACTGCCCCGGCCCAGGCGGAAAAGCCGAGAATGACCGACTTCAAGCCCTATGTGGGCCGCAAGCGCAGGTCCGGCACCGGCTGCGTCACCGAGATCAACGACCACCTCTTCGAGGGGCGCTACTCTCCCAAGTGGCCCGATGGTAAAAAGCACGCTCGTAATGTCTATGCTCATACCCGCGAGGAATGTGAGGAGAAGTTGAAGGTGCTAATCGTGGAGATGAAGGCAGAGATTGCGGAAGCACAGCGGTTGAAGGATCTGGGCGAGGGCGATGGGCGGCCGTTGGAGGGGAAGGGCGGTAAGCGGACGAGAAAGAAAAAGTAAGTGGCGAGAAAGAAGCAGGGCTGGAGAAAACGGAGATCTCCAGCCCTGTTTATTCGGCTTTTATGATATTATACTGTACTTCAGCAAAAATTACAATATTAAGTCTGCACTTGTCGAAAAGATATGTTGAGAATGACAAACTCAACGTCTGCGCCGCAATAGACAAAGAATAAGAAAATCCCTCTGAAATCAACGATTTCAGAGGGATTTTGGTCCGAGTGGGGCGACTCGAACGCCCGGTCTCTTGAACCCAAATCAAGCGCGATACCAACTTCGCTACACCCGGATATTCAGTTCCTGCCATTATATCACGGCAGGGAGGAAAATCAAAGATTTTTCTGTCTGTGGTCATTCCTGTGGTCAAAGCTGCTTTTGTGCCGTTTTCGGCAACCGGGAAAAACTCGCTATTGCCTGTACCGCAAGGCTTTGCGGCGTTTCGCCTTGCCCCGTCCCGGATACAACCACGGCACTCCCAAAGCAGGCGCGATACCATCTTCGCTATACCCGGTCGTGCGCTTTCGCCGTGATATTATACCAAACACAACCGCTCCATGCAAGGTTTTTCGGATTGATGTTTTTTCGTCGCTATGATATGATGGCGTGTGAAAGAAACAGGAGTGTGAACCTTATGAGAATGCGGAAAAAACCGAACCTGATCCCCCGGATGGAGCGCTGCGCCGCGGTGCAGATCCGGACGCCGGAAGACCATAAAGGCCGCTGGGCGGAGGAGTTTTCGCAGTACCGCGAGATCCGTCTGGAGCTCGGCTGCGGCAAGGGCCGCTTCACCTGCGAACAGGCGCTCCGCGAGCCGGACGTGCTGCTGCTCGCGCTCGAAAAGGTGCCGGACGCGATGGTCGTGGCGATGGAGCGCGTTGTGGAGCAGGGCATACCGAACGTCCGCTTTCTCGACCGGGACGCCGAGCTCCTGCCCGAGATGTTCGCCCCGGGTGAGATTTCCCGCCTGTACATCAATTTCCCTGACCCGTGGCCGAAGAAGAAGCAGTTCAAGCGCCGCTTGACCGCGCCGGAGTTCCTCGATAAGTACCGCGCGCTGCTGCCGGAGGGCGGGGCGGTCTGGTTCAAGACCGACAACGGGCCGCTTTTCGACTGGTCGCTCGAATCGTTCCGCGGCTGCGGCTGGGCGCTTGCCGATATGCCGGAGGGCACGCCCATGACCGATTACGAAGCGCGCTTCACCGAGATGGGCCTTCCCATCCACCGCGTTGTGGCGACGCGCCCATAAGACCATATGGTAAAAATCGGAAACGTGGAGCTCGCCGGGCGGCTCTTTCTCGCGCCGATGGCCGGTGTGACGGACGCCTCATTCCGGCTCCTCTGCCGGAAACACGGCGCAGCGCTCGCCACGAGCGAAATGATCTCCTCCAAGGCGCTCATGTATCAGGACGGCAAGACGAAAACGCTGCTCGTCCGGCCCGAGGGGGATACGCCCCTCGCCGTGCAGATCTTCGGGAGCGACCCCTCGTGCATGGCGGAGGCCGCGTGCAAGGTGATAGACCTTTGCCGCCCCGAGATCATCGACATCAACATGGGCTGCCCCGTCGGGAAGGTCGTAAAGTCCGGCGACGGGAGCGCGCTTATGAAAACGCCCGATCTCGCGGCGAAGATCATCGAATCGGTCGTCCATGCTGTGGATGTGCCGGTGACAGTCAAGTTCCGCAAAGGCTTCGATAAGGGCAATATCAACGCCGTGCCGTTTGCCGAAATGTGCGAGAGCGCGGGCGCCGCGGCGATCGCGGTGCATGGCCGCACGAGAGCGCAGATGTATGCCGGGCAGGCCGACTGGGATATCATCCGCGACGTAAAGCGCGCGGTACGCATCCCGGTATTTGCCAACGGCGACGTATGGACCGCGGAGGATGCCGAACATATTTTGCGCTACACCGGCGCGGACGCGGCGCTCATTGGGCGCGGCAGCTTCGGCAACCCGTGGCTCTTTGCGCAGGGCAACGCCCTTCTTGCCGGGGAGAAAGTCCCGCCGCTCCCGCCGCTGCGCGTGCGGATGGAGGAAGCCCTCGGCCAGATCACGACGGCGTGCTCGCTCAAGGGCGAGAAGATCGCCATTCTGGAAGCGCGCAAGCAGCTTTGCTGGTATCTGCGCGGGGTGTCCCATGCGGGATATTATAAGCAGCAGATCGTATCGATGAATACGCTCGCCGACGCGGAGAAGATCGTCCGCGGCATACAGCGCGATCTGAGGTGACAGCATGACAAAAGACGAGGAAAAAGGATATATCGAGCGCGTTCTCGCCGGAGACGAGAGCGCCTATGAGCCGCTCGTGACGGAAAACCAGACAAAGGTATACCGTCTCGCGCTGCGCATACTGAAAAACGAGGCCGACGCCGAGGACGCCGCGCAGGAGGCGTTTCTCAAGGCGTACACCTCGCTTGCGGATTTTCGCGGCGACAGCCGGTTTTCCGTGTGGCTCTACCGGCTGACGAACAACATATGCATCGATATGCTGCGCAAAAGTAAGCGTGCCGTTATCGTGTCGCTCCAGACGGAAGACGACGACGGCGAAGAGACCGAGATCGCCATTCCCGACGAGCGGTATTCCCCCGAGAGGCTGGCCGAGCGCGCCGCCGACCGGGACGCCGTGCGCACGGCGCTCGCCGCGCTGCCGGATGACTGCCGCGAAATTCTCGCCCTGCGCGAGAGCGCGGGGCTGAGCTACGACGAGATCGCCGCGGCGCTCTCGCTGGAAGTCGGCACGGTCAAATCGCGGCTCAACCGCGCGCGGAAAAAGCTCTGCATAGCGCTTCTCAAAAGCGGGAACTTTTCCGACCGTTTCCCGTCCAAACAAGGGAAGGGGTGTGAAGCGTGAAAAACTGTGAATACTATGAAGAGCTGATCGGCGCAGCGCTCGACGGCGAGATCACCGCCGAAGAGGAGAAGGAGCTTCGTGCCCATCTGGAAAGCTGCGAGGCCTGCCGGAGCTTTTATAAGGCGATGCAGGCAATATCCGGCACGGACGATGCGCTCGGCGATGTGCCGGAGAATTTCACGGCGAACGTGATGGCGCGCGTCCACGAGACCGCTGCCCCGGCGGAAAAGCCGGCGAAGAAAAAGGCGAGCATCCAGCGCCTCGTGACGCGCTGCGGCGCGCTTGCCGCGGCGGCTGCCGTGGCGATCTGGGCGGGAGTGACCTTTTCCGGCACTTTCGCCGCGAAGGGCGCGAGCAGCACGGCGAGGGAAGAGTCGGAGATCGCCATGTACAGCGCGGCGGAGGACAGTGCCGAAACGGAAACCCCGGCGGAAGCACCGGTAGCGCCCGCAGGCGGCAGGATGATGGCCGCCGCGCCGGATAGCGCCGCGGCGGACGGCAGCGTTACGGTCACTGTCACCGCGGAAAACGGCGCATCGGACGACGCGGTCACGCTGCCGGACGACGGATTTTTCGCCGGGTATCTCCTGCTCGACGAGGGCGAAACGCCCATGCCGGAGCGGGACTGCGACTATACGATCACGCTCGACGCGCCGGACGGCACGGAGAGCGTATACCGGCTCTGGGTCGAAGAGGAGAGCCTCATCTGGCAGAAAGCGGACGGAGATGCGGCGCATCTCTCCCCCGCGTCGCCGGAGGCATGGAGCGAGATATTGCGTAACGCGTCGAGATAAATCGAACAAAGGAGGGGTTCCATTGAGCATTCGCGGCATTTATTCCACCATTACCGACATTCGCCGTCAGGTATTCACCGAAGTCGCCCGCATAGGCTACGAGGGTGGGGACTATTCCCGCATTGAAGACCTGCCGTATAAGATCGTCCCCGGCGAGGTCGCCGAGCACCGCAGCAGCATCTTTCTGGAAAGAGCCATCGTCGGCGAACGGCTGCGTCTCGCAATGGGCCTGAGCCCCCGTCCGCTCGACCAGCACGCGCCGCTCGCCGCGGGTGTGGAGGAGAGCGCGAGACCGGAGAAATATTACGAGCCGCCGCTGGTGAATATTCTGAAATTTGCCTGCAACGCCTGTCCGGAAAAGCGCTATATCGTTACGAACCTCTGTCAGAACTGCCTGGCGCACCCGTGCCGCGAGATCTGCCCGAAAAAGGCGGTCAAGCTCAGCCACCGCGGCGTGAGCCGCATTCAGGAGGATCTCTGCATCCGCTGCGGCAAGTGCGCGGATGTCTGCCCCTACAATGCGATCATTTTGCAGGAGCGCCCGTGCGCCAAGGCGTGCGGTATGGACGCCATCCGGTCTGACGAGCACGGCCGCGCCGATATCGATTATGATAAGTGCGTCTCGTGCGGCATGTGTCTTGTGAACTGTCCGTTTGGCGCGATCTCCGATAAGAGTCAGCTCTTCCAGCTCACGCAGGCGCTGCGCGGCGGTGAAAAGGTCATTGCGATCGTCGCGCCCGCGTTCGTCGGGCAGCTTGGCCCGAGCATGACGCCGGATAAGCTCAAGGCCGCGATGAAGATGCTCGGCTTCCGGCATGTGGCGGAGGTGGCCGTCGGCGCAGACCTCTGCACGCTCGACGAGGCGAAGGACTTTCTGGAGAAGGTCCCCGCCGAGCAGCCGTTCATGGCAACGTCCTGCTGCCCGAGCTGGGCGGTCATGGCGAAAAAGCTCTTCCCGGAGCAGGCAAACTGCATCTCCATGGCGCTCACGCCCATGGTGCTCACGGCGCGCCTCTGCAAGCAGCAGCACCCGGGCGAGAAGGTCGCGTTCATCGGGCCGTGCAGCGCAAAGAAGCTCGAAGCCATGCGCACGACCGTGCGCAGCGAAGTCGATTTTGTCCTGACGTTTGAAGAGGTCATGGGCATGTTCGAGGCCAAGGGCATCAACTTTAACGAGATCACCCAGACCGCGCCGCTGCGCGAAGGCACGGCGGCGGGCCGCGGCTTTGCCGTTTCCGGCGGCGTTGCGGAAGCGGTGCGCGAGGCGATCTCGCACATCGACCCCGACCGCGAGGTGAAAACCGCGTGCGCGCAGGGACTCAAGGACTGCCGGAAAATGCTCACGCTTGCCAAGGCCGGCAAGTACGACGGGTATCTGCTCGAGGGCATGGCGTGTCCGGGCGGCTGCGTCGCGGGTGCCGGTACGCTCCTGCCGATCGAAAAGGCGGCGGCCATCGTGCGCAATTACACCGCACAGGCGGAGGAAAAGAGCGCCACCGAAACCAAGTATGAGGCCACGCTCCCGCTCCTGCTTGAAGACGAGGAGGACGCGGAGTGATACCGGCGAAGCTACGCTGAAAGTCTCCGCGAAAGTGCGGGGCGTATAAAAATGACCAGCCGCGGCAGAACGATCTGCCGCGGCTGACTTTAAGGAGAGACAAAGGAGAAAATGGTATGATCCGTGATATCTGCAGGGACGAGAGCTTTCTCGCGCAGAAGGCCGAACCCGCCGCGGCGGATGACCTCGGCACGGCGCAGGACCTGCTGGACACGCTGTCCGCCCACAGGGACGGATGCGTGGGCATGGCGGCGAACATGATCGGCGTAAACAAGCGCATCATCGTCTTCGATAACGAGGGGGAATATATGGTCATGCTCAACCCGGTCATCGTCAAAAAGTCCGGCGCATACGAGACGGCGGAGGGCTGCCTTTCTCTTGCCGGCACGCGGAAAACGATGCGTTTCCAAACCATCAAGGTGCAGTGGCAGAATGAGAGATTCCAAACGCGGCTCAAGACCTTTACCGGGTGGACGGCGGAGATCATCCAGCACGAGATCGACCACTGCGACGGCATTTTGATATGACCTTTCGGGCGGAGGAGGCCGTATATTGTTTCATGGGATAAGTCCTTCATTTTCCATAGTAATAGTATGGAAATCATACCCATAAAAGAAGCGCGCTTCCATGCAGCGCCCTTCCGGTCTTGATTTTTTCGATATTGATAATAGTCCCCCGCGGAAAGAAGCGCATCTGAGGGTTGCGGACGAAGGATGGCCGTGTTACTATGAAACCGAGATCCAACCGAATGTCTGCGGAGGTGTGTGATGCAGGCGACCGATCAGGCTTTTTTTGAAGCCTACAAACGTCTTGACAGGCTCTGTTCCGATGCCTTTTCCTGCCGGAACGGCGTAACGGCATATATCGACGAAATGAATCGCTGTTCTCCGCGCGGACAGCGTCTTGTGCCGGGGTGGGAACAGGACCTTTCCACGCTCAAGGCGCTGCGTCATCTGCGAAACCGCATGGCGCACGAGCTCGATACAGACAGGGTATGCACCGAGGCCGATACTGCCGAAGCGGGGGGGGCATGCGCGCATCCTTTCCGGAGACGACCCGCTTGCGCGCCTGAACCGGATGGCAGCTCCGGAGAAAAAGCCGCCCATAGCGCGGATGCCGGAGAACGTGCCCTGCTCTGGCTCTCTCAGAACACCACGTCCACCGACAGGGAGGCGGACAAGGTGAGCAAGGAGACAAAGAGGTACATCAAGGCGCTCCTCGGCTGGCAAGACCGAAGACCCACTCGTGAAAATTTTTTCACGGGTGGGTCATTTTACTGTTGACAGTGATGTATATTTCATGCAAACTATAGACAGTAAATAAGAAAGGAGCTACGAGCATGAACGACATGAGCAGCAACACGAGCAAAGAATGGGACAAGGAGAACATGAGAACCGTGTCCTGCCGCCTCCGCAAGGATGAAGCGGAGGCGTTCAAGCGCCTCTGCGCAAGCAAGGGGACGACGGTGCATGCCGCCCTCGCGCGGTACATCCGTCTGGCTATCCACGACCTTCCCATCGACCGACCGGAGAATGAGGGGCAGAATCTCATCGACCAGAACATCGCTCTCCGGCAGAAGCTCGCCTATCTGACAAGAGAGGTCGAGAGCTGGAAGGAGATTGCCAAAAGCCATGACGAGATCATCGATCTGTGGCTTCGCAGTGCGGACAGAAAGCTCTGATATGGGCAGCATCCGTGCAGCATGCGGAAAAGCACGATAAAAATAGAAAAACGGCGCATATTTGCTTGACGGCACGGATAAACACGCTTATATTTATGATATCAGCATTCATATTTTGTGCTTTGCGCCCTGTGCGCCGCGTCAAAACCTCCGCAGGCGTCCGGGTTTATTACCGAAATCGATGACCGGGGAGGAAATGAGAATGAAATACTGTCCCAAATGCGGGACTGCCGTCAACGACGGTTCCGCGTTTTGCCCAAATTGCGGGATGCGTGTCGGGGGCAGCCCGAGTCCGTACAGCACGCCGGTCATGGAGGATGCTCCCGCCGCTCCCGGCTATACCCCTTCGCCGTACGGCGGAGCCGATTCGTACGGCAGCGCGGAGTCTTATGGAAGCGCAGATCCTTACGGCGGATCGCCCCCCTATGGCAGTCCCGCCCCCTACGGCGGCAGTCCGTACGGAGTCCCTTCCGCGGGCGCAGCTCCGGTCGGTCAGCTCAAGACGAACCGCGGCCTTTTGAAGCTGATCCTGCTCAATTTCCTTACGCTCGGCATTTACGGTCTCGTGGTGATGTCCAACATCAGTTCGGACATCAATCTCATCGCCGGCCGGTATGACGGACGAAAGACCATGCACTACTGTCTGGTCCTCTTCATCTTCTCGTGGCTGACGCTGGGCATTTATCCCGTCATCTGGACGCACCAGCTCTGCAGCCGCATCGGAAACGAGCTGCGCCGCCGCGGCATCGCCTACGACTTCGACGCAAGCACCTTCTGGCTGTGGGGCGTTCTCGGCAGTCTGATCGTCGTCGGCCCCTTCATTTACACGCACAAGCTTCTCAAGGCAATGAACCTTCTCGCGGCAAACTACAACATCCGCGGCTGATCCGGACGGGAGGAACGCCTCCGTCGGTAGTCCGCCGCTCCGCTCAAGAAAAGGCCCCTGTAAACCGTTACAGGGGCCTTTTTCCGTATGTCTGTATTATGTTTCTCAGAGCGGTTTTCTGCTGTGACATTCATTCTTTGCAGAGCACCGCCTTTAAAATGTTGATGCCGGGGATGCTTATCAGAAGAGAAAGGATCAAAAGCAGCGCCCCGGTCAGCCGAAACACCGTTTGCTGCGGCTGGCCCGTCAGCAGGAACCGTGCGGCAAGGACTCCGACCGCGCTGCCCGCCGCGGGAAGGATCGCTGTCTGCTTTGCGGTCGGCTCTTTGGAGAACATGCCTTTTTTTATATTGCGAAACGTTATAAACAGAAACGCCAGCACACAGCCGAACAGCAGAAGCAGAAAACCGACAGCCATCATCCAGCTGTCCCCCGTCTCCAGAGCGAAAAGCCGGTAGGCCGCCAAATTGAAAAGCAGGGAGAGATACAGGGAGAAAACGCCGTCGCAGAGGAATCTTGCGCGCTTCGTCGATGAATGCCGCACGATCAGAACCGCAAAAAACACGCTCACGCAGACCGCACCTGCCGCGAGACCGACGGCCCAAACGTGCCGTTCCCCGATAAAGCACACCCCCGCGCTCAACGCCCAGAGAAAAAGGATCCTTTTGACGCACTGTCCTTTCCGAAAGGGCGTATAGCCGTAGGAAACAAATGCATCCACTTGCTCTTTTTGTTCCAAAACTGATGCCCCCTCCGTCCTCCGAATCTTCCCCGCCCCGCCGTCGGGGTAGCGCAAAAAAAGACACGAAGCCGCGCCTGCGGGAATGACAGTTTTACATTTCCGGATGGCTGGTTCGTGTCTTTTGTTATTATATTGTTTCTGAAAAGAAATTGCAAGCGGCCTGTTTCGCCGCGGCTCTTCCCTCTCAGTCCTTATACGCGATGCACTGATCAAAGAGCGCCGCGGCGCTCTCGCGGCTCTCCGCACTCGAGCACTTCGAGGCGATGACCGCGGCGAGAAGTCCGGCGGCGAAGCCGGGGACGATCTCGTAAACGCCGGTGCTCTTGAAGAGCACGAGCCACAGCACATCTACCACCGCGCCCGCGTCGATACCCGCCGCCGCGCCGGAGAACGTGAAGCTGCGCCAGAAGAGACTCAGCACGATGACCGGCCCGAACGACGCGCCGAAGATGCCCCACGCGTTCTCGACAAGCGACATGATCGTGCCGCTGCCGGGGTTGGACGCGATGAGCAGCGCCGCCGCGGCGATCACGAGCACCACAATGCGCCCGACCCAGAGCATTTCCTTATCCGTGCTCTGTCCCTTGCGGATCACGGGCTTATACACGTCGCTCGCAAACGCGCTCGAAGCGGCGAGAAGCTGCGAATCGGCGGTGCTCATCGCGCCGGCGAGGATCGCGCTGAGCAGCAGGCCCGAAATGAGTCCCAGCCACGGGCCGGTGAAGATGCGGCGCACGATGGCGATGAAGATGGTGGAGCTCTCCTGCCCGTCGCCGAGGAAGAGGTGCGCCACGACCGACACGAGCACCGCAAACATGAGAATGAAGAACGTCCAGCCGATGCCGACCTTCGCGGCCTTTTTGAGTTCCTTGTCCGATTTCACGGACATGAACCGGATGATGATGTGCGGCATACCGGCGTAGCCGAGACCCCAGCCGAGACCGGAGAGAATGTCCTGCCATGAGGTCATCATGTTCCAGTAGCCCGCAGGCAGCGTCCCCGCGGTCGTGCCGCTTTTTTCCATCATGCACAGCGCGACGATCGGCGCGGCGAAGAGCGAGCCGAGCATCAGCAGCCCCTGGAAAAAATCCGTCCAGCACACGGCGTTGAAGCCGCCGAGGAACGTGTATCCCACGATAATGACCGCCGCGGCGTACATTGCGATCTGCGCCGGGACGCCGAGCACCGTTTCAAAGAGCGTGCCGCACGCCTTGATGCTGCTCGCGGAATAAACGGTATACGCCACGAGGAAGATCACCGCGCAGATGATCTGCAGCGCGCGGGAGCTCGCCTTGAACCGGTTCGTCAGGTACTGCGGGATCGTGATCGAGTCGCCGCACACGATGGAGAACGAGCGCAGCCGCGGCGCAATGAAGATCCAACTGAGCGAATAGCCGATGAACAGGCCCACAGGGATCCACGCCTTGCCCATGCCGTAAGCATAGATGGACGCCGGCATGCCCATGAGCACCCATGCGCTCATGTCGCTCGCGCCCGCCGAAAGGCCGGACACCCACGCGCCCATTTCGCGTCCGCCGAGGAAGTAGTCCTTCTCTCCGGCGTTCTTGCTGCGCACAAAAAACCAGATGCCGATACCCAGCATAAATACCAGATACAGGATAAACATTAAAAGCTCCGAATGATTCATGTTTCTTCCCCCTTGACAATCGACGCATTACGTTTTATAATGTAATGCATTACTGATAAAAATGTTATGGGCGTACTATACACCTTAACGCGCTAAATTGCAAGAGGAAATTTTCATGGATACGAAAAAATATGAAGTTTTTGAAAAAACGGTGGAGCTCTCCTCGCTGACGAAGGCGGCGGAGGAGCTGGGGCTGACGCAGTCGGGCGTGAGCCACATCATCGCCGCGCTCGAGGAGGAATTCGGCTTTCCGCTCCTGACGCGCAGCCGTACGGGCGCGCGCCTGACACCGGAGGGAGAGAAGATCATGCCGTTTCTGCGGGACATTCTCCGCTCGCAGGAGCAGCTCGACCAGACGGCGGCGGAGCTGCGCGGCCTTTCGGCGGGCACGGTGCGCATTGCGACGTTCACGAGCGTGGCGGTGCACTGGCTGCCGGGCATGATGCAGGAATTTCAGACGCTCTACCCGCACGTGGAGTTCAAGCTCTTCAACGGTGACTATCACGATGTAGACCGCTGGCTGACGGACGGGAGCGTGGACATCGGGTTCATCACGCTGCCGACGGCGCTGCGGTGCGAATGCATTCCCCTGCGGGAGGATTGGCTTCTCGCCATACTGCCGGAGAACCATCCGCTGGCAAAGAAGGACGTCTGCCCGGTAAAAGAGGTGGCGGCGCTGCCGTTCATCTCGCTGCTCGAGTCCTCGGACGATGACGCGCGCCGCGCGCTTGACGCCGCCGGGGTAAAGCCGAACGTGCGCTTTACAACAAAGGACGATTACGCCATTCTCGCCATGGTATCGCAGGGGCTCGGCGTGAGCATCGTGCCGGAGCTTCTTCTTCAGGGCCACCGCGACGGCATCGCCGTGCGGGAGATGACGCCGCCCTCGAGCCGGACGATCGCGCTGGCAGTACCGGTCGGCGGGCGCGCCGGCCCTGCCACGCGCCGCTTCGCCCGCTTCGCCGAGGACTGGGTGAAGAAAAACGATCCGCAGAAACTATAAATAAATGCATCAGGCCGCCGGTGAAACCGGCGGCCTGCTGCGTTAGAGGGGAGATTTTGCAAATATGAAAAATGCCGCTCCCAAAGGAGCGGCATTCTGGTGGAGCGACTTGAGTTAAATCCGAACCGAAGGCCGCCTGAATTTCCGCAAG
>ENA-UONW01003802-UONW01003802.1-human-gut-metagenome-genome-assembly--contig:-CS52-NODE-3802-length-11926-cov-5.053155_pt1 | contig 11926 bp, 7 predicted proteins | sample MGYA00242463_ERZ724010 | MGnify/ENA metagenome assembly ERZ724010 | reverse complement strand
TTTCCGGCGTCATTCTTACGCGTCTAAATGGATTCTTTTTATAGGACTTCTAACACCGCTCTCGGCCTCGGCTGCATGGGCATGTCCCACGGCTACGGGCCGGCAAAGCCGAAGGATGAAATGAAGAACCTCATTCATGAGGCCTTCGATCTTGGGGTGACGTTCTTCGACACGGCCGAATGCTACGGGCCTTTTGCAAACGAGCACCTCGTGGGCGAGGCGCTCGAAGGAATCCGAGACAAGGTCGTTCTTGCGACCAAATGCGGCATTCATATTGACGAAAATGGCCGGCAGCTCCTGGACGCCCGGCCGGAAACGATCAGAAAATCGCTCGAAGAATCTTTAAAGCGCCTGAGAACCGACGTGATCGACCTCTACTATCTCCACCGCGTGGATCCGAAGGTTCCGGTTGAGGAGGTCGCTCAAGTAATGGGCGAACTAATCCGGGAAGGCAAGATCCGCGGCTGGGGGCTCTCCGAGGCGGGCCCGAAGACCATTGCTCGCGCTCAGGCCGTGACGAAATTGACGGCTCTCCAGAGTGAATATTCGATGATGTTCCGCGATCCGGAAGCGAAGATCCTGCCGCTACTCAAGGCAGAAAACATTGGCTTCGTGCCTTTCAGCCCGCTTGGCAAAGGCTTTCTCACGGGCGCGATCGCTGCCGACGCGAAATTCGGGAGCGATGATTTCCGGCACGTCATCCCGCGGCTTCAGGGCGAGAATCTTCAGGCCAACATGAGGCTTGTCGCGGCGGTTCAGGAGCTTGCTCGCGCGAAAAATGCAACTCCCGCTCAAATCGCACTCGCGTGGGTGCTCGCGCAGGGCGACTTCATTGCACCGATCCCCGGGACGACAAGGCTTGACCGCCTCAAGGAAAATCTGGGTGCGCTGCGCGTGGAATTCAGCGCTGACGAACTCGCGCACATCCGCGAGCTCCTTGACGCTATGCCGGTGGCGGGAGATCGGTATCCGGCCGAGTTCGCAAAGCGCGTTTCAGAATAAGTTGAGGCTTCAGCAGAGGTGACAACTCCCGGGCGATCAATACGGTCTCTCCGGGAGATGAACATAGGCGCTGCCGGTGGATAAGCCGGCAGCTTCGAATTCAAGTTCGTATGGGTTTGCTGACTTGGTACCCGGATTTGAGATCGGGCTACCTGGCGGATGTATCGGGTGCATCGACATGACGCGACAAGGGCAAAGTAGAGAAGTGAAGAGAAAGCAGTCGCGTTCTTAATCCGTGAAGGTTCAATGAGAACGCCGACGGCACTGTGAAGGGAGCGGGTCACGTAAGGCTGGGTGTTGGCAGTTCAGGTGAGCCTATCTGACGGAAATACGGTTTTTGGAGGCTCAGTGCCGGTTCCTGGTCTTCAAAGCCGGAAACTCGACGTACGAAGTCATGCAGAGACGTGTATTTCGGTATCAAGAATCTCTGTCTGTCGGATATGACAGAGGTGTTATAGGCCTTTTAAATTCAGGCAATAGATAATATTAAATCGACTTATTGAAGAATTTACCCTTCTGTATTCATTGATGTTTACTTGGTAAACCAATGGAAGGTATTTTCCGACGCTTTAACGGTACTGGTGATAACCCAAATAAAAGTTATTGTATACATCGAAAACGATTCTCATTCACTTATAAGAGAAAACCTTCATCTGCTTATTGGAGGCGCAATAAATATTGCAGTCTCTACGACCATAGGCAAAAATGTACTTTATACGACAGGTGGAGAGGACTGTCGCATAGCGAAATTGTCGTTAAATATCAAATAAAGGTATTGACGTGAATAAGAATTATCTAAAGAACCAAGGAGAGCTCCTGCTGAATCCTCAGGAGATGAATGACGGTGAGCTTGCGCATGAAGCTGCGCAGCATTCCTATGGCACGAAGTGCCTCAATAGACAGTTGGCGGGGGGAGGGGTATTTGCTAATGCTCCGGATTTTAAGATAACAATCATTGCTGCTGTTTGTGCAGCAATGGCGGGTGTTTGTTCGATGCCGGCACAGGCTTCGCAATCCGTTCCGGTTGGTGAGTATCTCGACCTGAGTGTTGCTAGTGATGACAATGATAGCTGGGTTGAGTTAACGCAGAAAGACTTTCCCTTGGTCTCAGGCAAAGATAAATTATTTGAGAGGGTTATAGAAGACACAAACGGCACAACAAATGTGAGAATCACCGTTACTGAAAATGGGAACTATATTACTAAAAGCCAAAACTATAGTGGAAGAACAGAGATTTTTTCAGATGGGAGTAATAATAATGAAGTTCGTGTAAAAGATGGTGTTAATCTTTTCAATTCTTCGGCTATTTTTGTCGACCAAACAGCGCAGATCTATTTTGAAGGAAATTCAACGATTCAAGCTCTGGAGGGTAAGGGCAGAGTCGGTATGACTAGCGGAAAAGTACTGACTGTTGATTATGGATCTAGTAATAAAAACATAACTATTCAAAATCAATTTTTAGCGCAATCCATTGTTGTATTTAAAAGGAAGTCTGACGGCGATGATAATCCTCTGTTAGGGTTTGATATTGTATTTACAGGAAATCAATGGAACAATCCTGTAAATGAAAATTGGGGTTTCGCGTCGATGAGTTTTGAGAATTTTGATGTCTCAATGGATGATCCAGGAACTAAATGGTATCTCGGTGATGAACCTATAGTTACTGGCCAACACCCCGCCAAGAATGTTCATATGGAAAGCGGTTCGCATATGCTCTTTTCATTAGGCGGAGAACATAAACAGTATAAGCTCTACGGCGGATTGTACCTTAATAATGGTGGAACGCTGAATTATAAAGGTCTGGCGTTAGACCATGATAGATTTGGTAAAGATGCGGATGACTCTATTCTGACGGTCGGCAATTTTATACCACAAACCAAAGGGACAAAGATTGAAATTAGCTTTAGTGAAGCTGCCGCATCTAATTTCAATATTTGGAATAATCAGGAAGTTGGTTATAATTATCTCGTCAGATCAAACAAAAATGTAAATAAAAATGATATCCATTTAAATATAAATGGCGATGGAAGATATACGCAAACGATTAATCAGGCAGAATCTCCCGAAGACGGCAATGATGCGACCTTGCATTGGATTGTCGAGGAAGCCGGCTGGGAATCACTCAAAGACGGCAAGGTCGGTGAAGTCCTTAAATACTCCTCTATGCTGGACGAGATTCATTTAGAAGAACAAGATAAATATCCAGATTCAAGTTTTGTTGTGGACGCGAAAGGTGTCGTGGACCCGCAAGATGGCTCGCGAGATTTGAAAGTCAAGCTCACGGGCGAAGGGAATGTCAAATTCGTGAACGGCACGGTGACGCTAACTTCTGCTGGTAATACCTATAGCGGCAAAACGATTGTGGCAACAAATTCCAAGCTCGTGATTGGGAGCGGGAGTTCTCTTGGCCAAACGAGAGAGCTCAATATCAACAAAGAAGGTACTGTCGATGCTTCACAGGAGATTGTTAAAGTCCCCGGCCATACAGTAAATAGCGGAACGCTAATTATTGGAGAAAAGACGTTCACTACCGAAACATATGATGGTAAAAAAGGTAGCACCATACAGGTTAATACGCTGCTTAAAGGAAATAATGGATCTACGACTGGTAAGCTCGTTGTCAATGGGACGGCCACAGGCAGCGGATTTGTTGATGTAATTGTTCTCGACGGGAGCGAAGCGCGTGCGCTTGATCGCCTTGATGTGGTGACTATGGCGCCCGGCTCTACATTGGCGCTTGAGCTCACTGATAAAGAGGGGATCCAATATGGCGAATACACATACATGCTCGTGAGGACTGACAAGAACTCAGACTCGAAACGCGCAGCCTGGTATCTGACAACCACGAAGAAGCCGCAAAAGACACCGGATAATCCATCGAAGAATCCAGATCCTGATCCTGATGATTCTGAAAATCCCGACAATGCTTCCGGCCAGACGCCTGTAGAGGATGAAAAGAATCCGGCTACTCCGGACAATCAGGGCGGCACTGGCGGCGGCAGCGGCGGTTCCGACGTCGTCTGGACGACGAGCACGCTGAAGACGCCTCAGGCCGGCGCTCGCGCGGGCCTCGCGTATCTCGCAGCGGAAGTCTTCGATCTGAGCCTCAGGGGGCACGTCGGCGACCGCGTCTACTATGACCTGCTTACGGGTGAAGAACGTGAAACCTCGCTCTGGATGCTCAATATGGGCAACTGGTCGAGGTTCGGCGACACGACGAGCCAGCTCGGGTTCGATGGACGCACCAACGTCACGCATCTTGGCGGTGATCTCTATAAGTGGAATCTCAACGACACAGATACCCTGCGCATCGGTCTTCTCGGAAGCTACGGCGAAGCGGACTACAACACGAAGTCCGACGTCACCTGGCTCGAAGCGGATGCGAATTTTGAAGGCTGGTCCGTGGGCGCATATGCCTCTTGGCAGACGCGCGCCGAGAGCGGTCCCTTCGCCAACGGGCAGATCCGTTGGAATCGTTTCGAGAATGAGGTCCAGGAAGAGGGACTCGAAAAGGACAAATATGATTCCGAAGGTCTGAGCGCCACTTTTGAAGCCGGCTGGACGCAGCGTCTCTTCACGAAGAAGAATTCGGGCGGCTACAACATAGCGTTTGATCTTGAACCGCGCGCGCACTTCTATTGGATGGACTTCGATGCGGAGACGGGCTTCGACTCGACTGGTCAGCGCTTTGATACGGACGGGAAGAGCAATCTGATGACGTCGCTTGGCGTTCGTGCGAGCCTGAAGCTTACGGACGACGTCATGCCCCAATGGAATGATCCCGCGATGCATTTCTTCGTCGAAGGCAACTGGGTCCATTACTCAAGAGACTTCAATGCGACGGTGATGAACGAGAAGGGTTCAAGCACCGCGACCGTCGATCTCGAAGACTTCGCAGAGGCGCGTCTCGGCGCAGTCATGCATCTCTCAGACGATTTCCTTGTCTGGGGCGACTTCAACCTTCGCTCGGGTGAGGACGACTACGAGTCCTACGGCTACAACGTCGGCGCGAAGTATTTGTACTAACGCCTGATTCGATGCCTGAATCAAACCGCCCGAAGGAGCGCATTCTCCCCGGGCGGTTTTAATTTCTTCTATCAGCGAACTGCTGCGGCTAAAGTTATCGCTATTGAATTACCGAACATAAGCAGTTGAGTGATGCTGACCGTATGTCTCTTTTGGGATGTCATCTTTTTGCATCTTTGGTTTATTACGAGCGATGATGCCCAGAAGATGACTTCTCAAGCAGATGCTTGTGAATAGGGTCGATTGTGATAAATAATGCGCAGACAGCTGGTAATTGTCGGCAATTATTTAAGCCTTTCGTCGAATGATTAGAACCATACGCAACTTGTCTTCCGGAAGAGAAAGAAAACCGAAACGCTTATAAAAATCAATCAGCTTTTCATGTTTCAAATCGACAATAAGCCCATGAGCTCCGATATCTGATTGGACAGTTATTCTGATTGCTTCGTTAACTAAAAGTGAGCCAAATCCTCGCCCCTGAGATTTCTTGCTTGCCTCAAGTCTTCCCAATAAGAAGAAACCTTCATCAGCATGGAAAAATTTGCCTCCGCAAAGCGTTCTTAATCCAGTACTTGAAATAGAGGTACTAGAAAGCCTAAAGAACCCAAGAATCTCATTTCCATCGTTTCTGTGAGCACATGAAATCCTGGCGGTTATGCCTCCGAAGAAAGCGGCCGAAAGTCAGCATATCCGATCCTCAGGGTTCTCAACAATATGCCCGATATTCTGTGTTGCGGCCATTGCTTTCTCTACTGCAGAGTCGAAAAGTTCTGGATGCTTCATGAAATATTGGAGTTGTTCCCAATCTTTTTCGGTAAAACTGATGGTACGTTCGCGTTTGTTCAGCATTTCGAGCGCAGCGTTGTATGCAGCGCTGGCGACGAAGTTTTTTAATGTCATTCCCGACATTGCAGCAGCTTGCTTCACTAAGTCAAAAGATGAAACTGGCAATGAGGACTCAAAACGGGCAGTTAGTTCGGCCATGATGACCTCCTAGTCGTTGATGTTATACCGGAATAATGCCGTAAAAATTCCGGGTAAAGCTTTCCTAAAGTTCCTTAACGCGATCACTTCATTTTGCGCAGTCAATGAAGTTTTGATGAACGGCTTTAATCGTCGCAAGTTTCCCGGGCTGATCCTTAAAGAGTTCTTCCAGAACCTGTCTGCTGATACGTTCAAAAGCTTCCCGTTCAAGCACGTACAACCCGAGCTTCATGGAGTTGAAGAAGCCGTCGAAAGTCATCATCGCGGCAAAGGCTTTCTCACGCGGCAGACCGGATTGAGCGATCCGCTCGTAGAGATCCCGGTACCAGCCGCGAATGGGTTCAAGGAGCGCCTTGTCGTTCTGATGAAGCCCGATGAGGGCGGCCCCGATTTCGACCCAGCCTTCGGCATTGCGCGAGAAATCCATGAACCAGTCCCGCATGGCAGGGAGAATGGCTTCCTCCGGGCTCAGGCCGGAGGCAATGTAGGGCGCTTCATGCAGGGCTTCTTCCTCTGCAAGATGTCCGACATATTGAGCGATGAGCGCCTCCCAGAGCGCTCGCTTTGAAGAATAGTGGTAGAGCACGGCGCTCTTGCTGAGGCCGAGGCGTGCGGCGATGGCGCCGTGCGCGAGCTTCTCAATGCCTTCTTCGAGAATGATCTCGCGGGATGTCCTGAGGATCGCCTCCCGGCTTGCCTCTCCTTTTTTCGGCATGGGAATGGAGTCCTTTGCTGCAGAGAAATTGTTCCGGGCTCCAAGAATAAGGCTTTTGGATGGCTGGGAGCCCGGAACATTTGCCCATGCGTCAGAATCAGCGTTTTGCCGCCTGTTCGCCTGCAATGCGCCCGAAGACGATGATGTCTGCATAGGCGTTCGAGCCGAGGCGGTTCGTGCCGTGGGTAGAGCCCGTTACTTCGCCGGCAGCGTAGAGACCGGGAATAGCCTTGCCTTCCTTCGTGAGGACTTCGGCCTTCTCGTTGATTCTGAGGCCGCCCATCGTATGGTGGCAGGACGGGACGCCGCGGTAGATCCAGTAGGGACCGTTTGAGAGATCGACAAACCGGCCGCGGTAATTGAAGTCGAGGTCCTTCCCGGTCTTTGCGAATTCATTGACGCGCTCGACCGTGGCCTTGAGATTCTCAACGGGAATCTTGAAGAAGGCCGCCGCATCCTCGAGCGTATCGGCCTTGTGGAGGATTCCGGATTTCGTGAAGACCTCGACCTCATCCTGATGGTGCGTAATGGCATGCGACTTCTCCTCAATCGCCTGATTGAAGAGTGCGTAGCAGTATTGGCCCGTCTGCTCGAGAATGGCCTTGCTCATGACGTCGCGGCGTTCGAGTTCCTCAACGAAGCGCTTTCCTTCCTGATTGACGAGGATGGCGCCTTCGAAGCGCGCGTCGTCGATGAGTTCAATGGCGCCCGTCACCGGATCGCACATCGGGTAGGTCTGGATGAGACCCATATTGACGGCTTCAGCCCCCGCCTTCACGCCCATGACGATGCCGTCGCCCGTAGCGCTCGGCATGTTCGTGGTCTTGAATCCGGCGCCGTAGAAGGGATTCGCCTTCGTGCGCATTTCAACGTTGGCGGCAAATCCGCCCGTTGCAATGACGACGCCTTTCTTCGCCTCAAAGACGTAGTCCTTCCCGTCCATGCGGGCCTTGACGCCCGTCACGCGCCCGGAAGCGTCCTGAATGAGCTCCTCGGCCTTCATCCCGGTAACGATGGGACTATTGCGTTTTTCTGCGGCCGCAGTGAATTTCTGAATGAATTCCGTGCCGGTGGCGCCCTTCGGAATCAGGGAGCGCTTCTTCGAGTGGCCGCCGAAGAAGAAAAGATTGTCTTCCTGGAATTCGACGCCGATGACATCACGGCACCATTCAGCAGCGGGGAGCGCATTTTCGACCATGGTGCGCACGACCTTCGGGTCGCCCTTGAAGTCGCCGCCCTTGATGGTGTCCTGGTAGTGGAGCTCGACCGAGTCGTCGAGAATGCCGAGCTTCTTCTGAACCCAGTTGTTTGCTGCGGCCATTTCCGCACCGGAAACGAGAGAGTTGCCGCCGACGGAAGGCATTTTTTCGAGAATGACGACGGAGGCGCCGTTGTCCTTTGCTTCAATGGCGGCCGAGAATCCGGCGCCGCCCGCGCCGATCACAACGACGTCGTAGACGCTTCTTTCAGGGATTTTCGCCGCCTTTTTCATGACGGCAACCGGGCCGGCAAGAACGACGCCCGCCTTCTCTGCCGCATCGCTCACAGCCGTTTTAAGCGCGTCGGATGAAACCGTAGCGCCCGAAATCGAGTCGACGGAGGCGGTATTTCCCGCGATCATTGCGTCCCTGAGGTCGATGAAGACTCTCGCTGCAAGAATTTTGTTTTCGTTCGATTTGATGACGTTGATCTTTGTGATCCGGCCGGAGTCGAATGTGACTTCCGCCGTTACGTCGCCGTGCTTCCCGACGCCTGTGCCGGTTGTCGTGACGGGTGCAGCTGCTGCGGCAGAAATCGAGAGCGCCGCCGCAATCGCCGTCAGGGTGGTTTTGAGAGGAATCATTCTGCTTCTCCTTTGGTTGGTCCTGATCACAATACTGCGGAAAACCGACCTTGAGATCGGTTTTTACCCGGAGTGCGGGTTTGGCCCCTGGAGCCGGGTTTCCCTTCCGCCTTCCAAAAAATTTCACGAAAGTACATTTTTTCCACAGATTGTGGATAAAAGCCATTCCTGGACATTAGAAACGCTATATATGGAGTTATCGAGGCTTCCCGCTGAATCTATGGTGCAGAAATGGAGGAGCAGGGCAATTCCTTCAATTCCAATGCTCATTGATAAACATGATTTTTGATTTTTTCTATCGGTCGTCCGGCAGAAAACTTATGGCTGATATATCGGAAAAATTTGTGGCCGCCTAAAAAATAGGCAAATTCTGAGGCGTTTTGAAAGCTGAGAAAAATCAGACGGCTTTGGGAGGCGGTTTTCGGGGCCGCGGCAGAGATCCGGGGGAGGATCGGGAGACCGGCGGGAAAGGGCGGATCGGTGGTTTATAATGACGCCCTATCGTAATTAAATATTCATAAAATTCAAAGGTATAGCACCGATCGGCGAGCTTCCGCAGGGATGGTCGCCGTTCTTTTTGAGTGCTTCCCTTGGGTGCCCGGAGCTTCTTGAGATGCAGGTATTAAAGAAAGACAATTCGCTTGAGCCTTTTGAAGATAAAAAGATCGTCAGCGCCATCGAAAAGGCGGCATTCCGCTACGACCGGATCATTCCGGAAGAAACGATGACCGCGATGGCGGAAACCGTCAAAAAGCGCGTTGAGAATCAGGAAGCTGTTCCGGTTGCATCCCTCCATGAGCTCGTCATTGCGACGCTCAATTCCTTCGGCTTCAAGGACGTCGCGGATTCGTATGCCGAATACCGCTACTACAAGACGACCTACGCCAAGACCTTCGAAAAGATCCGCCAGGAAGCCGACGACGTTCTGCGTCTCGGCGACCGCGAGAACGCGAACTTCGACTCGTCTCTCGTTTCCACGAAGGGCGTGCTGATCAAGGGCTATCTCACGAAGGAGCTCTATAAGCAGTTCTATCTCTCGAAAACCGAGAAGGCGCTCACCGAACGCGGCGACATCTACATTCACGACATGCGCGACATGATCCTCGGATCGGTCAACTGCTGTCTCCTTGACGTCGCTTCGATTCTGAAGGGCGGCTTTGAGATGAGCAATGTCGAATATACGGAACCGAAGAGCGTTCACAGCGCGCTTCAGGTGATCGGCGACATCACGCTCGTCGCTTCCGCGCAGCAGTTCGGCGGCCTCACGATCGCCGAGCTCGACAAGGTTCTTCTTCCCTATGTGAAGAAGACCTGGGCGCGCGCCTATGAAAAGTACAAGGAAACCTGCGGGCTCCCCGAAGAAGCCGCGAAGAAGATGGCGCGCGCCGAAACGATCCGCGAGCTTGAGCAGGGCTTTCAGTCCCTCGAACTGAAGCTCAATACGGTGACTTCCTCGCGCGGCGACATCGCCTTCACGACCGTTTCCTTCGGCCAGTGGGATCCGAAGCTCCCCGAGGAAGAGAAGGAATGGCTCTATGAAATCGACCGCATCATCCTCACGACCCGCAGAAACGGCCACGGCGCCCGCCGTCGTCCGGTGATCTTCCCGAAGCTCGTCTATCTCTACGACGAACGTCAGATCAAGGAAGACAAGTGGTCGGCCTCGCTCTTTGAAGAAGGCGTGAAGACGAGCGCTCAGTGCATGTACCCGGACTGGCTTTCGCTCTCGTCCGACCACGGCGACGTTTCGAAATTGTTCTTGAAGACCGGCGTCGTCACGAGCCCGATGGGGTGCCGTGCGTACCTCACGCCCTGGCAGGATCCGGAAACTGGCAAGTACGTGACGATCGGCCGCTGCAACATCGGTGCGGTTTCGCTCAACATTCCGCTTCTCATCAGCCTTGCGCGTACCGAGCACCCGACCGAATGGCGCGAAAAGTTCTGGGAGATTCTCGACAACCGCCTCGAAGTGATCCGCGAGTTCCTCAAAAAACGCTACGACTTCATCCGTCACCAGCGCGCTTCCTCCAACCCGCTTGCCTTCACGCAGGGGGGCTTCTACAAGGGCTACCGTCAGCCTGATGAAGAGGTGGGGGACCTCGTCGACTACATGACCGCGAGCTTCGGCATCACGGCGCTCGATGAGTCCACCTATCTCTGGACGGGCGAGCGCATGATCGACGAGGGCGGGAAGTTCGCCCACAAGGTGCTGCGCCACATTCAGAACCGCATCGACACGTTCAAGGCCGAGGACCATCATCTCTACGCGATCTACGGCACGCCCGCGGAATCCCTCACGGGCACGCAGGCGCGCCAGTATGCGGTCTTCTGCCGCGAGCGCGGGATCGACAACGTGTTCGAGCACACCGAGCACTACGATCCGATGTACTTTTCGAACAGCTTCCACGTCAATGTGACCGAGGACATCACGCCTTTTGAGAAGCAGGATGCGGAATTTGAGAGCTTCCACCTCGCTCCCGGCGGCCATATTCAGTACGTGCGCCTTACGAACCCCGAGAACTTCGAAGCCGATGCGGCCATCATCCGCCGCGGCATGAAGATGGGGTTCTATCAGGGCGTCAACTTCGACAGCGCCTACTGCAACGACTGCGGGACGCACTCGAACAACGTGCTCAACAAGTGCCCGCACTGCGGGAGCACCAATCTCTCGGTGATTTCGCGCGTCTGCGGGTACCTGGGCTACTCCAACATGAACGGCCGCACCCGCATGAACGACGGCAAGCAGCGCGAGATCGAGCGCCGCATTTCGATGTAAGTCGAAAAAATGAACTACTGCGGCTACAGCAAGTTCGACGCGGCCAACGGCCCCGGAGTACGGGTATCGCTCTTCGTCTCCGGGTGCACGCTCCACTGCAAGGGGTGCTTCAATCCGGAGTCCTGGGATTTCGGAGCCGGGAAGCCCTTTGATGCGGATGCGCTCGCGAAGCTTCTTCGGGACTCCGACGATGATTCCATCGCCGGCCTCTCCATTCTAGGGGGCGACCCCTTTGAGAGGGAGAACATCCCGGAGGTTGAGCGCATCGTCGACGCCTACCGCGGGAAGTTCGGAAAAGAGAAGACCATCTGGATCTGGACGGGGCGCAAGTACGAGCACCTGATGAATGATCCTTCTGCAAAGTCTCTCATCGAAAAAATCGATGTGCTCGTCGACGGTCCCTTCATCGAAAGCCGCAAGGTGACGGAGAAGGGCAAGTGGTTCGGGAGCACCAATCAGCGCGTGATTGAGATCGCGCGGATGTGAGGTTCTCTGAAGCTGCCAGCTGCGCTTCAGAAACTCACACGCAAATCGGGTAGAGGGCCCCTTTGCAGGGTACCCCCTCCCACACCGCATGGCC
>ENA-UONW01003801-UONW01003801.1-human-gut-metagenome-genome-assembly--contig:-CS52-NODE-3801-length-11935-cov-8.569276_pt1 | contig 11935 bp, 8 predicted proteins | sample MGYA00242463_ERZ724010 | MGnify/ENA metagenome assembly ERZ724010 | reverse complement strand
TCATCTTCGGCATTGCCGAGGCGGCGACGGCGGGGCTGGTGTCGATCTGGTTCGTCGTGGGCGCGGTGGCCGCGCTGGTGGCGACGGAGCTGGGCGCGGCGCTGTGGCTGCAATTCGCGGTCTTCCTGATCGTATCCATTCTGGCGCTCATCGCAACAAGGCCCCTTGCGCGCAAGATGCTGGATAAGACTATCGTGCCCACGAATGCCGACCGTGTGCTGCACCACGAGGCCAAGGTGACCGAAACGGTGGACAACGAGAACGCCACGGGCGCTGTGTACATCGACGGCAAGACATGGACGGCGCGCAGCGAAGACGGCAATATCATCCCTAAGGGGAAAATGGCAAGAATCGTTCGCATGGAGGGTGTCAAGCTCTACGTGCGCGAGAGTAAAGAACCCAGCGAGAGAAGAGAGTAAACCCAAACTACACAACATTTTAGGAGGAAAAGAACTATGCAATGGATCGGCTATATCGGTATCGGCATTTTAGTGCTGCTGGTGCTTCTGGTGCTCGTCACGAACATCCAGATCGTGCAGCAGTCGCGCGCCTACGTCGTTGAGCGCCTCGGCGCTTACAGCGCGACCTGGGGCGTGGGCCTGCACTTCAAAATTCCGTTTTTCGAGCGCGTTGTGAAGAAGGTCAGCCTCAAAGAGCAGGTGGCCGACTTCGATCCCCAGCCTGTCATCACGAAGGATAACGTCACGATGCAGATCGACACAGTCATCTACTTCCAGATCACCGACCCCAAGCTCTACACCTACGGTGTCGAGCACCCGATGAACGCCATCGAGAACCTGACGGCGACGACCCTTCGTAACATCATCGGCGAGATGGAGCTTGACCAGTCGCTCACGAGCCGCGATGTCATCAACGCCAAGATGCGCTCTATCCTCGATGAAGCGACCGACCCTTGGGGCATCAAGGTCAACCGCGTGGAGCTCAAGAACATCCTGCCGCCGCGTGAGATCCAGAACGCGATGGAAAAGCAGATGAAGGCCGAGCGCGAACGCCGCGAGTCCATCTTGCAGGCCGAGGGCCAGAAGCAGTCCCAGATCCTCGTGGCCGAGGGCGAAAAGCAGTCCACCATCCTGCGCGCGGACGCCGAAAAGCAGGCGGCCATCCTCAAGGCCGAGGCTGAGCGTCAGGCCGCCATCCTCAAGGCCGAGGGTGAAGCGCAGGCCATCCTGAACGTGCAGAAGGCGCTCGCCGACTCCATCAAGATGCTCAACGAGGCCAACCCCAACGATCAGGTCGTCAAGATCAAGGCGCTCGAATCGTTCGAAAAGGCCGCCGACGGTCAGGCGACGAAGATCATCGTCCCGAGCGAGATTCAGAGCCTCGCCGGTCTCGCCGCGAGCTTCAAGGGCCTGCTCGAAGACGAGAAGAAGTAATTTCAAAAAAGAGGCTCTGCCTCTTTTTTGAGAAAGCCGCACTCCGCTTCGTGCCTTGCCGTCCCCTGGCGGCTGCGGCACGCGCGGAGCGAGAGGAGTAAATCGCCACGCGCCGGTCGCGGCGATTTACAACCTCAATTTTTCCGCGTCTGCGGACGCGGAATTCTGCGAAGCATTTTGTCATAGTCAAAAAGGAAGAGGTTCCCATCGGGAACCTCTTCCTTTTTTGATGTAAGGTGTTGCGAACTCAGCCCTCGGAATCCGTGCGGTTTCTCCAGGAGATCTCCTGCTCGAGCTCGTAGCGCAGCTTCTTGTTCTCCTCGACAAGCTCGTCGTAGTGCTCGCCCTGCACGTAATACTTGACGAACGTGAACGTGGCCTCGTCAAGCTCCTCTTCCGTGTAGGACGGGAGAAGCGAGCCGTTCTTGCGCTGAAGGCCGGAGATATTCACGACCACCAGACGGCGGTGCTGCTCGGAGAGCTGGAAGAGCTGGAGCTTTGCGGGAATTTCAAGCCCTAAGTCATAGGTGCTGTTCACGCGCTCCATGATGTTGCGGTACTCGGGCTTGGCCGAGACGATGACGCCGTGCTGCATAAACAGCTTTTTCAGGTAGTCCACAGAAACGTCCTCGCGGGTGATCGTGCCCTTGCCGAGACCCGTGAGCATCGTGTTAGACAGATTCAGGCTGACGTAAACTTCTTCGCCGGTCTTGGGATAGCTCATAATTTGCCTCCATTAAAGTCTGCGCCGCAAGCGCGGCTGGGATTGATATGACATTTTTATGGTAGCATGGCGGAGCGGAAAATACAAGCGGCAGGTTGTATGAACTGTCGCTTACAAATTTGTCGGAATCGCCGCCGCGGCGGGATTTTCCTTGACAAGAGCGCGCGCCGCTGATACACTTTCCTTGTCTATTACGGGTGCGCACCTACCGGCAGTCAGGCGGAAGTCTGGCTGCCGTTTTGCATCCGGCATTTGAATAGGAGGGAATATTTATGGCTTACTTCTGGCCGCTCATTCTCGTTGTGGCATCGAACACCGTGTATCACATCTGCGCCAAATCGCTGCCCGAGAGCGTTGATCCGCTCGCGTCGCTCACGGTCACGTATCTGATCGGCTCAATCTTTTCGGGCATCCTGTATTTTGTGACGAACCGCGGCGGGGCGAACCTTCTGCACGAATACAGCCAGATGAACTGGGCGCCGTACCTGCTCGGTCTCGCGGTCGTCGGTTTGGAAGCTGGCAGCATGCACGCTTACAAGGCGGGCTGGCCGGTCAGCGCGTTTCAGGTGTCGTCCGCGGCGGCCATCGCGACGATTTTGGTGTTCATTGGGTATCTTGTCTACCACGAGGCCATCACGGTCAACAAGCTCGTGGGCCTTGCGCTGTGCCTTGTCGGGCTGTTTTTCCTCAACAAATGAGTTGTGCCGCGGCTTTTGCCGTGGTATGATGGGGAAAACTTGTTTTAAAGAAGGAATTTTGATCTATGAAAGCTGCACGCGACTATCCGATCCTGACCGTCACCGCCAAGGGCACGCGCTGGCTCGAGAGCGGCCATCCCTGGGTGTATGACTCCGACGTCGCCCGCGAGCCGGACGAGAGCGAGTGCGAAAACGGCGCGCTCGTCGATGTGGTGTCGGAAAAGGGCAAATATCTCGGCACGGGCTTTTTGAGCAGACTCAGTAAGCTCCGCGTGCGCATCGTCTCGCGCAACGCGAACGACCGCTTTGATGAAAATTTCTGGCGGCGGCGCGTGCGCTACGCCTGGGACTACCGCAAGGCGGTCATGGACGGGCAGACCGGCTGTTGCCGCCTGATCTTCGGCGAGGCGGACGCCTTCCCCGGCCTGACGGTCGACCGGTTTGAAAACCTGCTCGTCACGCAGACGCTCTCGCTCGGCATGGAAAAGATCAAGGACATGCTCTTCCCCCTCATTGTCGAGGTGCTGGAGCAGGACGGCGAGACGATCGACGGCCTTTTTGAGCGCAACGATGTCGTGCTTCGCGAAAAGGAGGGCTTGACGCAGAACAAGGGTTGGTTTCCCCTCCCCGGCAAAAAAACGCCCGAGAGCCCCATCACTGAAATTTGCGAGAACGGCGTTTTCTACCGTGTGGATGTCGAAAACGGGCAGAAGACGGGCTTTTTCCTCGACCAGAAGTTCAATCGCCTCGCCGTCGCGCACCTCGCGCACGGCAAGCGCGTGCTCGACTGCTTCACGCACACGGGCTCGTTCGCGCTCAACGCCGCCAAGGGCGGCGCGGAGCATGTGACGGCGGTGGACGTGTCCGAGAGCGCCATCGAAATGGCGCGCGCGAACGCGGCGCGCAACGGCCTTGAGGACAAAATGGACTTTCTCGCCGCCGACGTCTTCGACCTGCTCCCGCAGCTCGAGGCCGCGCACGAAAAGCCCTATGACTTCATCATCCTCGATCCCCCGGCGTTCACAAAGTCTCGCCGCACGGCGAATAACGCCGAAAAGGGGTACAAGGAGATCAACCTGCGCGCGATGCGCCTGCTGCCGCGCGGCGGCTACCTTGCGACCGCCTCGTGCAGCCACTTCATGCCCGCCGAACGCTTTGAGCGGATGCTGCGCTCCGCCGCCGCGGACGCGGGCGTCGAGCTGCGGCAGATCGAAGCGCGCACGCAGAGCTGTGACCACCCCATCCTCTGGAACGTGCCGGAGACGGATTATCTCAAGTTCTACTTATTCCAAGTGGTATAAATTGATATAAAAAATCCTCGCTGTAAAAACAGCGGGGATTTTTTTGGTTGTTTATTTGTTTTCATCAGTGTTTTCCGCGGAAGTATCCGGCGTTTCGGGCTCAGTCGAGGGCTTGTCCTCAGTCTGAGCATCTTCGCCCTTGTCCTCCGGCGGCATTTCGATCTTTTCGCTCGTCATCGAAATGTGCCTGGCGGGCGCTTCGATCACGCTCGGCTGCGAGGGGCGGAAGCCGTCCTCGCTCTTGCGCGTGGAAGCGTAGGCCTCTTCGACGGTCGAGGGATCGCGGCCTTCGAGGATGGCGACCATTTCGCCGCCCGTGATGGTCTCCTTTTCAAGGAGGTAGGCGACGACCTTATCCATATCCTCGCGGTTGTCGCGGATGACCTGCACGGCGGCCGCGTAGCACTTGTCGAGGATACCCTTGACCTCGCGGTCCATGATGGCGGCGGTATCCTGCGCGCAGTCGAGGCCGTAGCCGCCGTCGAGGTACTGATTGCGCACCGACCCGAGCGCGACCATGCCGACCGCATCGCTCATACCGTACATGGCGACCATGTTGCGCGCGATGCTCGTCGCCTCCTGAATATCCTGCGAGGCACCGTTGGTCATCGTGTTCATCACGACCTCTTCGGCCGCGCGGCCGCCCATCGAGACGGCGATCTTCGCCATCAACTCATCGCGCGTGCGCAGGTTCGTCTTGTCCTCTTCGGGCATCAGGAGCGTGTAGCCAAGGCTTCCCTCGGTGTGCGGGACGATCGTGATCTTCTGCACGGGCTCGGCGTTTTTCTGCTTGTAGGCGACCATCGCGTGGCCGACCTCGTGATAGGCGACGAGCTTCTTTTCAAACTCGGTGAGCACGCTGTTCTTCTTCTCGCTGCCCGCGATGACGAACTCAAACGCCGCGAGCATATCCTCCTGTGTGACGAGCTTGCGCCCCTTGCGCACGGCGCGCAGCGCCGCCTCGTTGGCAAGATTTGCAAGGTCTGCGCCCACGCAGCCCGCGGTCGCGAGCGCGACCTTCTTGAGGTCAACGTCCTCGGCGAGCTTGATGCCGCGTGTGTGGACCTGAAGGGTCGCAAGGCGGCCGGCAAGGTTCGGGCGGTCTACCGTGATGCGGCGGTCGAAGCGGCCGGGGCGCAGCAGCGCCTTGTCGAGCACCTCCGGGCGGTTCGTCGCGGCGAGGACGATGACGCCCTTGCTGGGGTCGAAGCCGTCCATCTCGGCGAGCAGCTGGTTGAGCGTCTGCTCGCGCTCGTCATTGCCGCCGCCGTAGCGGCTGCCGTCGCGGGATTTGCCGATGGTGTCGATCTCGTCGATGAAGATGATGCAGGGGGCGACCTTCGACGCCTCGGCGAAGAGGTCGCGCACGCGGCTCGCGCCGACGCCGACGAACATCTCAACAAAGTCAGAGCCGGAGATCGAAAAGAACGGCACCTTCGCCTCGCCCGCCACGGCCTTGGCCAGCAGCGTTTTACCGGTACCGGGAGAGCCGACGAGCAGCGCACCCTTGGGGATCTTTGCGCCGATGGCGGTGTATTTTTCGGGGTTGTGCAGAAAGTCGATGATCTCGACGAGCGATTCTTTCGCTTCGTCCTGACCGGCGACGTCCGCGAACGTCACGCCGGTGGATTTTTCCATGTAGACCTTGGCGTTGGCCTTGCCGACATTGCCGATGCCGCCGATGCCGCCCATACCGCCGGACTTTTTCGTGATGAAGTTCATCAGCAGCATGAACGCGCCGACCATCAGCACCGTGGGCAGAATATAGCTCACCATGAACGTGAGGATCGGCGAAACGGGCGGCTGATAGGGCTTGGTGTAGGTCACGCCGTGCTCATCGCACAGGGTGATCAACTTTTCCGTCGCGTCGGGAATGATGGTGGTGAAGAGCGTATAGTTCTGATCATAGCTCTTGCCGTCGTCATCCGTGTAGGTAAAGCCGTCGACCGGCGTGATGGTGAAGACCGTGTCGCCGAATTCGATGGACTTGACTTTCCCCTCCTCCACGAGTTCGACAAGCTCGCTGTATGCGATCTCGCACGAAGACTCGGCGGTGCGGGCCTGGTCGAGCATGACGGAGAGGTAGTTCACGCCGATCGTCAGCAGCAGCGCCCATAGGACGATCGACCACATGCCCCCGCCGCGCCGGCGGTTCTTGTCGCCGCGATTGCGGTTGTTTCTGTTGTTTGGCTCCATGTTGTTCCTCCTGTCGGGAGACAGAAAAATGCGAAGATGCGCACTTTTTGAATTAGTGATTTTTACTATATCATATATAAGAAAATCGCACAAGTTTTCTATGGTGAATTTTCGATGAACTTTTGTTTTGCGCCCTCTTTATCTTGCCCTTGTTCTGTGTTATAGTTGCAATGGAGTATTCTATAAAAATTTGTCACAAGGAGAAATTTCTTTTATGGATAAGGAACGCAAGGAAAAGACCGCGCGCGTGCAGGACGCGGAGGCCGACGGCATCATCGAGGGCCGCAACGCCGTGATCGAGGCGCTGCGCGCGGGCACGACCATCGACAAAATTTTCATCCAGAAGGGCGAGACCGACAAGACGCTCGGCCACATCGCCTCCACCGCCCGCGCCGCGGGCGTGGTCGTCGTGGACGCGGACAAGCGCAAGCTCGACTTCATGTCCCGCACGCACGCCCATCAGGGCGTCATCGCGCTCACGAGCGTGCGCGAATATGTCAGTGTTGAGGATATTCTGAACATCGCGCGCGAAAAAGGCGAAAACCCCTTGATCGTCGTCTGCGACGAGATCTCCGACCCGCATAACCTCGGCGCGATCATCCGCACGGCGGAGTGCGCGGGCGCGCATGGCGTCGTCATCCCCAAGCGCCGCAGCGCGGGCCTCACGAGCGTCGTTGCCAAGACGAGTGCGGGTGCGGTGAGCTATGTGCCCGTCGCGCGCGTGCCGAACATCCCCGCGCTTTTGGAGCAGCTGCAAAAAGAAGGCGTCTGGGTCTTCGGCACGGCGGCCGAGGGCACGAGCGATCTCTACTCCGCGGACCTCAAGGGCCCCGCGGCCATCGTCATCGGCAGCGAGGGCGACGGCATGACGAGACTGGTGCGCGAAAAGTGCGACTTCCTCGTCAGCATCCCGATGAAGGGTAAAATTTCGTCGCTCAACGCCTCCGCGGCGGCGGCCATCCTCCTCTACGAGGCGGTGCGCCAGCGCTTGGGGCAGTGACGGTAAAGAAGGAACGATATGGACCCCAAAGACCTTGAATTTGAAGAAACGCTCGCCGACTCCGAGCTGCTGCTGAAAAACACCGCCCGCAGCATGGACGAGGACGCGGAATTCACGCTCGAGAGCATTCTGGCCGAGTACGGCAGCGGCACGCCCGCCGCACCCGAACCGGAAGAAAAAGAACCCGAGCCGCCGGCGGAAAAGAAACCGCCGGCAAAGGTTGTCCCACTGCCGAAAAAGGCGGAGGCGGCGAAAAAAACGGTGGATGAAACGGCGGATGAGACCGCCCGCATCCCCGTCATCCCCTTCCCCGGCGCGAAAAAGGCCGAAGAGCCGGTGGAAGCCGAGCCGGAAGAAACTCCCGAAGAAGAGCCCGCGCAGGACGACGAGCCCAAGTCCATGAGCTTGCAGGACGTCCTGGCCCAGACCGTGCAGGAGGCGCTCTCCGAGCGCGAGGACACGATCATCGAGGAGGAGCCGCCGCGCCGCGGTTTGTTCTCCCGCCGCAAGATGCGCGACACCGAGCAGCTCTACGACGACGCGGAGGAGGAAGAGGACGAGGAAGAAGAATTCGAAGAGCCCGAACCCGAGCTCCCCGAGCCGCCGCTGACCGAAACGCTCTCCGACTACCGCGCGCAGCTCTCTGGCGCGACGAAGGCGCGCCGTGGGGCGGGTATTTTCACGCTTTTGCTGTGCGTCATGGCGGTGCTGGAGCATTTTTCCATCCTGCCGGAGGCGTACACCGCTGATCCGATGATCCGCGCGCTGCCGCTGCTGGCGGTCGAGGCGATCGTCTGCGCCATCGGCTGGCGCATCTTCGCGCGCACGATCCGCTCGCTCAGGCAGGGCAAGACCACCTCCGGTTTTTTGACGATGCTTCTATGCCTTGTCACGCTGCTCGATACGGCGCTCTACGCTTTTCTTCCCGCGCGCGCGGCGCTGTCGCTGCCGCTGCCGGTGCTGGGGGCGATGTCGGTCTACTGCGCGCTGCTGGGCGAAAGTCTGCGTCTGCACGGCATGTATGACACGTTCCGCATCGCGGCCATCGGCAATGCGCCGTATATCGTCACCGTGACGGCAGGGGGCGCGGCCAAGCGCGTGGGCCTGCCGGGCGGATTTTCCAATTCCGCGCGCGCAAACGACCCCTATTCGCGCTGGCAGAGAGTGCTACTGCCGGTCTTCCTCGCGGCGGCGGTCGTGTTCGGCGTGCTCTCGACGCTCGAGACGAAGCAGAACGCGCTGCTTGCGTGGAACCTCTCGGTGATGCTCGCGAGCGCGAACCTGCTCGCGTTTCCGATGGTGTGCGCGCTACCGCTCAAGCGCATCGCCGCGCGGCTTGCCAAAAGCGGCAGCGCCGTGGCGGGCTTTTCCGGCGCGGACGCCATCCGCCGGAGCAACTGCGTCATCCTGACCGATGGCGACCTGTTCCCGCCCGGAACGGTCACGCTCGGCGGGCTCAAGGTTTTCGGCGAGGAGAGCGGCAAGGTCATCTCCTACGCCGCGACGATGGCCCACGCGTCCGAAAGCGGCCTGAGCCGCCTTTTTGACAATCTTCTCGCCAGCGACGGCGGCTTCCGCGAGCAGGTCGAGGATGTCGACTTTTACGAAGAGGGCGGCGTCGGCGGCCGCATCCACGGCGAAACGGTGCTCTTCGGCACGGCGGGCTTTATGAGAAAACGCGGCGTGAACCTGCCGCGCAACTTAGGCCTCAAGACCGGTGTGTTCCTCTCGGTCGACGGCACGCTCATCGCGGTGTTCGCCGTGAAGTACATGCCTGCGGAAAATGTCGACTGGGCGCTCCACGCCCTGCACCACAGCCGCATCACCCCCGTCCTCGCCGTGCGCGACGGCAACATCACCCCTGCACTCTTAAAGCGTAAGTTCGGCACCGACGCGCGCGCGGTCTATCCCAAGCTCTCGACGCGCTTGGCGCTCTCCGAGCGCGGCGGCGGGCGACCGTATGCGCTGCTCATGCGCGAAGGCCTCATGCCGTATGCCGAGGTCGTGCTCGGCAGCAAGCGGCTCTGCGCGTCCGCCAAGCGGTGCACGGTGCTTGCATTTTTAGCCGCCACGGCGTCGACGCTCCTTGCATTTTATTTAACTTTTGTCGGCGCATACAGCGTGCTCACGCCGTTTTCTCTGCTCATTTACGTACTTTTGTGGTCGCTCAGCGCGCTGGTCGACGCCCTGCTCAGCGACCGTTATTGACACTTCGAACGAAGAAAACGAAAATTTGCGGAAAAATATGGTTGTAATGGAGAGAAAAACATGATATCATTTCTGCATTGAGTATTATCCCATCTTATGGCGCGAGCCGATTTGGGATTTACGATTTTCGGAAGGAGACTGACCCATTATGAGTGCAAAAGACATCCGCAATATCGTGCTGCTTGGCCACAGCGGCAGCGGCAAGACCACCCTCGCTGAGAGCATGCTGTATCTCACCGGCGGCACGGACCGTCTGGGCAGAATTGCCGACGGCAACACCGTTTGTGACTACGATCCCGAAGAGATCCGCCGCCAGATCTCCATTTCTCTGGCCGTGGCTCCCGTGGAATACGACAGCTGCAAGATCAACGTGCTCGACGTGCCCGGCGGCTTCGATTTCGCCGGTGAGGTCGCGGAGGCCGTTCAGGCTGCCGACGCTGCCGTCATCGTCTGCTCGGCCAAGGCCGGCATGAGCGTCGGCGCGGAAAAGGCGTGGAAATATTGCGAGAAGAACTCTCTCCCCCGTCTGCTCTACATCTCCAAGACCGACGAGGAGAACTCCGACTACAACGCCGCGTTCGACACGCTGCGCGAGCGCTTCGGCAAGAACATCGCCCCCGTCGTCGCCCCCATCTGGGACGAGAGCAAGAAGGTCATCGGCATCATCGACGTGCTGCATAAGCGCGCATTCGAGTTCGGCCCCGGCGGCGGCCGCGTCGAGATCGAAGTGCCTGAGAACAAAAAGCCCGTGCTCGATGAGCTCTACGACGCGCTCAAGGAGTCCGTCGCCGAGACGAGCGAGGAATTTATGGAAAAGTTCTTCGCCGGTGAAGACTTCACCTATGCCGAGATGATCCATGGCCTGCGCCAGGGCGTCAAGGACCTGTCCCTCTTCCCTGTCGTGTGCGGCTCCGCCATTCAGGGCATGGGCACGCGCATCCTGATGGATACCATCGTCGAGCTTCTTCCCAAGCCGCAGGACGCCCGCGCCCTCATGGCTGAGAATGAGGACGGCGAGTCCTCCGAGTTCGTCGTCGCGCCCGGCGCACTGCCGACCGCGTTCGTCTTCAAGACCATTTCCGACCAGTACGGCAAGTATTCCTACGTCAAGGTGCTCTCCGGCTCCATCAAGCCCGATATGCCCATGGTCAATGCCCGCACCGGCGAGACCGAGAAGCTCGGCCGCCTGTACATCCCCAAGGGCAAGAAGTATACCGAGGTCAAGGAGCTCACCTGCGGCGACATCGGCGCCATCGCCAAGATGGACAAGGTCAAGACCGGCGACACGCTCTGCGAGCCGCGCAAGGTCGTCAAGATCGAGCCCATCCCGTTCGATGAGCCCTGCTACAGCGTCGCCATCGCGCCCAAGACCCGCGGCCAAGAGGATAAGATGGCCCAGGGCCTCAACCGCTTGAACGAGGAAGATCCGTCCTTCCGCGTCGTCAACAACGCCGAAACGCACCAGATGGTCGTCTCCGGCGCGGGCGACATCCAGATCGACGTGCTCGTCAACAAGCTCAAGAGCCGCTTCGGCGTCGAGGTCGTGCTCGACACGCCGCGCGTGCCCTACCGTGAAAAGATCCGCAAGACGGTCTCCAAGCAGGGCCGTCATAAGAAGCAGACCGGCGGCAGCGGCCAGTTCGGTGACGTTTGGATCCGCTTCGAGCCCAACGAGGAGAGCGAAGAGATGGTCTTCGCCGAGGAAGTCTTCGGCGGCAGCGTCCCCAAGAACTTCTTCCCCGCGGTCGAAAAGGGTCTGCGCGAGGCCTGCGTCCACGGCCCGCTCGCGGGTTATCCCGTCGTGAACCTCAAGGCCGTCCTTTACGATGGCTCCTATCACCCGGTCGACTCGTCCGAGATCGCGTTCAAGACCGCGGCGAACCTCGCCTACAAGGCAGCCATGCCCGAGGCGTCCCCGGTCCTGCTCGAGCCGGTGTGCGAGCTCAAGGTCACGGTGCCCGACCAGTACATGGGCGATATCCTTGGCGATCTCAACAAGCGCCGCGGCCGCGTCATGGGCATGACCCCGACCGGCAACGGCGAGCAGGTCATCGAGGCCGAGTGCCCCGAGGCAGAGCTGATGAGCTACGCCATTGACCTGCGCTCCATGACCCAGTCCCGCGGCTCGTTCGTGATGCACTTCGTGCGCTACGAGCAGTGTTCCGCCGACGCACAGGCGAAGGCTGTCGCTGCCGCGAAGGCGATGCAGGAAGCGGAATAATTGCTTCTGCACAGCAGAAAATAAGTAAAAAGAGAGGGCTTCTCGAAAGAGAAGTCCTCTCTTTTTCCGCGCATGGCGCGGAGGGGGAGCAGCCCGAAGAGGCTGCGGCTTTTCCCCGCACCGTGTGGGGCTGCGGATAAGGGGGATATTCTCTCACGTGAGAGAATATCCCCCTTGGACCCCCAAGAGAACG
>ENA-UONW01003791-UONW01003791.1-human-gut-metagenome-genome-assembly--contig:-CS52-NODE-3791-length-11966-cov-7.270422_pt1 | contig 11966 bp, 10 predicted proteins | sample MGYA00242463_ERZ724010 | MGnify/ENA metagenome assembly ERZ724010 | reverse complement strand
TTATCCATATAGGATTTTGCACACAAATATCCATGATTCTTCAACCATTTATACATTTTATACTTGTCTAATGATAATTCACACAAATCATAGGATGATCCTATAATTCTTGTTCCTATTGCTTCAAATTTTTCTCTATTTTTCGAAATCAAAGATAATTCTGGATCAATAAGTGATAAAACACCTGTAATTTTTTCTTTCTTACATATTTCCAAAATTACTTCTATATAATCTGGTGAAGTTATTCTCGGCACAACATAAAATTTATTTGCTTCATATATCGATGGTGCCAATTTACTCATATCAGTACAAATAACGTTTCCATTATTTGCTAATTCTTTTCTAAAATACTGCACTATTTTATTTCTGGTTCCTGAACTCAATATTAAAATATTCATCTTCTATCTATAATCTCCTTAAATCATCAAAAAATAAAGGGGTTCCTCCTGTATGAATAAAAAGAATGTTCTTCCCTTTTATGCTATTTTTACAAATATATTTTTTCATTCCCCAAAAAGCTTTTCCAGTATACGTACTGTCTAACGGAATACCATACTTAATCATGCTTTTTTTGATTACGTCTAAAATTTCATCATTTTCTTTTCCATACCCATTTCCCGTATATGTATCAATAAAAATAGTTTTCTGAGAAATCTCCTTTTCATCAACCATTGGAACATATTCCTTAATACTATTTATCACAATTTCTTTCCCTCTGGGATTTTTTCTTGCAATACTAATTCCTATAATTTGCCTTCTATCTTTGTTCTTAATTTGTCCACATACTAAGCCTGCCTGTGTTGTCCCTGTACCTGATGCCAAGAATATATAATCAAAAAATATATTGTTTTCTTTTTCATACTCCTTTATTTCCTCATAGCACTCTTCGTAAGCCATCGTCCCCAGATTTCCATGACCTCCTCCGGGAATAAAATATGGTTTTTTCCCTTGTTTTCTTAGCTCTTCAAGTTTATCTTCTATTGTATCGTGTACTTCTTCCACTGAAACAGTAATTATATCTGCTCCAAACATTTTCATAAATTGACTATTATATGTCCAATCGGAAACTTCACTAGGAGCAATTATATAGCATGGTATTTTTCTAGCCACAGCCATATTAGAAACAATTCTGCAATGATTCGAATGACTGCTTCCATACGTTACTATACAATCATACTTATCAGCATCTACTTCTTGAAAGAAAAGCATTGCCTTTCTAGCTTTATTTCCACCAAAAGAATACGGTATCAAATCATCTCTCTTAATATATATACTATTTTCCTGGTCATGTTCCAGAAATTGAATCGGTGTCTGTTTCATTATCTATCCTCAATTAAATTTTTTTTGCAAATTCCGTAAACATATCGATCAACAAATTTTCCTCTTGAATACAAATCATCTAAAAGACAGCCTTCCTTCAAAAATCCAATCTTTTCAAATAATTTTTGTGCTACAATGTTTCCTGTTTCAGTCATCAAATACACTTTATTTAATCCTATTTCTTTAAATGCATATTCCAGAAGTAATTTACTCGCCTTCGTAGCAATTCCTTTTCCTTTAAAGCTGGTTTCTCCCATTGCTATATAAAACTCTGCCTTCATATTTTTTTTATCAATATTAAGCAAGCCTATTGTTCCACATCCAATTCCATCCGCCTCAATAATTGCATCATATCTATTTTCTTTCGTTGCATTACGTTTATACCATTCCTTGGTCTTCTCTACATCTAATGGTAAATCATAATGCAAAAACTCATTATTATCAGGATTATTTATCCACTCGACTTTTTTAATTATATCTTTTTCTTCAAATTTACGAATTGAGATTTTCATTTTTACTCCTTGCTATATCCAGTCTTCCAACTTTGATTTGACTTCCCACTTGAATATCCGATCTTAATAGCACTTTTTTCACTGTACAAATTATAACTTTTATATCAAACATAAAAGATAGATTTTCAACATATTCTAAATCATACGCAAATCTTTGTTCCCAACTATCAATTGCATTTCTTCCATTTATCTGTGCCCATCCTGATAATCCTGGTCGCACATCATGCCTATGCCTTTCTTTTTCTGTATAATACGGTAAATATTCAACCAACAATGGTCTTGGACCTATTACCGACATGTCTCCACATAAGATATTGAATGCCTCTGGCAATTCATCCAAAGATGTTGACCGAAGTATCTTTCCAAATTTGGTAAGCCTATCATCATCTGGAAGAAGATTACCAAATTCATCTTTTTGGTCTGTCATCGTTCTAAATTTATAAAGATTAAAAATTTTCTCTTTTCCAGTTTTTTTATCTATTCTACCAGGTCTTTCTTGTTTGAAAATAATAGGACTTCCTAATTTTATTTTGACTAAAACAGCGATTATTAAATATAACCATCCAAATACCAATATTGCTAATAATGCACAAATAACATCTATCATTCTTTTAAAAAAGCGGTTATAAATCCCATTTTTTCCTTTTTTCATTTCCCACCTCTTTTATTCAAAGCACTTTCTGATCACTTCTATAATCCTGTCCTGCTGGTCTTCTGTCATCTTATTATCACTCGGCAGGCACAATCCTCTATGGAAAATATCCATTCCAACATCCAGTGGATTTCCATCCTGACCTGTCATGCCTCCTGAAATATAAGCATTTGTCTTCGCTCTTCCATTTCCTTCTCTTGTCACAAATCCATTCATCCGATATAACGGCTGCATATGCATTGGTTTCCAGATTGGACGGCCTTCTGCATTCATATTTGCAATTGCCTCCAATATCTCCGTTGGACAACTTTTCCCGGTTTCCGGTATGTAAAGCGGTTCACACTCTCCACGCACCTGTCGGCACATGGATTCTTTATCTATAATCAGGCAGGACAACCAGAAATTCGGTTCACTGTCTTTTTCATTATACGGGTTCATCCGCACAGGAAGACCTTTCAGACCTTCCTTGTATCTTTCATAAATCGCTTTCTTCTGGGCAATATGTTCTTCAAGATAAGGCAGCTGTCCCCTTACTACTCCGGCAATGACATTACTCATCCGATAGTTATATCCCACTTCTTCATGCTGATACCATGGTGCTGCTTCTCTGGACTGGGTAGACCACTTTCTCACTTTTTCTGCTGCTTCTTTATCATCCGTCAGCAACATTCCGCCTGAAGAACCTGTAATGATCTTATTTCCATTAAAAGATATTGCATTATAATTTCCAAACGTCCCCGTCTGCTGTCCTTTATACGTTGCCCCCATGGATTCTGCTGCATCTTCAATAATGACTGCTCCATGCTTTTCACAAATATTTCTCAGTTCGTCTACTTTTCCCGGTGTTCCATAAAGATGTGCAATAACTACTACTTTTACATCTGGATATAATTCAAATGCTTTTTCCAATGCTGCCGGATCCATATTCCAGGTATCATACTCTGTATCAATAAAAACCGGAATACCGCCTTCATATACAACTGGATTAACTGTTGCTCCAAACGTCATATCAGAACAGAAAACTTTCTCTCCGGGCTTTACTCCCGCAAGCTTTACTGCCATATGGAGTGCTGCTGTTCCGGCTGAAAGCCCTACTGCATATCTACATCCGATCTTTTCACATACCAGACGCTCTGCCTCATTAATATTTTCACCCACTGCGGACATCCAGTTTGTCTCATAGGCTTCCTGCACATATTTTATTTCTTCTCCATGCATCGTCGGACTGCTCAGCCATACCTTTGATTCAAATTTTTCCACTTGCTCACTTTCTTTGAACATTGTCTTCTCCTTCTGTTCCTGCTTTTTGGAAGTATAAAAATACTCTATGCTCCCATTTTCTGATTCATCTCTTCTGGTGTCTTGTAGGTCGGAACTACCTTTCTCAAGGCCTCTTTTGCCATCAGATCATCACCCATGTCACATGCTTTTCTCAGAATTTCCATTCTTTCACTAATCTCTTCTTTACTGAGTGCTGTATCTCTTTCAATAAAGATCATCTTATTTGGTGTCTTATCCAGTTCTTCTGTCTTCACCAGTAATTCTTCATAGAGTTTCTCTCCCGGCCGGAGTCCTGTCTCCACAATCTTAATTCCCTGCACTCCTGAAAGCTGGATCAGATTTTCTGCAAGATCAAGGATCTTTACAGGCTGTCCCATATCCAGCACAAATAGTTCTCCGTTTTTTGCCATCGCACCACTTTGAAGAACCAACTGTGAGGCTTCCGGGATTGTCATGAAATATCTGATGATTCTCTTATCCGTAACGGTCACCGGACCTCCATTTGCAATCTGACGTTTAAACAACGGAATAACTGAACCGGCACTGCCCAACACATTTCCAAAACGTGTGGCACTGTACTTCACCTTTCCGTGAGTACTCGCACTCTGTACGATCATCTCACAGAAACGCTTCGTTGCTCCCATCACATTCGTTGGATTCACAGCTTTATCCGTAGATACCATCATAAAACGTTCTGCTTCATACTTTTCGCATAAATTCACTAAATTTTCCGTTCCAAAAATATTGTTGTAGATTGCTTCAATGCAGTTCTTTTCCATCAGCGGTACATGCTTATGTGCCGCCGCATTAATAACAATCTGCGGACGGTACTTCTTAAATACTTTTTCAAGAGCTTTCCTGTGCGTAATTGAACAGATCTCGATTTCCAGGTTCAATTTATCCCCATAAACAATCTTTAATTCCTGCTGTACGTCATATGCTCCATTTTCATAAATATCCAGAATAATGATCTGCTTTGGCTTCATCTTTGCCAGCTGACGGCATAACTCGCTTCCAATCGAACCTCCGCCTCCCGTGAGCAGTACTACTTTATCTTTATAATAAGCATTGGTATTCTCGTCTGACACGATCAGCGGTTTTCTGAAAAGCAGCTCCTCTATATCGAACTCACGTAAATGCCTTTTTCCTCCTGCCGTATATACTATAGGATAATCATATACTTTCAGCTAATATCCTGCTTTTTTATAGTACTCATACAGCTTTTTCTTCTTTTTCGCATCCATAGACGGAATTGCAAAAATAATCTCCTGTACTTCATACTCTCCCAGTCTGCTGAAAGTCGCCTCATCTTCTGACCAGATCGGCAGTCCCTGGATCTCTCTTCCTACTTTTTCCGGATTTGTCTCAATAAAGCACCTTGGCAGATAGGACGCTTCCGGATTATTCAAAAGTTCTTCCGCCAGACTGACTCCTACACGTCCTGCTCCAATAATCGCCACTTTAATCTTCTGGACTTCTTTATCCGGTTCACTTTCGATTCCTCCGAACATATGGAGCAATGCTGATAAAATTCTCCCTTTTACACTCCTCTGATCACCACATTTATATGCGTAACGGTATACCATTCGCAAGGTCAGTGCTCCGAGAAGATTCAGGCTGACCAACGATACCATTCTTGCAAAACTGATTTTTTGGATTGGGAGAAGAAGTTCTGTTCCAAGATATCCGATAAATGCCACCGCATCTGTAAACAAAAGTCTGATATAGCACTGGATTCCTCCATATCGCCATACCTGTCCATAAATATTTCCTGCTATTCTTACCAGAAAGATCCAGACTCCGGCCAGACATATCTGCTGCAGGACTCCGCTCCCCGTCAGCCTTTCTGATCCGCAATAAAATATCAGCAGTATTGCTGCAACTGCTGCATAAACCACAAGATCATATAAGACCAGCATCCAACGGATATTCCGATGATATTTTTTTCTGCTGATTTCTTCTTTCTTTTCTTCCATTTTACTCATCATTCATAACCTTGAAATTCCTCTGATTTTCTATTTTATCTGTTTCCTTGTTCAGCTTCACTTTTCTCCATCTCATTCCCTGTCGGATGTTCTCCTACCGGATGAAATGTTGTCACGATCTGCTCTACAAGCTCTACAATATGATCAGAATTGTTATAGCATGTATCGGCAAGTTCTTTTAATTGTTCAAAGAATACCGCTGTATCGAACGGAATCGGCTTTCCAATATGAATCAGTTCATTATCTGTCCGCATGATTCCTTCTTCTGCCATCAGCTTTTCTTCAAATAATTTTTCTCCTGGTCGAAGACCTGAATACTCGATCTTGATATCTACATCCGGTTCATATCCTGACAGCTTGATCAGGTTTCTTGCCAGTGTATCAATCTTCACCGGTTCTCCCATATCAAGGACAAAGATCTCCCCTCCCCAGGCAAATGTTCCCGCCTGAAGCACCAGACTCACCGCCTCCGGGATCGTCATAAAATAGCGGATGATATCCGGGTGCGTAACTGTAACCGGTCCACCTGCCTCGATCTGCTTCTTAAATAGTGGAATCACCGATCCATTACTTCCCAGTACATTTCCAAATCGTACCGCAACGAACTGAGTTCCTGTTCTCTCACGATTCTTGATACTTTCAATTTTCAGTCTGGCAGTATTTCCCATAGTTTCTGAGTCTTTGCCGTCCGTCTGCTCTTTTTCTGCCTTTTTCAGACAGATTTCTGCCTGCTTTGCCAGCTCTTCTGCATTGTCTCTGTGGCCATGCAGTAATGGAAGTAAATCCATTCTGCCACTTTTGCTGACTGCATCCATGCTCTGGATTACCATCTCACACAGTCGCTTGCTTGCACCCATGATATTCGTTGGATTTACAGCTTTATCTGTACTGATCAGAACAAACCGCTTTACTCCATTCTGCATTGCCGCATAGGCAGTTTTGTATGTTCCGATTACATTATTTTTAATCGCTTCATTCGGGCTTGTCTCCATCAGAGGAACATGCTTATGTGCAGCCGCATGATATACGATGTCCGGCTTATATTTTTTAAAAACCTGATTCAGCCTTCTGCTGTCACGTACGGAACCAATCAGAGTCACCAGATTCAGTTCCGAATGATTTCTGCGAAGCTCCTGTTCGATGGCATATGCATTATTCTCATAAATATCAAATAGGATCAACTGCTTTGGCTCATGGGACGCAATCTGACGGCACAGTTCGCTTCCGATTGAGCCTCCGCCTCCCGTCACCAGAATCGTCTTTCCCTTTATGTACTGAAAAATCTGTTCCATATCCACTTGAATCGTATCCCTTCCAAGCAGATCCTCTACCGTAACATCTTTAATCTGTGCCAGCGATACTTCTCCCTGCACAAACTGATACGCTCCCGGAAGTATCTTCAGTTCACACTTTGTCTCTTTACACAGGTTCAGGATCTCTCTTTTTGCCTCTGCACTTGCTGTCGGAATTGCAAAAAGGATCGTACTGATCTGATACTTTTCAACTGCTGAAAAGATAGATGCTCTTCCCCCTACGATCGGTACGTCTTCAATATTTCTGCCCCATTTATTTCTGTTGTCATCAATAATGCATTGCGGCGTACCATTGATCCGTCTGGAAGTCTTCAATTCACGTACAAGGTTCTTTCCCGCATCACCAGCTCCGATCACCATAATATTCCGGCCATTTGTATGGTTCTGCTCTTTTCTCACCTGTGCCATCCTTGTTCTCTCAAGAGTAATATAGCGATATCCGAACCGAATCCCTGTAATCAGGCAAAACTGCATGACTGCTCCTACTATATAATAAGAAGCCGGCATTCTCTTACAAAGCATCGTAATTCCTACATTAAAAAGGGTTGTAATAATGCTTGCAAGTAAAATATGGTTCAGCTCTGTATAACTGGCAAATGCCCACAAACTATTATATAATTTAAGTACCCAAAATACAGCCAGACAGAACACCGTATAAATCGGTGCAAATCTGAGCATTGCATGGATATATTCTGTTGGAATCTTTGTGAAACTGAAATCAAATCTTAGAAGTAACCCCAGAAAATAAGAAAAATTCACTGCGAATATGTCATATATGACCAGATAGGCGGCTATAATCTGCCAATGTTCGAATCTTTTTTCCTTCCCCTTTACGTCATTCTCTCCTCGTTCCGCTCTCTTTTTTAATTCTTTTTCCCTCATTGTATAACTATACCTTTAAAACTCCATCTTATGCCTCTGCACCTTTCGATGCACCCTCTGTTTGTCATGCACAATGATAGCATTTTCCCCCTTTATTTTCAACATAATTCAGTATATTTCACTACCCCCCCCTAATTTTTAATATTTTTTTAATATTCCCTTAATTTTTTACATATTTTTCCAGCAAAATCTGTCATTATTATTACACATTTACAAGATTTATCTGCTCCTTTATTTTCTTTTCTTTTTTCAAGAACTTTGTAGATTTTCATATTCCATTCAAACAATCATCACACAATTTTCACAAATTATTTCTATACTATAATTGTTCTTAACAAAGAACACTTTTTCATAAACTTTTTCCCCTTGAGTCACAGAAATGTGGCTCTTCCTTTTTGCCCTTTTTTACTCAGAAAAAAGCCGGTTTCTTATCTTTCCCCAGATCTGCAACTGTACATAGTCATATGCCTTATCATAAAGTGCAAAAATCACCTGTCCTGCCAGAACAGAACTGTAACGAAGCCACTCCGATATTTCTCCTCCGAAAAATAATTCTCCATATCCCAAAATCAATGGCAGATAGAGTCCGTTAAAAAGGATCACTTTTGCCAGCCGATACCACTGCATTTTCCGCTTTACTCCGGCAGAACGCTCCAGGATTTTCCAGATAAATTCTCTTCCCCAAATATAAAATCCCATTCCGGCAAAAGTAATAACATAGAGTTTATTCGGTGCCAGAAGAAACCCAAGCAACACTGCTGAAAGATAAAAAGCAAGTCCAGTCATCTGACCGAACTCTCTGAATACGACACCCACAAAAAAGGACGCTGCCGCCAATAAAAATAATGTATTTGTCTCTATCACACTTCCTAAAAACATAAAGATGACAGTCATCGCAAGCAGCAATCCACCAAACGCTGCCCTTTTCGCTTTTAAATGCATGTACAAAGATCTCCTCCCATACATTCACAGAGTGAATCCGCAATCCACAGGTCACAGCAGAGATTTCCTGTACCACAGGAATTACTGCTCCCCGGTGCATACCCTCCACCATATGGACTGTTGCTATAGCGGTTACTTCCAAATTCCAACTGATTCAGTAACTGCCGGTACTGCGGATTTCCAGGCTCCATGTTTACAGCCTGTGCTGCATGATCTCTCGCCAGAATATTATTTCCACAGCCTGCATTGGCACAACTGCTGAGATAATACCACATTCCACTCCTCTCATTTACCTGATCCAATGTATTTAACGCTTCTCTGTACCTGCGGCTGTTGATATAATTGGCCGCTGCCTGGAGCCTTGGATCAATCTGTCCGCCTGTATAACCATTTCCGTAGCTGTTCCCGTAACCACTACCATAACCATAACTATAACCTGATCCACTTGTCCGCTCTCTCATAATCGTATCATAAGCTTCCTGAACTTCTTTAAATTTTTCCGCTGCAAGATCTGCCAGTGGATTATTTATATTCGCATCCGGGTGATATTTCCTGCTCAATTCCCTGTATGCTTTCTTTATCTCATCATCCGATGCACTCGGAGACACCCCAAGTACCTCATACGGATTTTTCCTCATCTATTTCTTTTCCTCACTTTTCTTACTTTTTTTCATTTGTGCCTGATTCTGCTCCTGAATCCGACTCTGAATCTGATTATACCGATTCCAGACTCCATCATACAGGATATTCCTTAAAATGTCCACATCTACCAGACACGGGAGCTGCTCAAACCGTGCCGTACTTTCTGCGATCATCATTCGCAGGATCTGAACCATCCGTTCTTCATAATCTTCCTTTTCCGAGATCTGCTTTAACGGATTATAGCGATTTTTCTTTTTATCTTCAGAAAGATCCTCATAAGCATCCATGATATAAATAAACTTTCCTAAATAGAATCCCATCTTCCGGAGCGTCTTTTCCCAGATATCTTCCTTATAAAGCAGAAGTTCTGCCATCAGACGTCCGAAACACCACGCTGCCCGGTCAATATCCTGACAATTCTCCTTTTCACACTCTGAAAGTTCTTTTAAAGAGTCTCTGATCACTCTGCTCTGTCTTGGATACGCTTCAATGATCTTCTTCACTTTTCCTTCCATCATACTTTTTGCCAAAAGGCTTGTCACCTTCCGCTCATCCTGCCAGTCATCTTCCATATGATAATAAGCCAGCAAAACATTCATTGCTGCTGCATATGATGTGATCTCGTTCCGCAGCATCATCTGCTTCTTTACTGGATGGATCTTGCAGCGGTGCTTCTCCAGTTCTGGAATCCTCTCATACAATGAGGACAGCAGGATCACTGCAAACGTCATATCATATGTCAGCGTCATCTGCCCCATAAATCCATAATCTTCTTTTAAAGTACGACACAGCCCACAATAATATGCTCTGTATTTTTTCAGATCTTTTACCTTCAGTTCCGGTTCACACACCGTCACATAACCAAACATATCCTTCCTCTTTTCATTAAAATCTTAGTTTTTATTATAGCATGGCTGTATCTTTTATAGGAATAGCTGCAATTATTAAATTAGCATTAAATCACCTGAAACTGGTACTGTCGGTTTACAGTTTCACCTTTCTCTCACCTTTCTCGCATTCACATTGTTAACCTCGAAGCAGCTCGATTGTCAACCTTAATTCAGAATTGGTTGACAAATATTTTTTTGTGCTTTATACTTGCGTAGGACATATAAGAAATTTAATCAAGATATTTGAAAGGAGTCACTCATGACTAATCAACAACCAAACGGACAGACAACCTCTCTTACTCAAAATTCAAGAACCAGACAGATTACTCTGATTGGACTGATGACTGCGATCACCTGCATTCTTGCACCGCTGTCAATTCCGCTTCCATTCAGTCCGGTACCGATTTCTCTTACAAATCTGGTTATCTTTATTTCCGTATTTATTTTGGGAATGAAAGATGCTACGATCAGCTTTTTAATTTATCTGCTTCTCGGTGCAGTAGGACTTCCGGTTTTTGCCTCCTTCCATGCGGGTCTCAGTGTACTTGCAGGACCGACAGGCGGTTATCTGATCGGCTTTATTTTTCTTGCACTGATCCAGGGCTTTGCAATGAAATATTTTGACCGTAAGCTGATCCCAACGATCATCGGTATGCTCATTGGTATGGCTGTATGCTATATCTTCGGAACAGTCTGGCTCGCAAAACTGATGAGTCTTTCCTTCAAAGAAGGTCTTTTCATGGGCGTTATCCCGTATCTCCCAGGAGATGCTGTTAAGATCATTATTGCAGTAATCGTAGGACCAAAGCTGTATGCAGCAACGAAAAAAGTAAGATAAATAGAATTAAATTTGTATTTGTTGGAATGATACGCTTGTAAAGAAAAAGACTTCTTTGTGACGAATCGGACGCGGAAATCAGGGATATTCCTTCGCAGTGCAGGCCCGCTTTACCTCAGCCCGTTGACCGTTTGTAACTCGAAAGTGGAAATCTTCGTGCAATGGCACTCGATTTACTTTCTCTAACAAACGCTGCAAAGTGTCTTCGGAACGCTCCTGCTAATGCACCTGCTCAGGAACACCCTGCTTTCCGCTGACCATCTCAATAAGAAGTTTTTAGCTCCACAGCGTATTCACTCAACAATGCAATTTTCAAAAGGATAGAAAAAGCCGGATGGCTATTGACTAAGATATTCGATCGTAAATATTAGACAGTAGATATTGTATTTACTATTTGATGGAGCGTTTATCTTAGTTGATAGCCATCCGGCTCTTTATTTCTTATTGGAATTTCGTCTTTGTTGGGAGAAAATGTTCTGGCATGAGGGAAAGTTTTCTCCCCGACAAATTTATCCAACTACAGCCAGTATCTTGCTGATTCCATCAACCGATTCTCTTAGTACTGCTGCAATTGCATCCAAAGAATAACCAAGCTTTTGCATTTGCCGGGCTACATCTTTTTTGTGGGAAGCTTTACCTTCAGCAATGCCAAGTTCTTTTCCATGAGCTTCTCCCTCGGCAATCCCCGATTGTCTGCCCTGTTCAATTC
>ENA-UONW01003789-UONW01003789.1-human-gut-metagenome-genome-assembly--contig:-CS52-NODE-3789-length-11967-cov-4.108966_pt1 | contig 11967 bp, 9 predicted proteins | sample MGYA00242463_ERZ724010 | MGnify/ENA metagenome assembly ERZ724010 | reverse complement strand
ATTTCTTGTGCTTTTGGCTTGATCCAAAAGCACCAAAAGATCAAGCACGGCGATCGGGCAGGCTGCGAGCCTGCTAAAACTAAATCAAAATCATCGTTGCGCGCAGCGCAGCCGCCTTGCGAAAAGTGCGGGAAAGAGAAACGGCGGTCAAAAAATCGGGCGCCTTTCCCGCAGGAAGGCGCCCGATCGTTCATGCGCAAACCGTTGCGTTATTTCAGCCGCTCCCGGATCGCCTTCGTCTCGGCCTCGTAGCCGGGTTTCTCCAACAGGGCGAACATATTCTTCTTATAGGCCTCGACACCCGGCTGATTGAAGGGATTCACCCCCAGCAGGTAGCCGCTGATACCGCACGCCTTCTCGAAGAAATAGAGCAGTGCGCCCAGTGCGTGCGCCGAAATCTCGGGAATTTCGATGCGGAGGTTGGGAACGCCGCCGTCGACATGCGCCAGCTGCACACCCAACTCGGCCATGCGGTTCACCTCCGACAGGCGCTTGCCCGCCAGATAGTTCAGGCCGTCGAGATTCTCGGCGTCGGATTCGATCCGCACCTCGTGCTTCGGAGCGGTCACCGAGACGATCGTCTCGAACATCGTCCGTTCGCCCTCCTGAATGTACTGCCCCATCGAATGGAGGTCGGCCGTGAGGGTCACGCTGGCAGGGAAGAGCCCCTTGCCGTCCTTGCCCTCCGACTCGCCGTAGAGCTGCTTCCACCACTCGTTGATATACTGGAGCTTCGGTTCGTAGGAACCCAGAATCTCGATCTTCTTGCCCGCTTCGTACAGTGCATTACGCACCGTGGCGTAGACCGCCGCGGGGTTCTCCGCGAAGGCGACCTGCTCGCCCGTGGCACGCTCCATCTCCTCGGCGCCGCGTACCAGCGCCTCGATGTCGACACCGGCGGCGGCCAGCGGCAGCAATCCCACCGGCGTGAGCACCGAGAACCGGCCGCCCACATCGTCGGGAATGACGAAGGTGGCGTAGCCCTCGTTGTCGGCCAACGTCTTCAAGGCACCGCGCGCACGGTCGGTAATGGCCACGATACGCTCGGCGGCCCCGGCCTTGCCGTAACGCCGTTCGATCTCCGCCTTGACGATGCGGAAGGCCACGGCCGGTTCGGTCGTCGTCCCCGACTTGGAGATGACGATCGCCGCGATCGAATGGTCCTTGACGGCATCGAGCAGTTCGTAGGTATACTCTTCCGAGAGATTCTGACCGGCGAAGACGACCACCGGCTCCTTGCGCGGACGCAGCGCGGCGAACGAATCGCCCATCGCCTCCGCAACGGCTTTGGCACCCAGATAGGAACCGCCGATACCGATGCAGATAATCACGTCGGCACACTCGCGCAGCTTCTTGGCTTCGGCCTCGATGCGCGACAACTCCTGCGGCGCGATCGACGAGGGAAGGGTCACCCATCCCAGGAAATCGTTGCCGGCGCCCTGCTTCGAATAGAGCAGCGAGAGCGCCTCGCGGGTGCGCTCCTCCATGCGGGGAGTGATCTCCACGCCGGCCTTCGAAATATCAAGTTTCAGTGTTTTCATAACGAAATCAGAAATTAAATTCGACACTTTGCAATGACACGGCAAATGTAGTTAAAATTCTTAAAAATTGTTGCAGCGATATTCCGTTCTTTTTCCTATCTTTGCAAGTGAGATCCCCAGACGCCGGCCGTACCGGCGCGAAACCCGCTTAAAATACTGATAATAAATAGAAAAAACATATGGGACTTTTTTCGTTGACACAGGAGTTGGCCATCGACCTCGGTACGGCCAATACCCTGATCATCCACAACGGCCGCGTGGTGGTGGACGAGCCTTCGATCGTCGCCATCGACTCCCACTCCGGCACATCAAAACGATCCGCCCCCTGAAAGACGGCGTGATCGCCGATTTCACGGCCACCGAACTGATGCTGCGCGGCATGATAAAGAAGGTCAAGAGTTCGGGGCATCTCTTCTCGCCCTCGATCAAAATGGTGATCTGCATCCCGTCGGGATCGACCAACGTCGAGATCCGCGCCGTGCGCGACTCGGCCGAACACGCCGGCGGGCGCGAGGTCTACATGATCTACGAACCGATGGCCGCCGCGCTGGGCGCGGGGCTCGACGTCGAAGCGCCCGAAGGCAACATGGTCATCGACATCGGCGGCGGCACCTCCGAGATCGCTTGCATCTCGCTGGGCGGCATCGTCTGCTCGGAGTCGGTCACCGTGGCGGGCGACGTCTTCACTTCCGACATCCAGAACTACGTCCGCCAGCAGCACAACGTCCGCATCGGCGAACGCACGGCCGAAGCGATCAAATGCGCCATCGGTGCCGCCATACCCAAGTTGGAGGAAGAGCCGGAGGATTTCACCGTCACCGGCCCCAACATGCTGACGGCACTGCCGCAGAGCGTCACGCTCAACTACAACGAAATCGCCTACGCACTCGAAAAATCGCTCATCAAACTCGACGCCGCGCTGATGAAGGTGCTCGAAACGATGCCGCCCGAACTCTATGCCGACATCGTCAAGAACGGCATCTACCTGGCCGGCGGCGGCGCCCTTATCAAGGGCCTCGACCGACGTCTTACGGAGAAGACGGGACTGCCGTTCCATATCGCCGAAGATCCGCTGCGTGCCATCGCGCGCGGAACGGGCATCGCACTGAAAAACATCGACCGCTTCTCGTTCCTGATGAAATAAGCGGTCCGCGGCGACCTCCGGAACAGTTCCCGTTTGCGGGCGGAGGCTGAGGCCCCTGCCGGAAACGGGAATCTTCGTCCGCCGGAGCTCCCGCCGACAAACCCTGACCGGAGAGGTGTACAAACTACTCGAATTCCTGCGGAGCACTTATGTAGCGCTTCTGTTCGTCATCATCGAAGCGGTGGCGATCAATTATTATGCGCACTCCTCCCACTTCACGCAGGCACGTATCCTCACGCAGTCGAACCGGCTGGCGGGCGGAATCCACAGCGCTTTCCGCGGCGTGAAGCGCTTCTTCGCCCTGCCCGACGAAAACCGACGCCTGCTCGAACGTGTCGCGGCGCTCGAAAACGAACTGTCGTTCTATCGCGAGCAGACGCTCTTCGCCGCCCTCGACACGGTGGGATCGCCCTTGGCGGGTCCCTACCGCTACACGACCGCCCGCGTCGTGGCCAACTCGATCAACAAGCAGGAGAACCTGCTGACGCTCAACAAGGGACGCGATTTCGAGGTATCGCCCGAAACGGCCGTCGTCACCCCTTCGGGCGCCATGGTGGGCTACATCGTCAGCTGTTCGGATCGTTATTCGGTGGCCGTGTCGATCCTCAATACCTCGTTCCGCGCCAGCGGCGAGGTGGCGGGCGACGGCCATTTCGGCTCGATCTACTGGGACGGTTTCGACGCGGAGCACGTCCGTATGCGCGACCTGTCGAAATATGCCGCCGTGGAGCGGGGCGACACGATCATATCGACGAGTTTCTCGCGCTACGTCCCGGCCGGCATCCTGATCGGCACGGTCGAGGAGTTCGAACTCAACGAGACCCGCACGGCCTACGACGTGCGCATCCGCCTGGCCGCCGACATGACGGCGCTGCACGACGTGGTGCTCGTCAAGAATCAGGACTACAACGAACAACGGCAATTGGAAGAGGGAATTTAACACAAACCGGAGGGGCACGCCCCGACTTTTCGACCGAGCTATGTACCGAACCCTACAATACGCACTTCTGTTTCTGGTGGCGGCGCTGTTGCAGATCTTTCTGTTCAACAACCTGTCGCTGAGCGTCTACCTCAACCCGCTGGTCTACGTGGTTTTCATCGCGCTGCTGCCGATGGAGACCACACCGATCCGGATGCTTCTGGCGGGGCTCGCGATGGGGCTCGCGATGGACTGGACGATGGGTGCCGCCGGCGTGAACACGATCGCCACGGTCTTCGTCGCCTTCGTGCGTATCCACCTTCTCAACTTCGTCTGCGGCAAGGAGAACGTCCACGACGGCGGCGTGCCCTCGGCACGGCGGCTGGGCGAAAAGTCCTTCACGGTCTACCTCGCCCTGACGGTCGTCCTCCACAACGCGATCTTCTTCTACATGGAGGCGCTCTCGTGGTCGCACGCGCTGCTGACGCTGCTGCGGCTCGGCGTGAGCGCCGCGGTCGGCGTCTTCTTCTGCTGGCTGATCGCACAGGTATTCACCTCCCGACTCTCGCCGCGCATATGACCGACTCCCGCAAAGGATACGTGCGGATGCGCACGCTGCAAGCGGTGGTGCTGCTGATCTTCGGCGTCATCATCCTGCGGCTGGCCTACATCCAGCTCATCGACCCGAAATACGAAAAACTGGCGCGCGGCAACGCGCTGCGGCACGTCGTCCAATACCCGCCGCGCGGAGAAATCTTCGACCGCAACGGCGAGTACCTGGCGCAGAACCGCGCCTGCTACGACCTGATGGTCATCTACTGCGAGCTGCCGCGCGAAGGATTCGACACGCTGCAAATGCTCGACCTGCTGGGAATCTCCCGCACCAAACTCGAACGCGCGCTGCGCAACGCCCGCATGAGCCCCCGCATCCCCTACATGGTGACCAATTTCATTTCCAGCGAAGTGAAACTGCGCTTCGACGAAAACAACTTCCCGGGGTTCTACACCGTCTACCGCACCATCCGCCGCTATCCGCGCAAGATCGGCGGCAACCTGCTGGGCGACGTAGGCGAAATCAACGCCGCGCAACTCAAACGCAACCCCCGCTACCGCGCCGGCGACTACATCGGCCAAAGCGGCGTCGAAAAGGCCTACGAAGAGGTACTGCGCGGCAAGAACGGCGTCAAGATCAACGAGATCGACACGCACGGCGTGGTCAAGGGCTCCTACATGGACGGCATGTTCGATTCACTGCCCGAACCGGGCAGCTACATCGTCACGACGATCGACGCCCGCCTGCAAGCCTTCACCGAAGAGCTGATGCGGGGCAAGGTGGGTGCCGCCGTGGCGATCGAGCCTTCGACGGGCGAGATCCTGATGATGGTCTCCTCGCCCACGTTCGACCCCGATGAAATGGTAGGCCGCCACAGGGGCAACAACTACATGAAAATGCTCTACAACAAACGTCAGCCGATGTTCAACCGCGCCGTGAAGGCGAAATATCCTCCGGGGTCGACCTTCAAGCTGGTGCAGGGGCTCATCGGACTGCAAGAGGGCGTGCTCACGCCGGCGGACCGCTACTCCTGCAACGGAGGATTCCGCTACGGCCACCGCATGATGAAATGCCATGCCCACGCCTCGCCGCTCGACCTGCGCGGGGCGGTGGCCAACTCGTGCAACGCCTACTTCTGCTACGTGCTGCGCAACATCCTCGAAAACCGCCGTTACGAAGACGTCGAACACGGCTTCGACATGTGGAAAACCTACGTCAACAGCCTCGGCTTCGGCCGCAAGCTGGAATCCGACTTTCTAGACGAAGGGGCGGGCTACGTCCCGTCGAGCGAATACTACGACCGGGTCTATCACGGTTCGTGGAACGCACTGACGGTCATCTCGCTCTCGATCGGGCAGGGCGAACTGGGCTGCACGCCGCTGCAAATGGCCAACTTCGCGGCCATCCTGGCCAACCGGGGCTACTACTACATCCCCCACATCGTCAAGCGCATCGAAGGGCGCGATTCGATCGACCGCCGTTTCTACGAAAAGCAGTATACGATGATCGACCCCAAACACTTCGAACCGATCGTCGAGGGAATGTGGCGCGGCGTGAACGTCGGCGGCACCTCGACCGTGGCGCGGCTCGACGGCTGGGACGTCTGCGGCAAGACAGGCACGGCCCAGAACCCGCAGGGACGCGACCATTCGACCTTCCTGTCGTTCGCACCGAAGGACAATCCCCGCATCGCGATCTCGGTCTACGTCGAAAACGGCGGATTCGGCGCCACGATCGCCCTGCCGATCGCCTCGCTCGTCGAGGAGTACTACCTCACCGACACGATCACCCGCCCGTGGCTCGTCGATAGGGTGAAGAACATGCAAATCCATTATCCCTCCTATGCAAAGTAGAATCAAAGGCGGTCTGTTCCAGGGGGTCGATTTTCTGGCCGTCCTCTACTACCTGCTGCTGGTCGCGGCGGGCTGCATCTGCATCACCGCCGCTTCGTTCGACGAGGAGACGGCCGATTTCTTCGCTTTCTCGCACTTCTACATCAAGCAGTACATGTGGGTGACGGCCGTACTCGTCGTAGCGCTCGTCATCCTGCTGCTCGACGTGCGCTACTACCACATGTGGGCCTATCCGCTATATATAATAGGTATCGTGGTGATGATCGGCGTATTGATCGCCGGCAAGGAGGTCAACGGCGCCAAGTCATGGATCGAACTGGGGTCGCTGCGCATCCAGCCCGTCGAATTCGTCAAGATCGCCACGGCGCTGGCACTGGCGCGCGTGATGAGCAACTACTCCTTCTCGATCAACCGCTTCGGCGATCTGCTGCGCGTGGGTGTGATCGTCGGCATCCCGATGCTGCTCACCATTCTGCAAAACGACACCGGTTCGGGCATCGTGCTGGGTGCATTCCTCTTCGTCCTCTACCGCGAAGGACTCAACAAGTGGCTCTGCATCCCGATTCTGCTCATCGCTGCGCTCTTCATCGTTTCGTTCCTGCTGACGCCCATGACGCTGCTGGTGCTGCTGATCCTGATCTGCGTGGCGTCGGAGGCGATGATGAACGGCCGATGGCGTTCGCGCATCGTCTACCTCGCCTCGCTGGCGCTCTCGGCCATCGTCCTCTCGTCGTTCATGGGACTCATCGCCCCCGGCACGATGGACATCTACCGCAGCCTGCTGACCGTGACGCTCGCTTCGCTGCCGATCGTGGCGGTCTACGCCTACCGCACGCGGCTGATGAACATCCTGCTCATGGCGGGACTCTTCGTCGTTTCGATGGCCTTCGTCCCGGCGACCGACTATATCTTCGAATCGGTGCTCAAACCGCACCAGCAGGAGCGCATCCTGAGCTACCTGGGCATCGTCGACAAACCGCAGGGGATCGACTACAACGTCAACCAGTCGAAAATCGCCATCGGCTCGGGCGGCCTCTTCGGCAAGGGGTTCCTGCAAGGAACGCAGATCAAATACAACTTCGTGCCCGAAAAACACACCGACTTCATCTTCTGCACCGTCGGCGAGGAGTGGGGGTTTCTGGGCGCCGTCGCGGTGCTCGGCGTCATGTGCCTGCTGCTGTTGCGGCTGATGAAAATGGGCGAACGGCAGGAGGAGCCTTTCGGGCGGGTCTACTGTTACAGCGTGGCGGCGATCCTGCTCTTCCACGTGCTGGTCAACGTGGGCATGACGATCGGGCTGATGCCCGTCATGGGTATTCCGCTCCCCTTCATGAGCTACGGGGGATCGTCGCTGCTGGCCTTCACCATCCTGCTCTTCATCGCCATCCGCCTCGATGCTTCGACGCGGCAGTTCCCGTCGACTTAACGATTCGTTAACATACGGCGGATATTAACGAACCGTTAAATCTCGCCCCATGCCGCGCGAATGCACGACGGATCGATTATTTTTGCAAGTCAGAAAACAACCGGATATGATCCCCTACAACCCGCAAGGTCTCACCCCCGAAGAGGTGGCCGCAAGCCGCGCCGCCCACGGCGAAAACATCATCACGCCGCAACGCGACGATTCGGCGTGGCGGCTGCTCGCGGAGAAGTTCCGCGACCCGATCATCATCGTGCTGCTCGTCGCCGCAGCCCTGTCGCTGGCCATGGCCTTCATGGAAGGCAACTTCACCGAAACCATCGGCATCCTCTGCGCCATCCTGCTGGCCACCTGCGTGGGATTTCTCTTCGAGTGGGACGCCATGCGGCGGTTCCGCCGGCTCAACCGTGTAAACGACGAGCAGCCCGTCAAGGTACGCCGAGGAGGCGTGATGCGCGAGATTCCTCGCCGCGAAGTCGTCGTCGGCGACCTCGTAAGCCTCGAAGCGGGCGAGACGGTGCCGGCCGACGGCGAACTGGTCGAAGCGGTATCGCTGCAAATGGACGAGTCGACGCTCACGGGCGAACCCGAAACGGCGAAGTACGTCGACGAGGAGCTCTTCGACCCCGAAGCGACCTACCCCTCCAACCGGCTGCTGCGCGGCACGACCGTGCGCGACGGATACGGCCGCATGGTCGTCACGGCCGTCGGCGACGCCACCGAAGCGGGCCGCGTCACCGAACAGGCGACCGTCCAGAGCGGCGAACAGACGCCGCTGCACCGCCAGCTGACACGCCTTTCGCGGCAGATCGGCAAGGTGGGCATCGCGCTGTCGGTGCTGATCTTCGTCATTCTGATCGGCAAGGCCTTCCTCGTCGAAGGGCTGGCCGATGCGCCGTGGCCCCACGTGGTGCGCATCGTGCTCAACTGCTTCATGGTCTCGGTGGCGATGATCGTCATGGCCGTTCCCGAAGGATTGCCGATGAGCATCACCCTCTCGCTGGCGCTCTCGATGCGGCGGATGCTCAAAACCAACAATCTCGTGCGCAAGATGCACGCCTGCGAAACGATGGGCGCCGTGACGGTCATCTGCACCGACAAGACGGGCACGCTCACCCAGAACCGGATGCGCGTGCAGGAGATCATCCGCTACGGGCTTCCCGACGAGCGGCTGCTCGGCGAGTCGGTGGCGGCCAACTCGACCGCCTTCCTCGACGCCGACGGCCGTCCGCTGGGCAACCCCACCGAAGGCGCGCTGCTCGAATGGCTCCGGCGCGAAAACGGCGACTACGCCGCACTGCGCGAAGGGGTGCGGATTCTCGACCGGCTGACCTTCTCGACCGAACGCAAATACATGGCTACGCTCATTGAGCGATGCGATACACGGGAGCGGTTTCTGCTCATAAAGGGTGCGCCCGAAGTGGTGCTCGCCCGCTGCGACGCCGCGACGGTCCCCGCCGAAATTCAGGAACAGCTGCTGGGTATGCAGCGCCGCGCCATGCGCACGCTGGCGCTGGCCTACGTCCCGACGAACGCCTCGCGGATCGAAGAGGCGGAGGAGCCGTACCGCCTGGCGGCCGTCGCGGCGATCGCCGATCCCGTGCGCGAAGAGGTTCCCGCCGCCGTAGCGGAGTGCATGTCGGCCGGCATCGCCGTCAAGATCGTGACGGGCGACACGGCCGCCACCGCCACCGAAATCGCCCGCCAGATCGGACTGTGGAACGATGCCGAAGATACGGATCGCAACCGCATGACGGGCGTCGAGTTCGAAGCCGCGAGCGACGAAGAGCTGCTCGCCCGCATCGGTTCGCTGAAAATCCTCTCGCGGGCGCGGCCGCTCGACAAACAGCGGCTCGTGCGGCTGTTGCAGCAGCAGGGCGAGGTGGTCGCCGTGACGGGCGACGGCACGAACGACGCGCCGGCGCTCAACTTCGCCAACGTGGGCCTTTCGATGGGTTCGGGCACGTCGGTGGCCAAGGACGCCAGCGACATCACGCTGCTCGACGATTCGTTCCGCTCGATCGCAACGGCCGTCATGTGGGGGCGCTCGCTCTACCGCAACATCCAGCGGTTCATCCTCTTCCAGCTCACGATCAACTTCGCGGCGATCGTCGTCTTCCTCGCCGGCTCGGTCATGGAGACCGAAATGCCGCTCACGGTGACGCAGATCCTGTGGGTCAACATCATCATGGACACGCTGGCGGCCATGGCCATGGCATCGCTGCCGCCGCAGCACGAAGTGATGCGCGAACGCCCCCGCCGGCGCGATGCGAGCATCGTCTCGCGGGCGATGGTGCGCACGATCGCCACCTGCGGCTCGATCTTCGTGGTCGTCCTGCTCGGAATGCTCGGCTGGTGGCTCTACACGACGGGCGAGCCCACCGTGCGCCAGCTCACGGTATTCTTCACGACCTTCGTCTTCCTGCAATTCTGGAACCTGTTCAACGCCAAAGGATTCGAAGCCGGATGCGCGGCGAGCCACGGCATCGCGCACAGCCGGACGTTCCTCACCGTGCTGGCGCTCATCGCGCTGGGGCAATGGCTCATCGTCGAACTAGGCGGCGAGGTCTTCCGCACCGTCCCGCTCTCGTGGCAGGAGTGGGCCTGGATCGTGGGGCTCACCTCGCTCATCGCACTGGGCGGCGAGGCGATCCGCGCCCTGCGGCGACGGCAGACGTGTTCGTGCCGCGACGCACGATAACCTCTGCGGGCGGTTCTGAAAGGCCGCCCGCCGTTTTTCGGACGAAATCGCCGGCCGAACGTACCACTTTCGCATCCGTTTGCGTATCTTTGCTGCGGTTTAGGCGAGAGGTTTTTTCACTATGACGACATCCCGGGAGATGACCACGGGGCCGGCGCTGCCCCTGATTCTCAATTTCACGCTGCCCCTGCTGCTGGGCAACTTGCTGCAACAGACCTATTCGCTGGTCGACGCGGCCATCGTGGGCCAGTTTCTGGGGATCGACGCCCTGGCGGGCGTAGGCGCCAGCAGTTCGGTGATCTTCCTCATCCTGGGATTCTGCAACGGCTGCTGCTGCGGATTCGGCATTCCGGTGGCGCAGCGCTTCGGCGCGCACGACTACGCCGACATGCGCCGCTACGTGGCCAACGCCCTGCGGCTGGCCGTCGGCATCTCGGTGACCGTGGCGATCGTCACAAGCATCTGGTGCGCCGACATCCTGCATGCGATGCGCACCCCCGACAACATCTTCCGCGACGCCTACCTCTACCTGCTGGTCACCTTCATCGGCATCCCCTGCACCTTCTTCTACAACCTGCTGTCGAACATCATCCGCGCATTGGGCGACAGCCGCACGCCCTTCTGGTTCCTGCTCTTCTCGACGGTGCTGAACATCGCGCTCGACCTCTTCTGCATCCTCACGCTCGGCTGGGGCGTGCTGGGAGCGGCCGTGGCGACAGTCGTTTCGCAGGGCGTTTCAGCCGCGCTCTGCTTCGCCTACATGCACCGCCATTTCGAGATTCTGCGCAGCACGCGCGACGAACGGCGGTTCCGCTCGCGGCACGCCCGCACGCTGCTGGCGATCGGACTGCCGATGGGATTGCAGTTCTCGATCACGGCCATCGGCAGCATCATGCTCCAAAGCGCCAACAACGCCCTCGGCTCGGCCTGCGTGGCGGCCTTCACGGCCGGCGTGCGCATCAAGATGTTCGTCATCTCGCCTTTCGAGAGCCTCGGCATGGCGATGGCCACCTACACGGGCCACAACTACGGCGCCGTGAAGCCCGAACGCATCTGGCAGGGCATCAAGGTCGCCGCGGGGCTGATGCTCGGCTACGCACTCTTCGCCTTCGTCGTGCTGATGGCCGGTTCCGACCTGCTGGCGCGGCTCTTCATCGATCCGTCGCAGAGCGAGATTCTCGCCGACACGCGGCTGTTCCTCCACGTGGCGAGCTATTTCCTGCCGGTGCTCGGCCTGCTCTGCATCCTGCGCTATACGATCCAGGGCGCAGGCTACACGAATCTGGCGATGCTGTCGGGCGTCTCGGAGATGATCGCCCGCACGGCGGTCAGCCTGTGGGCCGTACCGGCCCTGGGCTACATCGCCGTCTGCTTCGGCGATCCCACGGCGTGGATCGCCGCCGACCTCTTCCTCGTCCCCGCCTTCGTCTACGTCTACGGACGGCTCAAACGCATGACGCCGCCCGAAAAACCGATCGGCGGTCGATAATCGCACGGAGTTCCCGCCGCGCTTTTGCCGCTCCCCGAGGCTGGCGGAGCAAAAGATCACCACGAGCCGCCCCGCCTCTTGCGCTACCGATTTGCACGATCCGCAAATTTTTATTATCTTGCGGATAGTTAGGCAATTCGAACAGCTATGATACGATATGGAGGGGGGGGGCATTTTGAGTGCTGCGGCACTGTTCCTGCTGGGAACGCTCCAAGCGCTGCACGCGCAGAAGAACCCGTTTTTGGAGCAAATCCGTAATTTTCCGCAGGAGAAGATCCACGTGACGACCGACCGCGACGCCTATATCGCGGGCGACACGGTGTGGCTGCGTGCGCACTGCGTCG
>ENA-UONW01003788-UONW01003788.1-human-gut-metagenome-genome-assembly--contig:-CS52-NODE-3788-length-11967-cov-4.317663_pt1 | contig 11967 bp, 10 predicted proteins | sample MGYA00242463_ERZ724010 | MGnify/ENA metagenome assembly ERZ724010 | reverse complement strand
GCGACGACAATGAAAGGCTTTCCGGACTGCAGGAAAAAGTCTGCCATCGTCACGTCGTTTGCCGTCGGCTTGTGCCGGGCGTCTACGATCATGACGCCATAGTCGAGCGTTCCTTCGGCACGGAAATACGCTTCCATCAGCTTGCCCCAGCGCTCTTTTTCCTGCACGGAGACCTTCGCATAGCCGTAGCCCGGCAGGTCCACAAGGTAGAGCTTTTTGTCGATGCAGAAGAAGTTGATGTGCGTGGTTTTGCCGGGCGCCTGACCGACGCGCGCAAAGTTTTTGCGCAGCAGAAGCTTGTTGATGACCGACGATTTTCCGACGTTCGACTTGCCGGCAAACGCAATCTGCACCAGACCGTCCTTCGGGCAGTCGGCAACGGAGGTCACTGAGCGGATGAATTCCGCATTATGAAGATTCATACGACCTCCTTACTGCCGAAGCCCGGGCTTGCGGCGGGACTTCGTCTGCGGCACCGGCATGGCAGGCAGCTGCGGCTGCGCATCAACGGAGGCAGCCGGCTTTTCGGCAGGCGCCAGCGCTGCGGCAAGCACGCTGTCAACGTGGTGTGCGGTGATGAATTGCAGACTGTTTCTGACCGTCTGGTCGATCTCTGCGAGGTCCTTTTCATTGGCAGCGGGGATAATGACGGTTTTTACGCCGTGGCGCAGAGCAGCCATCGTCTTTTCCTTGAGCCCGCCGATGGGAAGAACTCTGCCGCGAATTGAAATCTCGCCCGTCATGGCGATATCGCGCCGCACCGGGCGCGCAGTCAGCGCCGAGACAATCGCCGTGCAGATCGTAATGCCTGCCGACGGACCGTCCTTGGGCACCGCGCCCTCGGGGAAGTGGACATGAATATCCTTCGTCTTATAAAAATCCGGGTCCAGCCCCAGCTCCGCCGCACGAGAGCGGATGTAGCTCATGGCGGCAAAGACGGACTCCTTCATCACATCTCCGAGGTTGCCGGTCAGTTCCAGCTTTCCGGTGCCTTCGACGACGTTTACCTCCACTTCCAGTGTCGTGCCGCCGACGCTTGTCCAGGCAAGACCCGTGACGAGACCCACCTGATCCGCCTGCGGCATTTCATCGGGCAGGAAACGGCGCGGACCGAGGAATTTCTCAAGGTTGCTGCCCGTGATGGTCAGCCGCCTTGGCGGGTTTTCCTCCACAAAGCGCATGGCGCACTTGCGGCACACGGCGGCAAGCTCCCGTTCGAGCGTGCGCACGCCGGACTCTCTGGTGTAGCAGGCGATGATTTCGCGGATGGCATCGTCTGTGAGCCGGGCGCGCGATTTTGCAATGCCGTGCTTGGTAAGCTGCTTGGGAAGCAGATGGCGCTTGGCAATCTGCAGCTTTTCTTCGTCGGTATACGACCCCAGTTCGATGACCTCCATGCGGTCGAGCAGCGCTCTGGGGATGGTGTCGGTGGTGTTGGCAGTCGTGATGAACATGCACTCGCTTAAGTCAAACGGCACTTCGATATAGTGGTCGCGGAAGCTCGAATTCTGCGCCGAATCGAGGACCTCCAAAAGCGCCGACGAGGGGTCGCCCTTGTAGTCGCTGCCGAGCTTGTCAATTTCGTCGAGCAGCAGAAGCGCGTTCTTGCTCTTTGCCTGCGAGATGCCGGTCATGATTCTGCCGGGCATGGCGCCGATGTAGGTTTTGCGGTGCCCGCGGATTTCCGCTTCGTCGTGCACGCCGCCGAGCGAGATGCGCGCAAGCCTGCGGTTCAGCGCCCGCGCGATGGAAATCGCAATTGACGTTTTGCCGACACCCGGAGGACCGACCAGGCAGAGAATCTGCCCCGGAAGCTCGGGGGCAAGCTGCCGCACGGCAAGCGTTTCGAGAATCCGCTTTTTGACCGGCTCGAGACCGAAGTGGTCCTCGTCGAGAATCTTTTCCGCTGCCTTCACGTCCAGCCGCTCTTTCGTCCGCGTGTTCCACGGAAGCTCCAGCACCAGGTCGAGATAGTTCCGGATGACTGCCGCCTCGGCGGAATTCTGCTGCTGCTTGCCGAGCCGGCGCGCCTCCTTGAGAAGCTTTGTTTCGGTCTGCTCGGGAAGCTTCAGGGCGCGGATTTTTTCCTGATAGCCCTCGGAATCTGCCTCGTCGTCCTCTTCGCCCAGCTCCTCGCGAATGACGTGCATCTGCTCGCGCAGATAGTAGTCGCGCTGCCCCTTGTTGACGTTCTGCTGGACCTTCTCGGAGATTTCGTTTTCCAGCTGTAAAATCTCCAGCTCCTTTGCAAGCAGCTTCACGGTCAGCTCCAGCCGCTTGACAGGGTGGGGCTGTTCGAGAATCTTCTGCTTGTCCTGATAGACAATCGAACTGTTCTGCGCGATGAAATCGGCAACGAAGCCGGGGTCTTCCGACGAGAGAACCTGCAAAAGTCCGTCCTGCAGATTCTTTGCCGCCAGCTCGACAAACTGCTCATACGCGCCGTGTGCCTGCCGCAGCAGCGCCTGCACGCGCGGAAGCGAGGCGTTATATGCCGGCTCCTCGATTTCCTCGACACGCGCGAACAGATACGGCTCGGACTGGATGCAGTCGACCAGCTCGGCGCGGAATTTGCCTTCGACCAGAATACGCATATTGTCGCCCGGCATGCGCAGAATCTGCTTGACGATGGCAACGGTGCCGACGGCGTAGAGATCGTTCTTCTTCGGGTCGTCGACACTCAGATCCTTCTGCGCGGTCAGGAAAATACGCTGATCGGCACGCATTGCCTCCTCCACCGATTTGGCGGATTTGAGCCTGCCGACATCGAAATGCGTCACGACGCCCGGGAACACCACAAGTCCCCGCAGCGGCAGCACCGGCAGGCAGGTAAGCGGTTTGTATTCACTCATGTAGTTACGCTCCTTTCCGGGAGAGTTTTGTGCAGATGAAAGCAAAAAGAGGGAAGCGAACCGCATCCCCCTTCCGGCGAGCTGCACGTCTCGCACCTGTCCGCCCGGAGACGGACGATTTTTGCATGTAAAATTACAGCGTCACGCCTGCGTTTTTGATCGGCTGGCGCGGATGGCTGGCATCGCGCGTCACCTGCGGCTCGGTGCCGTTCCTCACGCAGTCTTCTGTAATGAGAACGCTCTGGATGGTGGGGTCGGACGGAATTTTGAACATGATACCCGTCATGATGGACTCCATGATGGCGCGAAGCCCGCGCGCGCCGATCTGGCGCTCGATTGCCTTTTCGGCAATTGCCTCCAGTGCGCCCTGCTCAAAGCTCAGGGAAACCTGATCGTATTCCAGCAGCTTGTGATACTGCTTGCAAAGCGCGTTCTTGGGCTCCGTCAGAATCCGCACAAGGTCCTCTTTCTTGAGACTCTGCAGGGAGGTAATGACAGGCAGACGACCGACCAGCTCGGGAATGATGCCGAACTTCAGAAGATCGTGCGGCTGCACCAGCTCAAAGAGCTTACCAACGTCGCGCTTGTTCTTGCTTCGGATTTCGCTGCCGAAGCCGAGCGACGATTTATCGGTGCGGCGCTCGATGATTTTATCGAGCCCGTCGAACGCGCCGCCGCAAATGAACAGGATGTTCGTTGTGTCGATCTGGATGAACTCCTGCTGCGGATGCTTGCGTCCGCCCTGGGGCGGAACGTTTGCCACGGTGCCTTCGAGGATTTTCAGCAGCGCCTGCTGCACGCCCTCGCCCGAGACATCGCGCGTGATGGACGTGTTTTCGGACTTTCTGGCGATCTTATCCATTTCATCGATGTAGATGATGCCGCGCTCGGCAAGCTCCACATCAAAATCCGCCGCCTGCAAAAGCCGCAGCAGAATGTTTTCCACATCCTCGCCCACGTAGCCCGCTTCGGTCAGCGTGGTTGCATCGGCGATGGCAAACGGAACATTCAGAATCTTTGCCAGCGTCTGGGCAAAGAGCGTCTTGCCGGAGCCCGTGGGTCCGATCATGAGGATGTTGCTCTTCTGCAGCTCGACGTCGGTCTCCTGCGAGAAGTAGATGCGTTTATAATGATTATAAACCGCCACGGACAGCGCGATTTTTGCCTCGTCCTGTCCGATGATGTAACGGTCCATATATGTTTTGATTTCCTGCGGGGTAGGGAGGGTATCGGGAAGCTCCAGATCCTGCGTTTCACCGTTTTTCATTTCGTCGCGCAGGATGCTCGAACAAAGATCGATGCACTCGTTGCAGATATATACATTCGGACCGGCAATAATCCGGTTGACCTGTTCCTGCCGCTTGCCGCAGAACGAGCAGCGGATGGAATCTCTTGCCATGGACCTTCTCCTTTAAATCACAGTCTTTTCGCCCGGAAGAGCGAAATTCGTTGGAAATCTTCTGGCAAGGAAGGGCAGAGCCTCCCTTGCCAGAGCTTCGTTATCTCTTATAGATGACCTTGTCGATCAGACCGTATTCCTGCGCCTGCTCGGCAGTCAGGAAGTTGTCGCGCTCGGTGTCGGCGCAGATGGTCTCATACGGCTTTCCGGTGTTGGACGCCAGAATTTCATTCAGGCGCTGCTTGATTTTCAGCATCCGCTCGACATGGATCTGCATATCGGTCGTCTGACCCTGCGTGCCGCCGAGCGGCTGGTGGATCATGATCTCCGCGTTGGGAAGCGCGATGCGCTTGCCCTTTGCGCCGGACGAAAGCAGGAACGCGCCCATGGACGCTGCCATGCCGATGCAGATGGTGGAGACGTCGCACTTGATGTACTGCATGGTATCATAGATTGCCATGCCGTCGGTGACGCTGCCGCCGGGGCTGTTGATGTAGAACTGGATGTCCTTGTCGGGGTCCTGCGCTTCGAGGTAGAGCATCTGCGCGACGATCAAAGACGCGGTCGTGCTGTTGACCTCTTCGGACAGGATAATGATACGGTCGTTGAGAAGACTCGCCGCGGCTGGTCTGCTCAACAACATAGGGAACGAGACTCATAAGAATTGCTCCTTTCTTCGGATGTAACATTCTAACCATCCGAGGCAGGAATTATTCCTTCTCAGCCGCCGCACACCGGACGCCTGTCCGGATACGCGGCGACAGTCTGAAAGCTGGCTGGGAACAATTATTCCTTCTCGGAAGTTTCGGCGTCGTCCTTCTTCTCCTCGGTGGGAGCGACGGCGACGGCGTTGTCGGTGATGATCTTGGCAGCCTTTTTGCCCATGAGATCGGACTTGACAGCGGCGGTATCGACGGCTGCCTTGACCTTGTCAAGCTCCATCTGATACTGCTCGGCGAGCTTCTTGAGCTCTTCTTCGACCTCTTCGTCGGTGACTTCGAGATTCTCAGCGCGGGCAATTTCGCTCAGCAGGATGTCCGAACGGACGGTCTGCTCTGCCATCGGGCGCATGGACTGACGCAGGCTGCTCAGGTCGCCGCCGATCATCTTGGTGTAGTCTTCCATCTTCATGCCCTGGGACTGAAGCTGGTAGGCGAACTGCTCGATCTGATGGTCGACCTGCTCGTCGATCATGCAGGCGGGAACATTGCAGGTCATGTTGGCAGCGGCAAGCTGCACGGCGGAGGACTCGAACGCACGCTCGTTCTGCTCCTCGCGGGACTTCGTGAAGCGCGCGCGGATGTCGTTCTTAAGTGCGTCGAGGGTATCGAATTCGGAGACGTCCTTTGCAAACTCGTCGTCGAGCTCCGGCTTGATGGACTCCTTGACCTCGTGGACCTTGCACTTGAAGACGGCGGGCTTGCCGGCAAGCTCCTTGGCATAGTTCTCGGGGAAGGTGACGTTCACGTCGCGCTCTTCACCGGCGACAGCGCCGACCAGCGCCTCTTCAAAGCCGGGAATGAACGAGCCGGAGCCGAGCGTGAGGCTGTAGTCTTCTGCCTTGCCGCCCTGGAAGGGCTTGCCGCCCTCAAAGCCTTCGAAGTCGATGACGACGGTGTCGCCCATCTGCGCGGCGCGGTCAACGGTCTCGATTCTCGCGTTGCGCTCTGCCATACGATTGACTTCTGCGTCAACTTCGCTCTCTTCGACCTTCACCTCGCGCTTGGGAACCTCGATGCCCTTGTACTGACCGAGGGTGACCTCAGGATAAAGCTCGGTTTCGATCGTCAGGACCACGCCGCCCTCGTCGGGGGTGTCCATGTTGGAAACGGAGGGAGAACCGACAGCCTTGAGCTGCTGGTCGACGATTGCCGTCGTATAGATCTCCGGGAAAATTTCGTTTACGGCGTCCTCATAGAAAACGGTTGCGCCATACATGCTTTCGACCATCTTCCGCGGCGCCTTGCCCTTGCGGAAGCCGGGCAGCATGATATCTTTTCTGCACTTGGCATATGCCTTATTCAGCGCCTGCTCAAACTCGGGCTTGTCAATTTCGACGACGACCTTCGCCTTGCCGTTTTCTTTTTCTACGCTCTTTACATTCATGTTGGTTTTCCTCCTATACGGTGCGGTCCGTCCGGACCGTCATTCACCACATAATATTATTGAATCCGCTCTATTCTATCAGAGTTTTCCCAAGATTTCTACTGTTTTTTATATTTTCTTTTCAATCCAGCAGTGTTTGTGGCTTGAAGTTTACATAATCTGCGGAGAGCAGTCGGAACTCGCAGCCGCCGAAGCTTCCCTGAATCGCAAGACGCATGCTCTCGGCGTGCAGATGCCCGTAAAAGCACTGCCGGACCCCGTAGCGCGCCAGCAGCCCGAGAATCTCCGGGCACTCATAGCCGCGGTATCTGGGCGGGTAGTGCAGAAAGCAGAGCTTTTCGTGATCCCCGGCTGCTTTCAGGCTTGCCTCCAGCCGCCCAAGCTCGCGGCGGAAGATTTTTTCATCGTGCGTGCCCTCCTGCTCCTGCTCGTAGAACCAGCCGCGGGTGCCGCAGAGCGCTGTCTCGCCGTAAAAATAGCAGTTGTTGTTCAGGATGAACATGTCGTCCCAGCCGCGCGCGGCGCAGAAATGATAGAATTTTGTTGCCGTCGTCCACCAGTAGTCGTGGTTTCCCTTGAGAATGATTTTCCTGCCCGGAATTTCGTGGAGGAAGGCAAAGTCCTTTTCTGCCTGCTCGATGCCGAGCGCCCAGCTGAGGTCTCCGAGCAGCACGGTCGTGTCGCCCGGCGCAATCACGGAAAGCCCCTCGCGGAGTTTCTCCATGTAGCCCTCCCAGCGCCCGCCGAACACATCCATGGGCTTATACGCGCCGAGGCACAGATGGAGGTCTCCGATGGCGTATAAACTCATGCGCGCAGAAACTCCGTCACGACCTGCGTCATCTCGTCTTTTCCGGTCACATCGGTAAAGCGCACGGCTTTTCCGGCAAGACCTGCCAGCGGCGCGGGTGCGGGCTTTCCGGTTTTCTGCGCCAGCTGCGCGATGATATCCGTTCCGGCGGCAAAGCTTGTCTCGCCCAGCGCTTCGAGAACGCTTTTGCAGAACTTGAAGGGGCTGGCGGTGGAGACGACGACGAGCGGGCGATCGCTTCCGCTTTTTGTGCGGTACTGCCCGGCGACGTTCCATGCAACCGCCGTGTGGGTGTCGAGAAGATAGCCCTGCTCGGCAAACAGCTGCGCGATGGTCTTTTCGGTATCCTCGTCGCCGCAGAAGCCGCAGGCAAATTCGGTCGCAATTTTCTGCGCCGTCTCCGGCTTTACGGTATATTTCCCGTGCGCGGCAAGCGCGTTCATATAGTCTGCAACATTCTCGCCCGCGCCCTCCATCAGAGCCAGCAGCCGCTCGAGGTTCGAGGAGATGAGAATGTCCATGGACGGTGACGCCGTCTGATAGAACGGGCGGTTGCGGTCATACGTTCCGGTGGAGAGGAAGTCGGTCAGGACATTGTTCGCATTCGACGCGCACACGAGCGTTCCGACCGGAAGCCCCATGTGCTTGGCATAATAACCCGCCAGAATGTTTCCGAAGTTGCCGGTCGGCACGCAGAAGTCCACCTTGTCGCCCAATGCAATGGCGCCTTCCGACAGAAGGTCACAGTAGGCGGAGATGTAATACACGATCTGCGGCAGCACGCGCCCCCAGTTGATGGAGTTTGCCGACGAGAGGAAGTAGCCCCTGCGCGCCAGCTCCTCGCGCAGAATGGGGTCGGAGAAAATGCGCTTGACGCCGCTCTGCGCGTCGTCGAAGTTTCCGCGCACCGCGCACACGCCGACGTTTTTGCCCTCCTGGCTGACCATCTGCAGCTTCTGGATCTCGGACACGCCGCCGTCGGGGTAGAAGACGAGAATTCTCGTATGGTCCACATCACGGAAACCCTCGAGCGCTGCCTTGCCGGTGTCGCCGGAGGTTGCGACGAGAATGCAGACCTTTTTGTGTTCGCCGGTTTTCTGCAGGCTTGCCGTGAGAAGATACGGGAGCATCTGCAGCGCCATGTCCTTGAACGCACACGTCGGACCGTGCCACAGCTCCAGGATATAGCGGTTTTCTCCGAGCGGCTTGACGGGCGCGGCTTTGGGATCGTCAAATTTTGCCGCGCCGTATGCCTTTTCGGCAAAACGGAGCAGTTCTTCTTCCGTAAATTCGTCGAGATACAGCTTCATAAGCTTCGCTGCGCGCGCGGGGTATGGAAGAAGCGAAAGCGCTTTGATATCCTCCAGAGAGATCTGCGGAATTTCCTCCGGCAGGAACAGACCGCCGTCGCGGCTGAGTCCCTGGACGATTGCCTGCGCCGCGGAAAGGCGCGTGTCCGGATTTCTGGTACTTACATAGTGCATTGTTTCACAACCTTTAATAAAGACTCGCTGAAAATATGTTCGATCGTCGCGGCGGGAAGATGCTTTTCTTCCAGCCACTGCGCAAGCAGCTCGTAGCTGTCTACGCCCGTAAAACTTTCGGGCAGCACGCTGCAGCCATCCAGATCGCCGCCGAGCGCGATATGTCCCTCGCCGCCCAGCTCCAGGAAATGCTCGATATGCCGCCAGACGTCCTCGAACGTCACGGGACCATCGTCCTTCAAAAATGCGCCGTAGAGGTTGAGCCCTGCCGTGCCGCCGATCTGGCACAGCGCTTTGAACTGCTCGTCGGTGAGATTTCGCACATGCCGGCAGACGGCGCGGGAATTGGAGTGACTTGCGACAAACGGCTTTTCCGTGATATCGCACAGATCCCAGAAGGCTTTTTCTGAGATGTGGCTTACGTCGAGGAGGATGCCGAGCTTCTGCGCCCGGCGCACAAACTCGCGCCCCTGCGCCGTCAAACCCCCGCCGGAGACGATGCTTCCCGTGAGCGCATTCGGCGCGTTCCAGCAGGGGGCGATCATGCGCACGCCCTGTTCATAGGCAAGCTCCAGCTTTCCGGGGTCGCAGGAGATTGCCTCCGCGCCTTCGATGGACAAAAATGCGCCGCATTTGCCGCCCGCAATCGCCGCGCGCGCATCGGCTTCGGTTCTGCAGCGGACGATGCTGCCGGCATGCTTGTCCAGCTGGCGGTCAAAATAGGAAAGAGCGGCTTCATAGTGCTGCTCAAAGCTGGTGCGCTTGTCGAGCCACACCGTGCAGAACGCATAGAACTGCACGTAGCCTGCAAGCGTCTGCGCGCGGCTGAGCGACACCTGACAGGTGTTATCCTGCAGGTCCTCCTGCCGCAGATACAGCTCCATCGGCGTATCGCAATGTCCATCAACAATGTTATATTTCATAAAATGCATCCTCAATCTGCCGGAGGTAGGGATGCCTGGTCTGCAGCCCGTCCGGCGCATAAATTTCAATGACATCAAAGCGCGGCTGAAGCGCCGTTTCATGTTCTTCGAGAAACATCGAAGCTGTGGCGCGCAGACGCTCCTGCTTGCGAAGGTCTACAAACTCGCGCGCCGCGCCGAAATGCGCCGTCCTGCGCAGCTTGACCTCGGCAAAGACGAGATACTCCGCGTTTTCGGCAATGATATCGATCTCGCCGTAGCGGCTGCGGTAGTTGGTCGCGACAATATGATAGCCCCGCTTGCGAAGAAACGCTGCCGCCAACGCCTCGCCCCACGGACCGAGCTTTGTGTCAGCCGCCGCCATAGAACTTTTTGAGAAATGTCCGCCGGTGAATCTCGCACGGACCATACTCGCGCAGCGCGGCATAGTGCCGCTTGGTGCCGTAGCCCTTGTGGACGGCGAAGCCGTATTGCGGATACTGCGCGTCGAGCTGCTCCATCAGCCGGTCGCGCGTGACCTTCGCGAGAATGGACGCTGCGGCAATGGAGGCAGACAGACTGTCTCCTTTGACGATGGTCCGCACCGGAAGCCCGAAGTCCTTTGCACGGTTGCCGTCGATAAGGGCAAGGTCCGGCTTGACGGCGAGCTTGTCCAGCGCGCGCTGCATGGCAAGAAACGTCGCCTGCAGAATGTTGATTTCGTCAATCTCCTGCTCAGACGCCATCGCGATGCCGTAGCTCACGGCGCTTTGCGTGATCACATCGTAAAGCTCGCGCCGTTTTTTGTCGGTCAGCTTTTTAGAATCGTTGAGTCCGTCGATGACGAGACCCTTCGGCAGAATCACCGCCGCGGCGCACACAGGTCCGGCAAGCGGACCGCGCCCTGCCTCGTCCACACCGCAGACGGTCTCGAAGCCCTCGGAAAACGCTTCGTTTTCATACAGCCATAAATCCTTCGGTTCTTCTTTCATTGCAGCTCCTCCGGGCGCTCGAGCGTGAAGGTACCGAGCTTGCAGCTGCGGTATTCGTCGAGCAGGACCCTTGCCATACGTTCCGTGTCGACCTCGCCGCGGGAGACGAGAAAGCCGCGCTTTCGACCTGCCGCCTGCAAAAGTTCCCAGCCGTCAATCTCTTCCGGAATGTCTATTTTATAGCGCTCGGTGAGCGCCTGCGGATACTCGCGCGCCAGCAGCTCCATCAGATGGCAGCCGAGCGTCTCGGTATCCAGAATATCGTCTTTGACAGCGCCCGTGTAGGCAAGGCGCATGCCGACCTCGGGGTCGTCAAATTTGGGCCAGAGGATGCCGGGCGTATCCAGAAGCAGCAGCCCGCCGTCCACATTTACCCACTGCTTGCCGCGCGTCACGCCGGGGCGGTTTTCCGCCTTTGCGCCCTTGCGTCCGGCAATCTGGTTGATAAAGGTCGACTTTCCGACGTTCGGAATACCGACGACCATGAGCTTTAACGGGCGCCCAACCTGCCCTTTTTCGGCGTAGCGCTGGAGCTTTTCCGCCAGCAGCTGACGCACGGCAGGCGCAAACGTGTTGATGCCCCTGCGCGACTTGCAGTCCGTGCGGATGACCGCCATGCCCTTTGCCTTAAAGTAGCTGCTCCACCGGCTGACGAGATCGGGGTCTGCCATGTCGATGCGGTTTAAAATCACCATGCGCGGCTTTTTGCCGCAGATGGCGTCGATGTCGGGGTTGCGGCTGGAGATCGGAATGCGCGCGTCTAAGATTTCGCACACCGCGTCGACCAGCTTCAGATCCTCCTCCATCATCCGGCGGGTCTTGGTCATGTGACCGGGATACCACTGGATGTTCATGCTGTTTTGCTGTTCCATGGTTATGATACCGCGCCGATGCGGCGGAAGTCTCTGCCGCCGACGACGTCTCCTTCTTCGTTTGTCTGCCTGCCGGGGAGAATCCGCAGCAGGACCCTGCCGAGAATCCGCGACTCGTCCACGCAGCCGAGCGGGGCATAGCGGCTGTCGGCGGAGTGGTTGCGGTTATCGCCCAGCACAAAGACGCTTCCGTCGGGAACCGTCACGGGGTAGTCCAGCCCCTCGCCGATTTCCAGATAGCTGCGGTAGGTCGGCTCGAAGGTGTAGCTCTCGTCAAGCGCTTCGCCGTCTACATAGACGATGCCGAGATCAAAATCAATGTCCACGGTCTGCCCGCCGGTTGCAATGACGCGCTTGACGATCGAGCCGTCCAGCTGCGCCTGCTGCGGCGGGTCAATGACGACGATGTCGCCCTGCCGGACCGTCCGGTAGAGGAAGTTGCTTTCCAGAACCAGATAGTCGTGGTCGAACAGCGTGGGATACATCGAGCTTCCCTTTACGCCCACAAGCCGGAACAGGAACACAAATACCAGCGTGATTGCAGCTAAG
>ENA-UONW01003773-UONW01003773.1-human-gut-metagenome-genome-assembly--contig:-CS52-NODE-3773-length-12000-cov-12.388782_pt1 | contig 12000 bp, 8 predicted proteins | sample MGYA00242463_ERZ724010 | MGnify/ENA metagenome assembly ERZ724010 | reverse complement strand
ACTTCGTCTGTTTCCATTGCCCCCTTGTCGCCTCCGCAGAGGCGAAATCCCCTGCTTGCGGAAAAGACCAGCTATGGTCGGAAATCATGCAGCGTGGTCGCGCCCATTTGGCGCGACAATGTGCAAGCAGCGGGTAGAGCAGCTTAGGGGCGCTCCTGCGGGAGCGCGAAGTTAGTGGCAGGGACGCTTCGCTGCCTGCGCCTTTGTTGGGGGCTTCCTTGGAGTTGGTCGCCCGTGAAACAGTTGGGGCGTTGCCCCAAACCCCACAAGGGAGCTCCGCCCCTTGACCCCGCAAGGGGCAGACGAAAAGGGACGAAGTCCCCCCTTGACCCCTTCGCGCGATTGAGTTGGTCTCACTCCCATGCTTTGCCCGCGTGTTTATCCTCTTTTTCCCTTCCCTTAATCGTAATCGGGGAGCGGGGGGAAATCCCGCCCAGACAGCTGCATCAATTCACCCACCGTCACCGGGCGCAATCCCTTCACATTGATCCAATTATCCAGCACCTCCGCCGTATGATACCCATTGATATGGAACTGCACCACGCACCCGCTCGTCACCCGGTCGCTCGTCACGCGGTACACCATCTGATACACCTTATCCTTATACGCGTCCGACCAGTCGCACGCGTCGATTGCGAACAGGTAGTCTTCTACGCCTTCCGCGCGGGCAATGGCGGTGACGATGCTGTTCGTCGCGCCCAAATGCGCACAGAACAACCGCGGCCGTACGCCGAAAGTCTCTTCGCACAGGTCGTTCAGCTCGCGGATGTTCTCCTGCACACGCGCGTAGGAGACTTCGGTCATGTTGATGAGGTTGTTGCCGTGGCTGCCAAGCTCGTGGCCCGCGTCAATGATGCGCTGGATGCGCTCCGGGTTGCGGCGCACGAAATCGCCCGTGACGTAGAATGTCCCCTTCACGCCGTATTTGTCCAGCGTGTTCAGCATGTCAGTCAGTTGCTTTTCTGATGCGCCGATGCACACAATCATCACACCGACAGCAGGCTCAGAGGGGGTTAGGCGGGTGACGCGCGGCAGGCTGATGTCCGAGAACGCGGCGAAGGAATCTGTTTCGTTCACTTTCTCGCCGTCCAGCCAGACGGACAGCTTGTTGCCGCCCAGCATGTCCTCCGTCACATAGACCGAGAAGGTCAGGTCGTAGCGCGGATTGCGCCAGAACGCGCGCTCCAGCACTTCGCCGCGGTGGTTGCGCAGCTCCAGATACTTCTCCGGCACAGTTGCGCTGCTTTTGTTCTTGCACGATACGGTGATTTTGATTTCGCGGTCGAGATACCCGACGTAGAATCCGCTCTTGAACGTGACAATCGGCGCAACGACGGGGGTCGTGTCCTCTTCGTTCTCCTCCGCGAACGCAGCGCCGCCCAGCAGCATCAGCACCATCAGCAGCAAACTCAGCAGTTTCTTCATCTTTACCACTCCTTTTTATCCAACTTTCATCCGTGAAAGCTGTGTTTGCAAATGGAAAGTTACCTTAAACCTGCGGGCGCACAACCACCTGTGCGCCTTCCGGCACCAGCGTCGGTTCAACCACAAACCCCGCCGGGACGGACAAAATCCGCAGACTGTCCATGTCCTCCAGAATTCGCTGATTGAACTTCGTCACGCGGCAGCCCTCGATGAACGCGGGGATGATGAGTTCCGTATCCGAACCGATGTACTCAATGACCGAGTAGGTGCTGCCCTTCTCTGCCTGTCCCAGATACGAGCCGACGATGAGCGTATCGCCCTCTGTCATCAGCCCCAGCCCGACGCGCAGGTCACGCGCACGGGCGCTGAAGGGGGCGGGGAGGGTCAGCGCGTCCAGCCGGGAACAGCCCGTCAGCGCGTCATGCCCGATTTCGCGCACGGTTGCGGGAATGGCGAGTGACGTCAGGTGTGTGCAGCCGCGCAGGGCTTCGTGGTCGATGCGGATCAGGGTGTCCGGGAGATTCAAGAATTCCAGCGACGTGCAGTTCATCAGCGCCTGCATGGGCAGGACGGTCAGTGCGTTCGGCAGGTGGACGCTATTCAGCGCGGTGCAGCCCGAAAGGACAGCACCACCGACGGCTGTCACAGAATCGGGGAACGCGATTTCGCGCAGCGCGGTGCAGGACGCGAACGCGCGGTACTCGATGGTTTCCAGCCCGTCATTCAGCGTGATGCTTGTCAGCGCCGAGCAGCCCTCGAAGGCACTGCCGCCGATGTGTCGGAGCGTTTTAGGGAGCGTGACGGCGGTCAGATCGGTGCGCATGATGAATGCGCACAGCCCGACGCTCACAACGGGGAGGCTGTCGAGCGTTTCCGGGAGGGTGATTTCGCCGCCTTGCCCGTAGTATTCCATGATTTCCGCGCCGGTGTCGATGGCGCGGTAGGTGTAGTCACCGCATTGCATGGTGTGTACTTCCTCATTATATAGTAGTATGGATTTTGAAGCTGATTTTTTCTCCATAATGGGCTTTAGAGCAGCAGCCAGAGGGCAATGAAAACAGACGAAGTCTGCGGTCGCCCTCTGAACTCCTTCGCCTTCGCCCTCTGGATGTTACTTGGATTTTATACTATTTCCAAATGAGAATGCGCCAAGATGCGCCGCGAATTTTTCGCTCTGGCTAACGGGAGTGGAATGCAGCGTAGCAGCGCTACGTTAAATGGAACGACCGGACGACAGAGCGGAAAAGGCGCAAGCAGATGGCACAGGTGAATTTGGAAATAGTATTAGCGGGAGTTTTTTAGTTAGTGCGCAGGGACGCTTCGCTGCCTGCGACCAAGGTGTCGGGCTTGACTTTTCCTTTGGAATGGTCACACGCCCAACCGTTGGGGCGTTGCCCCAAACCCCACCAGAGGCGCTGCCTCTGGACTCCGCAAGGGACATTGTCCCTTGACCCTTTTTTTGCGCCCCGGCTTGAGCGCGTTTCCATTGCTGTTAATTTTCGCGGCTTAAGGAGGCTAAAACCGCGTTGCGCATCTGTCGAACCACCCGCGTCGTACCGGAATCAACCGTGTTCTGCATCGACAGAATCGTCATCTGCTGTCCGGGGAAGTTCGCAAAGTATGTTCCCAGCCAGCCATCCCAGCCATATTCGCCCGCGCAAGACAATCCGGCGATGCGCCCCGGTTCAGCGCAAATGCGCATCAAGTGCCCGTAGCTGTACCCGTCCAGCGAATCCCACATATCGCGGCGAACCGCGTCTTTCAGCTGCGGCTGCGTCATGCAGGCGACTGTTGCGGGCGAGAGAATCCGCCGCCCCTCGTAAGTGCCGCCCGCCAGCAGCATATCGGCAAAGTGGCTGTAATCCTCCAGCGTTGAAACAAGCCCCGCGCCGCCGGATTCAAAGGCGGGTTCACGGTCGTAAACGCCGACGGCAAGGTGGGTGCTTGTCCACGGCACAAGCCCGCTTTCTGTGCGCTTGTAGACGGTCACAAGGCGATTCCGCTTGCTTTCGGGAACGTAGAAGCCGGTGTCCACCATGTCCAGCGGCTCAAAGAACTCCTTGCGGAGGAACTCGCCGAAGCGCATTCCGCTGACGACCTCCACCACCGCGCCGAGGATGTCCGCGCAGGTGGAGTAGCGCCAGTGCGTGCCCGGCTGGAAGGACAGCGGCTGCTGCCCCAAGCGGTTGCAGAACTCCACCGTCGGCACGCCGCCGCCCGCAAGGATTTCCTGCGTTGCTTCGTCAAATACCTTTGCGGCATACTGCCCCGCCGGGTCGCTGTCGGGGTAGCAGACGCCCGCCGTCATGCCGAGCAGCTCCATCAGCCACGGCGCGCGGGTCGCGGGGCGAATCGTGCCCTGCTTATCGACGACGCGCGCATTTCGGAAGCCCGGCAGATAACGGTCTACGCCGTCCATCAGGTCAATCTGCCCGCGCTCCGCAAGCAGCATCACGGCGGCGGCCGTAATCGGCTTGGATTGGCTGTACAGGCGGAAGATGCTGTCGCGGTGAATCAGCCGCCCCGACGCAACGTCGGACATGCCCGCCTGCGTATAGAGCATTTCCTCTCCGCAGCGCCGCACCAGTACGCTGATGCCCGCGCATTCCTGCGCTTCGACAGCGGAGGCGAGAATATCGGTGACTTGTTCGTGAAGGGTCATGAGAATAACCTCCTTGCATGTTCTTCAGCAATCATTCGTCGCTTTCGATGAAATCCGGCAGCTGATGCAGCGTCACAAAGCTGCTATCCCGATAAATCACCCGCAGCGACTCCGGCGTGTTCCCCTTGCTGCTGTCCGTCAGCCAGCTGGTGTGCCACACCATGAAGTACGCCCACGGGGCATTCGCCGCGTCCATCTCCGCGCGGGTCGGAATCTGTCCGCACTCGTGGAACACAATCGGCATCCCTGCCGGGGCAAGCGCGGCACAGCGCCGGTATAAATCCCCCTGCGCGCCGCCCTTGTAGCTGTCGCCGCCGAGAATGTCCACCACGTCGTCCCCCGGATACCACGGGCGCAAATCCGCCGTCGCGTCAGAGAAGCCCAGCACCCAAATTAGATTCCGCAGACCGTGAACATGCGTGTAGCGGTCGTACATCAGCCGCCACAGGCGCACGAAATTCTCCGCGCCGCCGCGTCCCCACCAGAACCAGCCGCCGTCCATCTCGTGGAAAGGTCGCCAAAGAATCGGAACGCCATCTGACTGCAAGCGCTTGAGGTAGGGGACAGCGTGGTCAAGCCCATCCAGCAGACGGCGGTTCGCTTCCGTGCCGTCCACAAAAGCGGAAGCCCAGACCAGTTCGCTTTCGCGGCATTCGGGGTAACCGGAGAAGAAATCCGCGCCCGTGTGCCAGCAGATGGTGGGAATGCCGCCGCGCGCCCACCAGTCCTTCGCGCGCTGCGTCACGCCCAGATAGTCGTTATCCATGAAATCCAGCCCTCGAATGGCAGGCTGACGACCGGTGACATCGGTCAGATAGCTGATTTCATGCTCAGTCGAGCGGCACCATTGGCTTTCCATCTGCCCGGTCAGGCAATTGCCGGAAAGCGATTGCAGGTATTCATAGACGCGCCGAGCGGCGGGCAGCGGATTTTCCGCGCAGAGGGGACGGAACATAATGCTTCTCCTTTGCTTTGCAGGAATCTGCTTGCAGTATAGCAGGAAATGCCCGCCTTTGCAACGGGTTGGATGAAATTCGTCTTGTTCCGGACGGTTGTTTGTGATATACTTATTATGGGCGTTTATTGGAATGCCCATGAGCCAGCGGGCATCCCCGCTATGGGAGTTAATAAATGAAGCTGAAAAAATTGGAGCTGTATGGCTTCAAATCCTTTGCCCAGCGGACGGAAATCGTCTTTGATGAGGGCATAACGGGCATCGTCGGGCCGAACGGGTCGGGCAAGAGCAACATCGGCGACGCGGTGCGCTGGGTGCTGGGCGAGCAGAGCGCGAAAACCCTGCGCGGCGCGAGCATGTCCGACGTGATTTTCAACGGCACGCAGAAGCGCAAGCCGCTGTCGTACTGCGAAGTATCGCTGGTGTTTGACAACGATGACCATGCGCTGGCGATGGAAGCTGCCGAGGTTATGGTCACGCGCCGCGTCTACCGCAATGGCGAATCCGAATATTACTTAAACCGCACCGCCTGCCGCTTGAAGGACGTGGTTGACCTCTTCCGCGATACGGGCATCGGCAAAGAGGGATACTCCATCATTGGGCAGGGGCGCATTGACGAAATCCTCTCCCGCAAGAGCGAGGATCGCCGGCAGGTGTTCGAGGAAGCGGCGGGCATCGTCAAGTTCAAGGCGCGCAAGGAAGAAGCGGACAAGAAATTGCAGCGGACGCTGGAAAATCTGGAGCGCGTCGATGATATTCTGGATGAACTGACGAAGCGCCTGAAGCCGCTGGAAGAACAGAGCCGCAACGCCCGCGTGTATCTGGAACTGTCCACCGAACTGAAGGATTTGGACTTGAACCTCTTCCTGATTCGCTCCGACCGGGCGCGGGCACGCTTGTCCGAACTGGAAAGCGAACTGCTGACCGTCCAGACGATTTTGGCGGATACGGAAAGCAACCTGACCGACAAGACCACCCGCCGCGACGAAACGCAGAACCGCATCGATCAGCTGGAGGAAGCCATCACGAAGGCGCGCACCGAACTGATGGAATGCGCCGAGCATGTGCACGAATCGCAGAAGAAAATCTCCGCCCTGCAAAGCCGCCGCGAGACGCGCAGCGAGAACCGCCAGCGCATCGTCCGCGAGCAGGAGGAAGCCCAGGAGCGGCTGGCGGAAATCGAGAAGGATCATGTACGGATTCAGGCGGACGTGGAGAAGCAGCACAGCCTGATTGCCGACGCGGAGCAAATCCTCCGGGCGACGCAGGAAGCCGCCGAAAAGGCGCAGGCGAAGGAAAAGGAAGCGGACGCAGCGCTGGAAGCGCAGAAAGCCGCTGTCATTGACCAAATGAATCGCCTGTCCGATGTGCGCAACGACAAGACGCGCCTGAACACGATGCAGGCGCAGATGGAAACGCGCTTGACGGAGATTGAAGAATCCGGAGGGGCACTGCAGGAGCAGGAAGCTGCCCTGCGGGAAGCCTTGATTGCCGTCGAAAAGCAGCTGGAAACAGAAAATCAGCATCAGCAGCAGTGTCAGGAGAAGCTGGCGCAGGCGCGGCAAGCGTCGGATGAGGCGGATGCCGCGTATGCCAATTTGCGCGCGGATGTCGAAAAGCAATCCGCCGATATGCAGGCGGCGGCGAGCCGTCATAACGTCCTGACCGAAATGACGCGCGACATGGAAGGCTACAACATGGCGGTTCGGCGCGCGATGACCTACGCCAAGCAGCGCGGCTTGACGGGCGTCAAGGGCGTACTGGCGCAGCTGATGACCGTTCCGCAGGCGTACGAAACGGCGATTGATATGGCGCTGGGCGCGGCGCAGCAGAACATTGTCACCGACACCGAAGAGACGGCGAAGGAGCTGATTAACTACCTGCGCCAGAATCGGCTGGGGCGCGCGACGTTCCTGCCGATGAGCGCCATCCGCGGCAAAACGCTCTATGGCAATGAGCGCAATGCGTTGAAGCTGCCGGGCTGCCTCGGCGTGGCGAGCGAACTGGTGCAGTGCGCGCCGGAATATCGCGGCATTGTGGAAAATCTGCTGGGGCGCACGGTGATTGCCGACAACCTCGACCACGGCATTCCGATTATGCGCGCGGGCAATCACGCGTTTCGCTTGGTGACGCTGGAAGGCGACGTGATGCACTCCGGCGGCTCGATGACGGGCGGTTCGGCGCAGTCGAAGGTGTCCAACCTGCTCAGCCGTGAGCGTGAACTGAAGGAATTGACCGCGAAGCTGCAAACCGGGCGCGCGGAACTGGACAAGTGCCGTCAGGAACTGACGCAGCGTCAGCAGACGGCGCAGGAGAAGCGCCAGAAGGTCAGCGACGCGGTGAACGCATTGCATCAGCAGGAGATTGCCGTCGCCCGCGAACAGGCGCGCCGCGAAAGCGTATCCGCCGACCTGAACACCCATTTGCAGCGGATGCAGGAGACTGAGCAGGCGCGCGTGCAGCTGCATCAGTCACTGGAGGACATTCGCCAGCAGCTGGAGACCATTGAACATCAGCGCACGGGCGCGCAGGGCGACCAGAGCGCGATGGAGCAAAAGACCATTGAAATGCAGAATGCGCTGGTCAAGGCGCGCGCGGAAGCCAGCGCGGAAAACGACCGCCTGATGGTGCGCACGTTGCAATTGTCCGACCTGCGCCACGGCTTAAGCGACTTGGAGCGCGACGAAGCCCACGCGCAGCAGGATCAGGCGCAAATCCTCCGCGAACAGGAGCGCCGCGAACAGCTGCTGCACGAGATGGACGAGCTGGACGCCATTGACGAGAATGACATGAAGCGCGAGGAAGCCGAATCCGCCCGCCGCCAGAAGGAACAGCTGCGGCAGGAGAGCGCCGCGCAGGCCATCGAGCAGCGACGTTCACAGGCGCAAAGTGACCTGCGCGACATCCTCAGCGACATGGAAAAACTGCACGAAGCCTACAACCGCGACAGCGAGAAGCTGCACAAGACCGAGCTGGCGAAGGCGCGCATCGAGGGCGACCAGAAGAATCTGCAAAACCGCATCTGGGACACCTACAAGCTGACCTACGCCGGGGCAGAGGAGTTCCGCCGCACGCCCTTCGACGAGAAGGAAAGCGACCGCCGCGCCGCCGAGCTGCAAGGGCAGATTCGCGCGCTGGGAACGGTCAACGTCGGAGCGGTGGAGGAATACGCCGAAACCAAGGCGCGCGTGGACGACCTGACCGCTCAGCAGCAGGACTTGAAGCGCGCGGAAATGGACTTGCGCGAACTCATCGAGCGGCTGCTGATTCAGATGCGTTCTACATTCGTCGAGAACTTCTCGAAGATGCAGGGGTACTTCGCCGAGACGTTCACGCGGCTGTTCGGCGGCGGTCACGCAGAACTGAAGTTGATGGATCCGGACGACCCGCTGAACTGCGGCATCGAGGTCAACGCCCAGCCGCCGGGAAAGAAATTGCAGCTCTTGTCGCTGCTCTCCGGCGGCGAACGCGCGCTGACGGCCATTGCGATTCTGTTCGCGATGCTGAAATTGAAGCCCACGCCGTTCTGCATACTGGATGAGATTGAAGCCGCGCTGGATGATGCGAATATCGGGTATTACGCGGATTATTTGAAGGAATACTCGAAGGGAACGCAGTTTATCGTCGTGACGCACCGCAAGGGGACGATGGAGCGCTGCAACAGCCTGTTCGGGGTGGCGATGGAGGAACAGGGCGTGAGCCGGATGGTGTCGGTGTCGCTGCAGGACTATCAGGAGTAAGGGAAAACTGAAAGGGGTATCACGGCGGACAAATCCGCCTGATGAAAAAGGAGGCTTTTCGCATGAGTGAGAACGAAAACAATCAGTATCGACTGCTGTCGCCGTGGGCGTATGTGGGCTATGGCATCCTGTTCACGCTTCCGGTCATTGGCTGGATTCTTGCCATCGTCTTTGCGCTGAATGACGACAACCTGAATCGCCGCAACTTTGCGCGCGGTTACTGGTGCGGCGTGCTGGTGGCGGTCATCGTGGCGGTTATCCTGTCGATTGTCGGGATGGTGATGGGCGTGTCGATCATGGATGGGCTCAGCAGCTATCAGTATAACTACCGATATTGATGAGGGGATTATCGGAAGCAAGGCTGCCTGCCGAGTGCGGGCAGTCTTTTTTGCTGCCCGGATGGCGCAAGCAGCGGAATCCTCTTGTGAAGTTCCACAACAATTTGGGATGCTTTTGTTGGGAATGCCAAAATTATATTATTCAAAAAGAGAACGCTTGACTTTTTTTGAGGGGAGGGTAGAATGAAAGTAAGGAATCACAAGGGAAGGAAATGACGTGGAAATTCAAAGAAAAGGGCTGAATCGGGCATTTATCGTGCTGGCGGTGGTGCTTCGGCTGCTGGGCTTGATTCACGGGGCTCTTCGGCGTTGACCGCTCCTACCTCGGCTACACGGCATTGGGCATTTTCAAGCTGCTTACCGCGGGCGGCTTCGGCATTTGGGCGCTGATTGACTTCATCCGAATCGGCGTTGATTCGCTCCGCCCGGCGGATGGTTCGCCGTGGGTGGAGGAAACGCGCGACGAGAACATCCGCAGCATCGCCGCGAATATGCAGACCATCGCCGAAAAGCTGGAGAAGCTGCAAGCGCAGAATGTTCCGGCAGAGGCACCCAAGCCGGAAGCGGACGGCGAAAATCAGGAGACACACAAGGTGTCGCTGAAAAAATAACTTCCATGGCAATAACCGCAGGGCTGTCAGGCGCAGGACGCTTGGCAGCCTTTCGCGTGGGGAAAAATCCGCTTGCAAACTGCGCGAAAAACCAGTACAATAGAATCGTATTCCTGAATATCAGCATGAACGAGGTGCTTTTGATGCCTTTGTGGAAACGAACGCTGGCGGCGCTCCTGCTGGCGGTGATGATGATACTGCCCTTCGCGTCGGCGGAGGATGCGGGGGAGGCCGTGCCGGATGACAGCGTGGAGTGGACGGAGGGCGCGGCGAACATCACGCGCGATTTGACCCTGAATGATGAGGGCGACGACGTGTCCGCCCTGCAAACCGCGCTGACGGATTTGTGCTATTACAGCGGCGACGTAACCGGGCGCTACGGCGAGGCGACCAGAACCGCGGTGGAGGATTTCCAGCGAGATTTTGCCCTTGCGGTGACGGGCATGGCGGACAAAGCGACGCAGGAAGCCATCTATGCGGCGGAGTATCGCCCGCTGCGGCTGGGATGCGTGGGCGAGGACGTGCGGCAGGCGCAGATTCGCCTGATGGCGCTGGGCTACTACACGGGCAAGATTTCCGGCCGCTATCTGCCCGCGACACAGGAAGCCATCCGCCTGTTCCAGACGGCGAACGCCCTGCCGATTACGGGCGAAGCGGATGTGCAGACGCTGGAGCGCCTGTTCAGCGGTGATGCCATCAGCCGGGATTCGTCCGCCGCGGCGACGCCCACCCCGTCGCCCACGCCCGGAATGCACCTCTCGGATGAAACCACCACCCCGACGCCCGCGCCGACGGTGGCGTTCGTCAAGAAACTGCAATACAACAAGTCCAAGGGCGAAGAAGTCAAGCTCGTGCAGACCCGCCTGACGGAACTGGGGTACTATTCCGGCAACATCAGCGGCAATTTTCTGGGGCACACGCGCAACGCGGTGAAGGCATTCCAGCAGCAGAACGCGCTGAGTGTGGACGGCATCGTGGGCGAAAACACATGGAACGCGCTGTTCAATGACCCGGATGTGCGTGCCGCGACCGATGATCCGAAGCCTACGCCCGAACCGACGCCTGTGCCGTTTGCCATCACGGTGGACGTCAACAATCAGGTAACGACCGTCTACGGGCGCGACGAAAACGGCGATTACACCGTTGTTGTGCGGCAGATGCTCTGCTCCACCGGCACGCGCAAGAATCCGTCGGATATCGGCACATTCACACTCAACGGGCGTACGGCGCGCTGGTGCTACTTCCCGGAGTGGGGCAGCCACGCGCAGTACTGGACGCGCATCAACTCGTCCATTGCGTTTCATTCCGTCATTTACAACACGGTCAATACCATGGATTTATCGGTCAAGTCCTACAAGAACCTCGGCAAGCGCGCGTCGCACGGGTGCATTCGCCTGACCGTTGCGGATGCGAAGTGGATTTACAACAACTGCGGGGCAGGGACGGTCGTTACGATTCGCGCCGATATGCCCGCTGACCCGGAACTCCGCGCCGCGCTGAAGCTGCCCTCGCTGAATACGAAGAACATGCTGCCCTACGTCACGCCGCAGCCGACCGCCGAGCCGGATTACCGCGCCGGGACGATGCCGCCGCAGCCCTTCCGGACACTGAAAGTGAACAGCTCCGGCGAGGATGTGTACTGGATGCAGCGGAAGCTGACGGATCTTGGCTACTATTCGGGCAAGTGCTCCGGCACATTCCTGGCAGGCACGCAGAACGCGGTGAAGGCGTTCCAGAAGGCGAACAGTTTGTCTGCGACGGGGACGGCGGATGTCAAGACGCTGAATCTGCTGTATGCAGAGGAACTGTCAGCGACGCCCACGCCGGAGGTCGCGGCGGATGACCGCACGCCGGAGCCGCTGCCGACGCCGGCGGCGGGGCAGTGAGATTCCCTGCGGGCGCGAAATCCTGCGCCGCGAATTTGAAAATAGTATAAAAATAGAACGCGCTCGTCAGCGGAAAGGCTGGCGGGCGCGTTTGCATTTGCGCACAATTGACGATGCTTGAAAATTGTGCTATATTCCCCGGCGTGGCGCAGAAATTGACCATTTTCTTGCTGTCGCGAATGCCGGGGGATGGCCGTCATTTGGTTCTTCACGGAATCTTGGGGGGAAGAGCAGCTTGAGGGCGCGTCTGCGGACGCGCAAAGATACTGGCAGGGACGCTTCGCTGCCTGCGCCTTTGTTGGCGACTTCCTTGGGATTGGTCGGACGAGGAACAGTTGGGGCGTTGCCCCAAACCCCACAAGGGACGCTGTCCCTTGACCCTG
>ENA-UONW01003770-UONW01003770.1-human-gut-metagenome-genome-assembly--contig:-CS52-NODE-3770-length-12018-cov-4.731338_pt1 | contig 12018 bp, 16 predicted proteins | sample MGYA00242463_ERZ724010 | MGnify/ENA metagenome assembly ERZ724010 | reverse complement strand
AGGAGTGCATGAAATCAACACTCCTGAGTGTAGAAAATCGACAGTCCATAATAGCAATAATAATAAATATATAAATAATAACTATAAAAGCTATCAGGGTAAAAAAAGTGGTTATCAAGGCAGAATTTATCCACCAGGATTTTTAAACAAGCTATATGCTAATTATAATTCACCCAATGATAGTGTTGAAGATTATAAAAAATCAAACGGAATCACCAGTTTAAACGATTTGATAGAAAATAAAGATTAAGGAGGATTTGATAATGGTAAATAAAAATGTAAAAAATAGATTTGTAGATGAAAAAACAGAAATTGAATATATAAAACAAGGAGATTATTACTTGCCTAATTTAGTATTAGATCCAGAAGAAACAAATTATACAATTGGAAAATATGGCAGAATGAAATTGAATTATTTAAAAAATCATAAAAAAGCCGAATATATCGTTTTATTTATGGATGGTAAATTAAATAGATATTTACACAAGATAGATATTGCTTGTGAAGATAGAATCAAAACAATTATATCTCAGTTAGTAAAACAAGAAAATGTAACTGAAGAACTAAAAGCAACTAATCAAATGGAATGGGTTTGTAGGATGAATTCAATTGAAAATCGTGCTGAAGAAATTGTATTAAGTGAATTAATTTATGTATAGGAGGTACCAAAATGGATGAAGTAAGATTATATGAAATGTATTTAAATGAGGCTATTGAAGAAAGAAAAACTGATTTAATAAATAGAAATGAAGAATATAAAGAATTAAGGGAAAAATTCAATGATATTATGAATAAATATCCAAATTTACAATTTATACTAGAAGATAGAGAAATGATATTAAATGAAACTGAATGTAAAATGTTACAAGAATTAGCTAAAATTTATATGGAAATTTGTGATTTTGAGGAAAAGGAAATATTCCTTTTAGGTGGTAAAGAAATGTATTTTTATTTAAAAGATACAGGTGTTATTAAAGAAAAATAAATCACGTTTTATACAACATAATTGTAATTTGAATTACAAATAATTTTACAATTAAAAGAATAAAAAAATTTTTTAGGAGAGATTTCAGATGAAATTTCTTCTTTTTTTAAGGCAATTTTTAGTAAAAATAGGGTTAGAAATTGGCTTATATTACAAAATGAAATATTTAAAGCAAGCGACGCATTTATACTCCCGTATAAATACAGCTTGTCATTTTTAGCAAAATGAATTGATGGGGAAATTCTTTCCCCAAACCCCATAAAGAATTTTGAAAGGAGCAAACTAAATTATGAGAGAAAGAACAATCAAAAAACAATTTTGGATAAACCAAGAAGAAGATAATTTGTTAAAAGCTAAAGCTAAAAAAACAGGGTTGAATGAATCTGAATTTTTAAGAAGCTGTATTAAAGGTTATAAAATAAAAGAACAACCTACAAAAGAAATAAGAGAATTTACAAAACAAATTTCTGGTATTGCAAATAATGTAAATCAAATAGCAATGAGAGTTAATATAAGAGGATATGCTCAAACAGAAGAATTAGAATATCTAAAGAACACAATTAATCAATTTATTTTAGAATTCCAAAAGAAAATATATTCAAGAGAATAGGAGGTGATTTTTAGTGGCAGTTATAAAAATAAAAACAATTAAAAGTAATTTACAAGCAGTTATCAATTATGGTAAAAATGGAGAAAAAACAGAACATGGAATTTTAGTATCAGGTATTAATTGTAATGTGGCGACTAGCTATGAAGAAATGGCACTTACAAAAAAATTCTTTCATAAAGAAGGCAAAACATTAGGTTATCATATAATACAATCATTTAAAGGATATGAAGTACCTCCAGAAAAAGCGAATCAAATTGGAAAAGAATTTGCTGAAGAACTATGGGGAGGTAAATATCAAGTTGTCATTTGTACTCATATAAATAAGCAAAATGTCCATAATCACATCATTATAAATTCTGTTTCTTTTGTAGACGGAAATAAATATCATAATTCTAATGAAGAAATTGCATTTATGAAAGAAGCTTCTGACAGATTATGTTTAAATTATGGGCTATCTATTGTAAATACTCCTAAAGCTGATAAAGAAAAAGAATTTAGGCAAAAGAATATTGATTATTTTAACCGTAGAGATGAAAAAATGCAAAAGATAATAACTGATATGGATGAAACAATAAATTCTGTTAAAAAGTATTCTGATTTTAAATTAGTTCTAAAATCAAAAGGCTATGAAAATATTAAAGATGGTGGCAAATATCTTACAATGAAAACACCTTATTTTTCAAGAAATGTAAGAATTGATAGGGCTTTTGGAGATGAATATTCAGTTCAAGGAATTAAAGAAAGAATTTATGGATATTCGAAACAAGAATTAGCACCAGTTGCAAATCTTAAGAAGAAATATTATAAAAAATTATATACTAGTCCAAAAATAAATAGATTCTTATTACAAACAAGTTCATTGTACAGACTATATGTTCATTATTTATATGCTTTTAAAATATTACCTGCTAAAAATGAATATAGAGAAATGACACCAGAGTATTATAAGCAAAAGAGAAAAAATAATATGATATTTGAAGAAATTAATTTTTTAGCTAGGTACAAATTTGTGTCTATTAAAGAAGTAGAAGAATATAAAACTGATTTAGAAAAGCAATTACCTGAATTAAAAGGATTACGAGAAGATTTATGGAGAAAATACCATAAATTTACTAATGAAGACGAAAAAAATACAATAAAAAAAGAAATTAATAAACTTACTGAAAAGATAAATACTATTCAAGCACATAAAAATGCTTGTAATAGAACTATTGATAGATATGAAGAAATTAAAGAAGATTATAAGAAAGAGATTAAAAATAATGAAAAAAATCAAGAATTGATTAGAAACTATAGTAAAAAAAGGATAAAAGATAAATAAAATAATTATAACTAATTTGTAAAATATGAAAACTGAGATCAAAAAAGACCTCAGTTTTCTGTTTGGATTAGCAAGTAAACAAGCTCTAATAGTTTGATTATGCAAGTAAACAAGCTCCAATAAATTTCTGTGTAATGGCAAAATTGCCATTTTCATCACACTCAAAAAATTCTTGGTTTGCCATTTCTCGTATTAATTCAACCTCCAGCCAATTTACATCGTGATCACAAAGTGATTTGTATTCATCAATTGTAAAAACAAACCAACTATCATTTTTTTTTCTAATAGCTATAAGAATAATGTTTACAGCTATTATTTCATACTCTGATTTGTTAAAGCCACTTCCGCATAACCGACTTTTAAGGTTAATATCGCTTGGTTTAATTGTAATATCCATATGTCATTCCTCCTATAATTATAGTGCTATAGTAAATTAAATAATTGTACATGACATTTTTATTATATCACAATTATACTTTATATGCAATGTTTTATGTTAATTCAGCTAATGAATCCCATATATTTAGTTCAATCGGTTTTGTCTTTAACAATTCAATTTCATCTTTTAACATATAATCTTCTTTTATAACTATTTGATATAGATATTTTTTCATCCATGAAGGAGTTGCTATCCAATATCCAGAATTTGTTTCACTTTTTCCCCAGCTATTTTTTATCTTAAATCTTTTTATTCTGTTATCTTCCAACTCAATTCCAGTTATTACCATGGTATGTCCAAAATAGCATTCTCTTGAATCTAACATTTCGCCTTTTTCCAAAGATAAATCTATTTGAAATAGATTTTCATAATCATATTGTTTGTCATTCCATATTCCTTTTTCATTATTCATATATTTTCCATTATCACAACTAAAATATACTATGTCACCATTCTTTAATTGTTGTATAATCATTTCCTCTAATCTAGTATAATTTAAATTTAAGAATAAGTTTTCTTTATATCCTAATACATTATATAAATGTTTTACAGTATACGTCTTATTAAATGGTTTATTTGGTGAAGGATAATTTATTATATCATGATACTGTTCAAAATCAATCTTAATATACGTATTAAAAAATTCCAAAGGAGTTATATTTTTTATAATTTTGTATTTATTATTCTTATCCTTAAACTCAAAATCAAATCGGTTAGGTGGAACACCTTGACAATTACATAATATATTATAAACATCTTGTAAAGTTTTTTCTTTTATTTCATTAATATTATTTTTATTTTTTCTTATTTCTATAGTAAATTTTCTTAAATATTTGCTAAGTAATTCATTTAATTCTTTTGTATTTGAACTTGAATAAGTATCTGGGAAAACATATTCAGGAACAATCCCGTACTTGTTAATTAAATTTACAAAATTTTGCCAATACCCACCATCCCTTATGCCTTTGCGTAACATAAATTCAATTTCTCTGTCATCAATATCTCTATTAATTAATTCTGTCATTGTTTCTATAAAAAAATTGGCTTTTTCCAACTTATCATAAAATGATATATAATTTGAAGAGAAAATAAAATCTTCAATATTATATTGTTCAATCATATGTTTGCGTAAAATCTCTAATCCAGAATATATCCAACATCTTCTTGATGCTCCCTGATTAAGTACTGGTAAATTATCTAAATCAATTGTAAAATTTTTTTGTGTATTTTTTTCTTGTTCTTTAACATATACTAAATTTGATATAGAATTTTGAGTTAAAGCGTTTCTTCCCACAGTAAAAATTTTATTATTTAAATATTCATTTTGAAATTTTGTAATCATTTCACTATTAATATTGCACATTAAAATCCCCCTCTTTTCCAACAATTTATAATTTTTTATTAATCAGCTCTGTCATCACTCTATCATTACTCTGTCAATTTATAATTTTATTGTTTCCTAAGCCATTCCATATATTCAGCTTGACTCATTTCTCCTTTTTCAATTTTTTCTTTTAATTCAATATTTTTTTGTTTGAATTCATTGAAATCTCTTTCATACTGGTCATTATTAGGATTTCTTCTCGTTCTTAATAATAATTTTTGATAAACATTCCTATAAATTCTTAAATCATCATTTTCTTGCATTAACTTTTGTTTAATTCTAAAAGGTCCAACTTCTTTACAAGTTTTATTATTTTCATAAATACTATTACAATACAACTCATCAACTCTATTATCAGGGACAAAGAATTTGCCACAATTTTTACATTTTTTAATAGCAGTACTTTCTATTTCAGTCATTTCAAATAATTCAATTATGAATGTTTGAATTATATCATTGCTTTCAAAACAATATGTATTTAAATAATCTATATTAACATTTTTTGCAATCTCTTGTGCGTCATCTTCTCTTGTTATAGAAAACTCTGTAAAATCTCTAAAATTATTTAAAGTTAATTTCAAATTATTTGAATCGTATAATTTTCTTACTTCAGATTCCTTAAAGCGAGAGCTTTTGGGGTAAAAACAAAGTTTTTTAAACAGCCGAAATCTGCAGAAAAGTCGATGAAAAAACCGCATAAAAAAGTATCAACTTTATATGAGGCAAAAAGAAATGGAAATGAACTGAAAATTACTTGCTTTGTAGGTAAGTTTAAATCAATTAAAGTAATATCAAATGGTATTCAATATAGTTCAGGAAGTATTGCTTTAAAAAAGGGAGACAATGTGTACATTGCAAGGACAACAAAGGATGATTGCATATTTTTTATTCATTATGAGATAAATTCTACTGATGAAGAAAATAATTGCAAAATTATATATTTTAAAAAAATATATAATAAAGGACAAATCAGGAAGTTGCCAAAAGAAAAATACAAATCATTTATAAGAGAATTTATAAATGAAGGAAAAAGATAGATCGTTATTTATAATTCATAAGCCTAACCATACTAATATTGGTTAGGCTTCTTTCTATAAAAATATCATTTGAATCATGTAGAGAATATAATAAGAACTAGATTACTTTTTAAGGAGAAATCTAGTTCAATAAACAAAAAATAAACATATAAATATATGATTTATTATTTGCATTGTAGCAAAAAAACAGCTACAAGTCAACAAAAATAAGCAAAACAAAGAAGAAAAATTAAAAAAAAGGAAAAAAAGAAAATTATTCATCTAAATTGTAAACTTCTAAATCTTTAAAAGCAGGATCATATAAGCTTTTTCCATCAAAATTAAATCGAGAACCATGGCAAGGACAATCCCATGTTTTATCTACATCATTCCAAGACAGCAAACAGCCTAAGTGAGTGCAAATAGGCTTTACGGCATATATTTTTCCACTAGCATTTTTATAAATTCCTATTTTTTCATTATTTATTTCAATTATACTACCTGAATCATTAGCAATTTCATCAAAATTCATGTTAGCACGTTTTAATTTATTTAATAAAAGAGAATTTGCAGATTGAACTAAAATATTTTTCATTTCATCTGCATTTTTAAGAGGCTTTAAGCGAGAAGAATCAAACAAATAAGAGAATTTATTTTTTTTGTTGTTAATTATATCTACAATTATATTGGCAGCAACATTAGATAATGTCATTCCCCATTTTTTAAATCCAGTTCCTACATACATGTGTGGTAATATATGAGAATATAAACCAATATAAGGTAGTTTATCTAAAGAAATACAATCTCTAGTGTCCCAACGAAATAATATTTCACAATTTGGATAGTATTTTTTTGCTTCTTCTTCTAACATACCATAACTATTTTGATAACTAGTTGGTTGACCTGTTTTGTGTTCGCCTCCACCAATTAGTAACAATTCTTTACCATTGTAATTAGCAGTTCTAAATGATAGTATAGGATTTGTAGCAGAAATATACATACCGTTAAATAATGTTTTTTTTGTATCAACAGCAATTAAATAAGATGTTGATTGGTACATTTTTGCAAAATAAAATCCGGAAAAATTTATAAAAGGATAGTGAGTAGCTACTATTACATATTTAGATTTTACATTAAAATTATTAGAAAAAGTAATGTAAAAATCATTTTCTTTTTGTACATCAAAAACAGTACTATTTGTATAAATTTCATTATTATTTTTTGCAATACAGTGGCATAAACCATTTAAATATTTTAAAGGATGAAATTGTGCTTGGTTTTTAAAACAAATAGCACCTTCTATTTCAAAAGGAAGTCCTGTTTTTGTTACATATTCACAATTAAAACCTAGATTTTCTATTGCTTTTTGTTCTTTTTTTATAAATTTTAAATCTTCTTTTTTTGTTGTATATACATAACTATTTTTATATTCAAAATCACATTTGATTTTTTCTTTATCTATGATATTTTTAATGTTTTTAATTGCTTGTTCATTTGCTTCTAAATAATCTTGTGCAAATTTTTGACTGTAGGAATTAGCTAAGTAGCTATAAAATAAACCGTGTTGACTAGTGATTTTTGCGGTAGTATGACCAGTTGTTTTTTCTCCTATTTTATCTTTTTCAAGAACAGTAACTCTGTAACCTAAATTTGACAAATAGTAAGCACAAGTAAGCCCAAAGATTCCAGCACCTACAATACATACGTCAGTTTCTAATAAAGTTTTATTTGAAGTATTAGATGTATCAATTTCTTTAATAAAGTTATTATTAATTAATTTATTATTAGATAACCATAAAGAATTCATAAAAATTTCACCTCTAAAATAGTATAACCAATTTTTTGGAATAAATCATTGAAAATGTAGCAAAATAATTTATAGAGTGATATACTAATAAAAAACAAAGGAGGATTATTATGGAAGAAGAATTAAAAGAAAAGCTTTTTAATAAAAAAGATAATGGATGGGAGTCTTTAGATTCTAATCAAAAAGAGGAAGTTTTTGACTTATCAAAAAAATATATGGATTTTTTAAATGTTGCAAAAACAGAAAGAGAATTTATCAAACATGCAAGAAAATTAGCTAATGAAAATGGATATAAAGATATTATGGAATTTGATACTTTAAAGCCAGGAGATAAAATTTATTTTGTTAATAGAGAAAAAAGTATGTATTTAGCTATTATTGGTGAAAAATCAATAGAAGAGGGATTGCATATTATAGGATCACATGTAGATTCTCCAAGATTAGATTTAAAACCAAACCCACTTTATGAAGATACAGGATTAGCATATTTTAAAACACATTATTATGGTGGAATTAAAAAATATCAATGGACTACAATTCCACTTAGTATTCATGGTGTTATTGTAAAAGCAAATGGAGAAAAAATTGAAGTTAATATTGGGGAAGATGAAGAAGATCCAATTTTTACAATTACTGATTTATTACCACATTTGGCTCAAGAGCAAATGGAGAAAAAATTAAAAAATGGAGTAGATGGAGAAGATTTAAATTTATTAATTGGAAGTATTCCATATAGCAGTTCTAAAATTTCAGAGAAAGTTAAATTAAATATTTTAAATATTTTAAATCAAAAATATGGAATTACAGAAGCGGATTTAACAAGTTCTGAGATTGAATTAGTGCCAGCATTTAAAGCAAGAAGTTTAGGATTTGATGGAAGTATGGTTGCAGCTTATGGCCAAGATGATAAGGTTTGCGCATATACTTCACTTCATGCAATGATGGAATTAGAAAATGTTAAAAATACAGCAGTATGTATTTTATCAGATAAAGAAGAAATAGGAAGTATGGGAAATACAGGGATGGAATCACATATGTTTGACTTCTTTATTTCTGAGATATTAAATAAATTAGGTGTAAACAGACCAAATTTATTAGATAAAGTATTTTGTTTTTCAAAAATGTTATCATCTGATGTAGATGCAGGATTTGATCCTATTTATGCTTCTGTTTCAGACAAACATAATGCTGGATTTTTGGGAAAAGGAATTAGCTTAAATAAATATACAGGTGCAAGAGGAAAATCAGGAGCATCTGATGCAAATGCAGAGTATGTAGCATGGGTAAGAAATATTTTAGAAAGAAATGATATTAAATATCAAATAGCAGAATTAGGAAAAGTCGATATTGGCGGTGGAGGAACTATTGCATATATTATAGCTAATAAAGGAGCAGATGTAATAGATTGTGGAGTTCCAGTTCTTTCTATGCATGCACCATATGAAGTTACAAGTAAATATGATATTTATTCTGCATATAAAACTTATAAAGCATTTTGGGAAGAATAATATAAAAATAGTAAAAACCAACTCGGTAGAGTTGGTTTTTACATATCATTTAATAAATCTATAACTGAAGTAATAAATACTTTTTTCTCTTCTGATAAAGAACAGATTTTTTCAGTTAATTCAATATTTTTCTTTGTTTGAGAGTCTGTAATAAATTCTTTATACAATGTATTAGGAGTAATTTTTAGAATATTCATATATTTAATTAGAGTTTGAGTTTTAATTCCATTATTACCATTTTCAATTCTAGATATATATTTTAAAGAAATACCCAATTGCTCAGCTAGCTGTTCTTGAGTAAGTCCAGATTTTTTGCGAAATTTTCTTAATATTTTACCGAAAATTTTATCTATATCTGATTTTGAAATAGAGTCCATTTTCATACCTCCATAATAAATATTAGTATTAGTAACAGTATAACAACTGCAATAAAAATGTTGAACACAGTAATACTGCGAACAAAAAAATGGTAAATTTTTCTAAAAAAAGATAAAAAAACTTGAATTAACAAGTAAAATATGATACTATCATTAAAAACTTAGTATCACTATTAGTTATACCCACAAAAGGAAAAAATATAGATATAAAAAAAAGAAGGTATGAAAGAAATGATAAAAGATGAAGAATATATATGCTTTTTAAAGAGGGTAATTGCATGTGTTAGCAATGGAGATTATTACTCGGTAAAAGAATTATCACAGTTAGAGTTAGAAAAAATGGAAAAAAAGCAAAAGACAAATAAAAGGAGAATATTGATAAAAGATTGAAATAAGAGTATACTAAAAGTAATAAAAAATGTGTGTATTGTTAAAGTTTAGGAGGAAACAGATGATAAGAAAATTTAAAGAGGAAGATACAACTCGAGTTATGGCACTATGGACAAAGGGGAATTTTGAAGCTCATGATTTTATAGATAAGGATTATTGGTTGTTAAATTATAATGAAGTAAAAGAGAAATATTTAAAAAATGCAGAAACATATGTATATGTAAAAGATAATGAGATTATAGGTTTTATAAGTTTATTAGATGATGGATATATAGGAGCACTTTTTGTATGTAGAAAATTTCAGAGACAAGGAATTGGAAGAAAACTTATTAATTATTGCAAGGATAGACGTGATAGTTTAATTTTAAAGGTATATGAAAAAAATGTAAGTGCCACATTATTTTATGTTGCACTTGGATTTACTAATACAAAAATACAAATAGATGATGAGACAGGAGAAAAGGAATATATAATGAAATGGAATAAGAACAAATAAAAAACACTATACATATTTGTATAGTGTTTTTGGTGAGCCAGGAGGGATTCGAACCCCCGACCCCAGGCTTAGAAGGCCTGTGCTCTATCCAACTGAGCTACTGACCCATGACAAAAATTATACTATCATATTTTTATGTATGTGTCAATAGAAAAGATAAAAATAAAGTAAATTTTTTGAATTAAGTTTTTTTAGATGTTGATCTTACAATAGACGTTAGTTTTACAAACTATATTTTACTTTTACAATTCACTAAATTTATGAAAAGATAAAATATGAGTAACAAGATGTGCAAAATGTAAAAAAATTAAAGAAGAAAGATGAAAATTATTTAATTGTAATGAAATTGTAAAGAAAAATCAAAAGATGTGTATCCGTAGAAATAAAAGGATACTATTGAAAAATAAATAAAATATGCTTATTGACGATTGAATCTAATGTCAGTATAATAAAATCAACTTAATACGTTATGCGTTAAAATAAAGAATTATTAAATTTTATTGTGCGTAAAATTTAATGTAAGGAAGGTAGATAGAATGCGTAAACAGGAAAAGATACTAACATCAAAAAATATTATATTTAAAATTACAATTTGTTTTATGATAACTATAATATTAAGCACGAGCTGTACTAATATTATAGTAGCTACTACAAATGAAATAGATAATAAAGAACAGGCGATTCAAAAAGAAAATGAAAATATACAAATAAATAATAAAAAAGAGCTGAATGATAGTGAACAAAAAACAATAAATGCGAATGAAGAAAAACCTCAAAATATGGAGAAATTGCAGACACAAAATGAAAATGAATCTACCAATAATGATATTGGCAAATCTATTTTAGCATCAGATACAATACTTGGAGAAGAAGCTAAAATTTCATCTGCACAAATTATTGAAAGGAAAACTGGTATAGGTCCATTTGATGAGAATGATGAGGCCGGAAACGATAGTTCAGAAAGTAACAATATTGTTAGATCTTTCGATAAAATAACATGGACTGTAGAATGTACAATGGTACTAAAAGATAGTTCAGACCAAAAAAGTTATAGAGGAGGGGTTGTTGAAGTCAAAGCAGAGCTTCCAAATACGTGTAGTAATGTAGTTAAATGGGACTTAACATCAATGGCTTGGGCGCAAAATGCAACAGTATCTAAAGATGGGAGAATATTTACAGCCAAGTATCAAATGAAAACGTCAGAAGTGACAGTGCCAGGGAAACAAACATTAGGTTTTTGTTTAGATGTATTAAATGCACAACATGGACTAGAAATTTCGCCGGAATTTACTATAGGAGTGTTAGGAAACAGTGATAGTGAAAAGTATAAAATAAAAAATGTTGATGTAGTTTATGTTAGTGCAGCTCCAAAATACAATATTGTTTTACAAAACAATAAAGCATTACAAAACAAAGTGGAAGTTGATTTAGGAGAAGGAGAAGTTCCACGGAAAAATGTATGGATATGGAATAATGCTAGAATTATATAATCAAGATAAAGACAAAGGGATTAAAGGTATAGAATATCCAACTGGAGAAATAACGTTTGATATAAATTTAAAATTAGAGAGAAGCTCTTTTGATAATAAACAGTTAGAAGATATAACTTCAAAATGTAATCCTGTATTATGGAATTACAGTTTGAATGTCTTTGTCTTGCAATAGCGCTGGATCTCTTTGAGTTT
>ENA-UONW01003767-UONW01003767.1-human-gut-metagenome-genome-assembly--contig:-CS52-NODE-3767-length-12026-cov-8.227633_pt1 | contig 12026 bp, 10 predicted proteins | sample MGYA00242463_ERZ724010 | MGnify/ENA metagenome assembly ERZ724010 | reverse complement strand
GCCGAAGGCGGGCACACGGGCGCAGCCCGTGTCGGCGGCTTTGCCGCCGGGCCTGCGGCCCCCGCCCCTTGCGCAATTTTATTCCTTTGCACCCGCGGCAGCGTGTCTCTGTCTCGCTGCCAGGTGGCGCAATTTGACAGGCTGATGCAAGGGAAAGGCCCTTTGTACTGGAACCTGCACAAAATTTAGCGGCTGGGCCAGCTACCCTTTGCATTTTGGCGGATGATATGATAAGATATTTGTGGTAAAGCTGTTATGCAGCTTATTTTGTTCTGCACGCCATGGGAAAACCAAAAGGAGGCCGGCCGTTGTGCGTAGTATTGTTATGACAGCCGGCTGCAGCGGCTGCGGTACGGCCGCCGTCACCGCAGCGGTGGCCCGGCAACTGGCCCTGCAGGGCAAAAAAGTGCTGCTGGTGGAAGCCACTGCGGGCCTGCGGCGGATGAACCGCCTGCTGGAGATCCGGGAGGAAGGCCTGTTCGATTTTTCTGACCTGCTGGAAGGGCGGTGCGCGCTGGAGAACGCACTGCTGCCCACCCGTATTGCCGGGCTGACCCTTTTACAGGGGCCGTCCGCCATCGATTGGGTGCCGGAGGCCGCCGATGTGCAGCTGCTGCGGGAGGAGCTGAGCGGCACCGAGCAGTACGATGCGCTGCTGTGGTACTGCCCGCCCGGTGCCGGCGCGCTGCAAAAGGGTCTGCTGCCCGCCGCCGAAACGCTGGTGCTCCTTACCGAGGTGACCCCACAGAGCATAGAAGCCGCCGCTAAGACCGCCGATTGGTGGGCCGGGCAGGGTGCCCGGAATCTGCGCACGGTCTTTAACCGGGTGGGCCGCCGCCTGCCGAGGGACCTGGGCTATCCCCACCTGGATGCCGTACTGGACGCCATCGGTGCCCGGCTGCTGGGGATGATCCCCGAAGGGGCCGACCTGCCGTACAGCGCCGCCACCGGTAATATTGCCGCCCGCCTGTGCGGAGAAAGCCGCCCGCTGCTGGCCGTTTACCGGCCGTAAAATACATCTTGATCTCAACATTGCCAAAGGAGGCACTTGAAGTATGAATATCGCTCTCATCGCCCATGACGCCAAAAAGGAACTGATGGTCCAGTTCTGCATCGCCTATTGCGGCATCCTCAGCCGCCACAATCTGTGTGCAACCGGCACCACCGGCAAGCTGGTCTCGGAAGCCACCGGCCTCAAGATTACCTGCTTTATGGCCGGCAGCCAAGGCGGCGATCAGCAGATCTCCTCCCGCATCTCCTGCAATGAGATCGACCTGCTGCTGTATTTCCGAAATCCCATCGGGGCCAAGGCCACCGAGCCGGATGAGGCCAGCCTGCTGCGCCTGTGCGATGTCTACAATATCCCCTACGCCACCAATATCGCCTCGGCCGAGGCCATGATCCACGCGCTGGAAAACGGCGACCTGGATTGGCGCGATATCGTCAACCCCAAAAAGTAAAAACCGGCATTTCGCTCCCCCGTTCCGCTATGGAATGGGGGCTTTTGCTTTTCGCGGGGTCATGGGGCGCAGCCCCCGGCGGCGGAGCCGCCGCTGCGGCCAAAGGCCGCAGGAACCGCCCGTAGGGCGGTTCGGGCTGCGCCCCGCACCTGCCTTCAACTGGGACTTCCCTTTTCCCCAAACCTGTGCTAAAATAAACCACAGACCGGCGCCATTGCCGCCACTTTACCTAAGGAAGGAAGATCCACCCTATGGCCATCCTCACCACCCGCCCCCGCGGCACCAATGATTTTCTCCCCGCCGAAACCCCCCGCTGGCAGTATGTCGAGCGTACTCTGCTCTCCACCGCCGCACTGTACGGCTACGGCGAGATCCGTACCCCCACCTTCGAGCACACCGAGCTGTTCCAGCGTGGGGTAGGCGATACCACCGATGTTGTCAATAAGGAGATGTATACCTTTACCGATAAGGGCGACCGCTCCATCACCCTGCGCCCGGAAGGCACCGCCGGCATCTGCCGCGCCGCCATCGAAAATGGGCTCCTGGGCGATGCCCTGCCCCTCAAGGTCAGCTATATCTTTAATTGCTTCCGGTACGAGAAGGCCCAGCGCGGCCGCTTCCGCCAGTTCCACCAGTTCGGTGTGGAGTGCTACGGTGCCACCGGGCCCGTTACCGATGCCGAAGTGATCTCCCTGGCGTGGGAGGGCATGCAGACCCTTGGCCTCAAGGACCTCACCCTCGCCATCAATTCCATCGGCTGCCCCACCTGCCGCGCCGAGTACCACAAGGCCCTGCGCGCCTATTTCGAGAGCCGCCGGGAGGATCTGTGCGAGACCTGTAAGGAGCGCCTGGAGAAAAACCCCATGCGCATCCTAGACTGCAAATCCCCCGTCTGCGGCGAGATCGCCAAAGGCGCCCCCCGTGTGCTGGATTATCTGTGCGATGACTGCCGGAACCACTTTGAGAAAGTACAGACCCTTCTGAAGGATGCCGATATCCCCTTCACCGTCGATGCCGGCATCGTTCGCGGGCTGGATTACTACACCCGCACCGTCTTTGAGATCTCCATTCCCGGCTTCCCCGCGCTGTGCGGCGGCGGCCGCTACGGCGGGCTGAGCAAACAGCTCGGCGGCCCGGATGTGGAGGGCATCGGCTTTGCCATGGGGCTGGAGCGGCTCCTCATGGTGATGGAGCAGCAGGGCTGCGATTTCCCCGAACCCCAACAGTGCGACCTTTATATCGCTTCGATGGGAGAGGCGGCCACCGAGGAGGCGTTCCGGCTGACCACCCAGCTGCGGCGGGAGGGCTACGCCGTCCAGTGCGACCTGATGGGGCGCAGCGTCAAGGCTCAGATGAAGTATGCCAATAAGATCGGCGCCCTGTACAGCGTGGTGCTGGGCGACAGCGAGCTGGAAGCAGGCTCCGCCCAGCTTAAGCAGATGGCCACCGGTACCGCTAAACCCATCTCTCTCCTGCACTTCCTCCCGGAATTCGAGACCGAGATGCAGAACGGCTGGTTTGCCGCCGCGGCCGAAGCCGCCGAAAATGTCGATTGCTGAAAACTACCCTCGCCAAACAGGTACAGTGCCTGCCGGCGAGGGCTTTCTCTTGGACTATTCCTGGGTACAGCATCCGATTCACTCGTATGGAGTCTTTGTTGCGCCAAAAAATGATAGACCTGGCAGCATGACTTTCTGTTGTTGGTTTGCAGTTACCCCGCATAAAATGCGCCGCAGGCACCTTATTAGCGTATCTGCGGCGCTGTACGGGCGATGCTTTGCATCGTTCGTATCCAGCCGCAGCTTAGCGTTAGGGGGTCTTGGGGCGCAGCCCCGAGTGACTTTTGCCTACTTTTCTTCATGGAAAAGTAGGCCCACGCCGGGTAGGCATACTTGTTCAGCTCTTGCAAAAGGCTCCGCCCCGCCGTAGGCGGCTGCAAATTATTCTTAATCGGCTTTTATTTCTTTCTGCCGCAGCCAATGACACTCGCTGCCTTTTCTTTTTGCAAAACCTGCGGCAAAACCCTTTGACACCGTCCCTATTCGTGCTATAATAAATTGTTAATAAATCAAATTCCGCTTTCTCGGCAAAATGAGGAATCCCCCCGAAAAAGCGCTATTCCCCAAAACAAAAGGAGTGCAAAATTTATGGCAGATACCATGAAAGGTCTCAAACGCACCCACTACTGCGGCACCGTCACCCCGGAGATGATCGGCCGGGAAGTGGTGGTATGCGGCTGGGCACAGAAAACCCGCGATATGGGCACCCTCGTCTTTATCGATCTGCGCGACCGCACCGGCATCGTCCAGCTGGCCTTCGATGATAAAACCGATCCCGCCCTGCTGGCCAAGGCCCAGAAGGTCCGCGCCGAATATGTGCTGATGGCCCGCGGTGTCCTCCGTCAGCGGGAATCCGTCAATCACGAGATCCCCACCGGCGAGGTGGAGGTCTATGTCACCGAGCTGCGCGTGCTGGCCGAAAGCAATACCCCGCCTTTCGCCATCAGCGATGACAGCCGCGGCGTCAAGGAAGACCTGCGCCTCAAGTACCGCTACCTCGATCTGCGCCGCCCCGAAATGCAGAACGCCATCGCCATGCGCCACCGCATCGTCAAGATCGCCCGCGATTACTACGATACCAACGGCTTCTACGAGATCGAGACCCCCATCCTCATCAAGTCCACCCCGGAGGGCGCCCGCGACTACCTGGTACCCAGCCGTGTGCAGCAGGGCAAGTTCTACGCTCTGCCCCAGTCCCCCCAGCTGTATAAGCAGATTCTGATGTGCTCCGGCTTCGACCGCTATATGCAGATCGCCCGCTGCTTCCGCGATGAGGACCTGCGCGCCGACCGCCAGCCGGAATTTACCCAGATTGATGTGGAGATGTCCTTCATTGATGAGGAGGACATCATGGCCATGAACGAAGGCTTCATGAAGCGCATCTTCAAGGAAGTACTAGGGAAGGACATCGAAACACCCTTCCGCCGCATCAAGTACCAGGACGCCATGGATAACTACGGCATCGATAAGCCCGATACCCGTTTCGATCTCAAGCTGCACGATCTTTCCGAGACCCTGAAGAACACCGAATTTTCCGTTTTCTCCGGCGCCATTGCCGGCGGCGGCTCGGTGCGCGGCATTAATGCCAAGGGCGCTGCCGAAAAGCTCTCCCGCAAGGAGATCGATAAGCTGACCGATTTTGTAAAGACCTACCGTGCCAAGGGGCTGGCCTACACCCGCTGGACCCACGAGGGCCGCACCTCCAGCTTCGAAAAATTCCTCACCGAGGAGGAGATCGCCGGTATCCACCAGGCACTGGAGGCCGAGGAGGGCGACCTGCTGCTCATCGTGGCCGACGCCAAGAATGAGGTCGTCTACGACGCGCTGGGCCAGCTGCGTAACCACCTCGCCCAGAAGCTCGGCCTCATTGAGCCCGGCACCTTCGATCTTTTGTGGGTCACCGAATTCCCGCTGTTTGAGTACAGCGAGGAGGAAGGCCGCTACATGGCCAAGCACCACCCCTTCACCTGCCCCATGCTGGAGGATCTCGATATGATCGAGAGCGACCCCGGTCACTGCCGCGCCCGCGCCTACGATATGGTCATGAACGGCTGCGAGGTCGGCGGCGGCTCCATCCGTATCAATACTATGGAGCTGCAGGAGCGTATGCTGGTGGCCCTGGGCTTCACCCCGGAAAGCGCCGAGGAGCGCTTCGGCTTTCTGCTGGAGGCCTTCCGGTACGGCGCCCCGCCCCATGGCGGCATGGCCTTTGGCCTGGATCGTCTCGTCATGCTGCTGCTGGGCAAGGAATCCATCAAGGATGTCATCGCATTCCCCAAAGTGCAGAATGCCAGCGAGCTGATGAGCGGCTGCCCCGCCGAGGTCGAGGATAAATCCCTGGCCGAGCTCGCCATCAAGGTCGACCTGCCGCAAGAATAAACCAAAATCCCCGCTGCACGGCGGGGATTTTTTCCGGGCTTGACTTTTTCACAGAGGTTCGCTATCTTTGTGGAGAAGGCACTGCGGAGAAAGGGGACGAGAGAATGACGGAGACGGCGATCATCAAGCTGGTGTTCGGGCTATTTTTGGGCGTGGGCGGGGGCGTTCTGCTCCTGCTGGCCTTTACCGTCGGTTATCGGTATTTAGTGATGGAGCAGCGCTGCACCTGCCGTACCAACGGGACGGTAACGGGATACAGCGCCGTTTCCTATGGGGGAGAGGGCAGTGCCGTGCATCTGCCGGTGGCACGCTATACCGTGGAGGGGCAGGAGTATCGGGTCACAGGTCCCCGCTATCGGGGTTATGTCACCCGCACCGTCAGCACTCCCTTTGCGGAAAACACCTGCCGCTGCTACGAGAAAAACGGCGTCCTGCACATTGAGCGCAGCCGCAATTCTATCATCGGAGTGAGCCGCAACCCCATGGCGGAGCAGTACCCCGTGGGAACGGTGCTGCCGGTTTGGTTCGACCCGCAAAAGCCGCAGCGGAGCTATGTGCTGCGCTGCGTGGATAATAGATGGGTCTTCTGGATGCTGCTCCTTTTGGGGGCGGTGCTGCTGGCCGGCTGCATCGGGGTAATTACCCTGCTGTGAGCCCGGAAAGCCCACGCAAAGAAAAAACCGCCCCCGGAAAGGAAGCCTGCCGCTTCCCCTCCGGGGGCCTTGCCATTAAAATTCGCTTCGCTTATCCCGCAGCATCAGCTCGGTCAGCGCCGCGGCCGGGTCTTTCCCGTTAAACAGAATATCATAAACACACTCGCAGATGGGCATATGGACCCCCAGCTTTTGGGCCAGCGCCGTTACGCTTTGGGCGGCGTAGTAGCCCTCCACCACCGCGTGGCGTTCGCCCAGGTCCCCGGCCACATGCTCTCCCCGCCCGATGGCAACGCCGGCCATGTGGTTGCGGGAATGGGGCGAGGTACAGGTCACGATCATATCCCCCATGCCGGCCAGCCCAAAGCAGGTATTTTCCTGCCCGCCCGCCGCTTTGATCAGCGCGGAAAGCTCCACCAGCGCCCGACTCATCATCAGGGCCTTGGCGTTATCGCCGCAGCCCATGCCCTCGGCCATGCCGGCCGCCAGCGCTATAATATTTTTGGCCGCGCCGCACAGCTCCACCCCGGTAATATCGGTGCTGCTGTAAACACGAAAGCTCGGGTTCATAAAAATGCCCTGCACCCATTCGGCAATGGCTTTTTCCGGGCAGGCCGCCACGCAGCCGGTGGGCATCTCCCGCGCTACCTCCTCCGCGTGGGAGGGCCCCGAAAGCGCCGCTACCGCATACCCCGGCAGCTCCTCCGCCAGAATCTCAGACATCCGCAGACCGCTTTCCGGCTCCACGCCCTTGGCCACCGTCACCAGCACTGTTCCCGGCGTTAAATAGGGCTTCACCCTTTGGGCTGTCTGCCGCATGGCGTAGCTGGGCGGCGCAAAGACCGCCAGCTCACACCCGGCCACTATATCCTCCCGGTGGGTCAGCGCCAGTTCCTTCGGCAGAGGGACCCCCGGCAGCATCTTGTTTTCACCCCGCTCCCGCAGGGTGTTGCTTTCCTCCTCGCAGTAGGACCACAGGCTTACCTCGTGCCCATTCTTTTGCAGCAGCATGGCCAGCGCGGTGCCCCACGCGCCGCTGCCCAGTACAGCGATCTTCATTTTGCCTCCTTGCCGGCTCCTCGGCGGGTCTGTTTGCTGTTTTATGTCGGTGCAGGGGGCAGGGCGCAGCCCGCCCCAGCCTGCGGCTGGGGCTTACCGGCGCGCCGCGCCGGTTCGGCGGCTTCGCCGCGGGGGCTGCGCCCCCGGCCTTAGCCCCCCGCGACTTTACCAATCCGCGTAAATTTTGTTCTCGTCCCCGCGGGCCAGCCGCACCAAGGTCGCCCGGGGCGCCCCCCGGATCAGCAGCGTCATCACCGCGGCGCCCCCTACGGGAAATACCGGTTCCACCGCCTGCCCATGGCACCACAGCGCTACCGCCGGGGTCAGCCCCAGCGCAGCTATTATGGAACCAAGCGAAATGCATCGGCTGCACAGCACCGGCACTCCCCACAGGATTACCAGCGGCACCAGCAGGATGGGATACAGCACCGCGATGGCCCCCACCGTGCAGGCAATGCCCTTGCCGCCCCGAAAGCCAAAATACAGCGGCCACATATGCCCCACTATCGCAAAAACCGCGGCCACGCAGCCGCCCTCAAAGCCCGCCAGGTACCGCCCCAGCAGAACCGCCAGCGCCGCCTTTGCCGCATCCCCGGCAAAGGTCAAAAGCGCCGCCTTTAGGCGGTAGGTGCGCAGCATATTGGTTGCGCCGGTGCCGCCGCTGCCGTGCTTCCGCACATCGTCATGGAACAGCCGGCGGCTCAGCAGCACACCGGTGCTGATGCTTCCCAGCAGGTAGGCCGCCGCCGCGCACAAGATATATCGTAAAAACATTTGGGTTCTCCTTTGGAAAAAATACGCACTCACGGGATAATATGGGAAGTCTCCTTCCCGGTTATGCCGTGTATGCCGCTTATTGTAGCAAACTTCCCCTGCCGGTTCAAGCAGGTTTTTGTAAATCGTTTGTTTTACTACCTATAAGTTTCTTGTATATCTGCACCTTGGATAATTGGAGCACCCAACGAATTGATGCCCAGCATTTGTTCCTTGCCTTGCTGTGCGCAGAACAAGCTGTCCTCCACATAGGGGACATTTTTCTTCACTTTCCAGTCTCGCTCTCACCTCAGCTATGTGTTTTTCCTTTATTGCTCTATCTTGGTTTGTCAAAGGTTCCAGTTGTTCATAAATCGAGTAGACTTGTAAATCATCTAAAATACAAGGATATGCATTCCAAATACCTTGCAACAATGTTAGAAATGTATCCGCTTTACATATATACGCATTTTCATGCTCTATAACAAGCTCTTTTATCTCACATTGGCTCGAAAAAACAACAATAGAGATCATTGGAATATTCATTTTCAGGTACTTCTTTAGCACATTTATGTGAGAGTGATTCTGCCAAATAGGGTTATAAAAGTGATGCTTTTCAACTTTCTTCGCCCCATACCATGTTTTCCCCGCATATAGCGTAGCCGTCCAATTTCGGTTGTTTTCGTTTCCAAAAATATACCCAGAAAAGTTTTTGCTTTCTATTACAAATAATCCCTTTGCTGTTATATATACGACATCTATTTCCGCTGTGCTTCCATCTTCTTTCGGGATATATATGTTTCTCAGTATTTTTCCATTTTTTCCAAACGGGTTTATTAGCTTAAGTTTATTTACTATTTCTCTTTCTCCCCATGCGCCAATCATCTTTGGAGTTACAAATAAATCCTTTATTATCCCCATGCTGACCTCCTATGAGTTGTACAAATATTCTATCATAGTTTCATTTAGCATTCAACAAGCAGGCTTTATCACCCACTTTTTCTCACTTCTCCACCTTGTAAATCCCCCCGTTTTACGCTATGATAAAGGCAGCACCCCATCTTGACCACGAGGAGATGTTGACCATGAACCTGAAGCTCAATAATAAGCGCACCATCCTGGTGGGGCTTGCGTTCCTTTCCATCTGCGCCTTTTGGCAGATGTATAACAGCGTGATCCCCAAGATCCTTACCTATACCTTCCACCTGGATGAGACCTACTCTGGTATTATTATGGCGGCGGATAATGTCCTTGCCTTGTTCCTGCTGCCGCTGTTCGGCGCCATCAGCGATAAAAGCCGCAGCCGCATGGGCCGCCGGATGCCCTTTATTCTGTGCGGTACCGGCTGCGCCGTTCTGCTTATGATGCTGCTGCCCATCCTGGATAACAGCTACGCCGCCAGCCCCTCCGTCACCAAGCTGGTACTCTTTATCGCCGTGCTGGGACTGCTGCTCATCGCCATGGGCACCTACCGCTCTCCGGCGGTCGCCCTCATGCCGGATGTCACCCCCAAGCCGCTGCGCAGCCGCGCCAATGCCATCATCAACCTAATGGGCGCCGTGGGCGGCATCCTGTACCTGGTCATCACCAGTGTGCTGTATTCCTCCAGCCGCGTGGCCGGCCTGGAGCATGTCAATTACCTGCCGCTCTTTGCCATTGTGGCGGGCATCATGGCCGTTTCGGTCGGCATTCTGTTTGCCGCCATCCGGGAGAAAAAGCTGCATGAGGAAAATATGGCGCTGGAAGCCGAGCACCCCGAATGGAACCTGGCCGAGGTAGACGAAAGCGGCAATGAAAAGCTGCCCTCCGCCGTCCGCCGCAGTCTGGGCTTTTTGCTGGCCTCCATTGCGCTGTGGTTCATTGGCTACAATGCCATCGAGACCTGGTTTACCACCTTTGCCGATAAAATGTGGGGTATGGCCCTGGGCGATGCCACCCTGTGCCTGACCATCGCCACTGCGGGCGCCATCTGTTCCTACATCCCGGTCGGCATTGCCGCCAGCCGGGTGGGTCGCCGCCGCACTATTCTGTTCGGCGTACTGCTGCTTACCGCCTGCTTCGGCTCCGGCTATGTCTACACCCTGTTCAATAATACCTTCCACCCGGCGCTGTATGCCCTGTTTGCCCTAGTTGGCGTGGCCTGGGCTTCCATCAATGTAAACAGCCTGCCCATGGTAGTGGAAATGTGTAAGGGCAGCGATGTCGGCAAATTTACCGGCTACTACTACACTGCCAGCATGGCCGCCCAGACCATCACCCCCATTGTGGCTGGCTGGCTGCTGAAGCATGTGAGCTACTCGGTGCTGTTCCTGTATTCCGCCATTTTTGTGGCTCTGGCATTTTTCACCATGCTGATGGTGCGCCATGGCGATGTGAAGGTGGAGGCCAAGCGTGGACTGGAAGCCTTTGATGTAGACGACTGATTTTCTAAACTTTATTTTCCCCCGGAAGGAATGGCTCCCCGTTCCCGTCCGGGGGATTTTTCTCGGTAAATAATAGTCCCGCAGAAGGCAAAAAATCCCCCCGCTTTTGGCATGCGGGGGAGAGGATAGCCTGTTTTTAACTGTGGCTGGAGTAGTTGGGGGATTCCTTGGTGATGGAAATATCATGGGGATGGCTCTCGATAAGACCGGCGCCGGTAATGCGGACAAACTGGGCCTTTTCGTGCAGCTCGGCAATGGTGGCGCAGCCGGTATAGCCCATGCCGCTCTTTACGCCGCCCATCAGCTGGAAAATGTTATCGGCCAGGGCACCCCGATAGGGCACACGGCCTTCCACGCCCTCCGGCACCAGCTTTTTGTTGCCCTCCTGGAAGTAGCGGTCCTTGCTGCCGTTCTGCATGGCGGCAATGGAGCCCATGCCGCGGTAGCTCTTAAACTGGCGGCCCTGGTAGATCTCGCTTTCACCGGGGGCTTCCTCACAGCCGGCCAGCAGGCTGCCCAGCATAACGGTATTGGCGCCGGCGGCCAGCGCCTTTACAATATCGCCGGAATACTTGATGCCGCCATCGGCGATGATGGGGATATCGTACTTGGCGGCGATGCAGGCAGCCTCATACACGGCGGTGACCTGGGGGACGCCCACGCCGGCTACCACACGGGTGGTGCAGATGGAACCGGGCCCGATGCCAACCTTGACGCAGTCGGCACCCGCCTTAATGAGGGCTTCGGTGCCGGCGGCAGTGGCTACATTGCCGGCGATGAGGGGGATATGGGGGTACAGACTCTTGATGCGGGAAACGGCCTTGAGGATATTCTCGCTGTGGCCGTGGGCACTATCCAGCGCCAGGATATCGACCTGGGCTTCCACCAGGGCAGCGGCGCGCTCCTCCATATCGTGACTGACGCCGATGGCGCCGGCGACCAGCAGGCGGTTCTGGCTGTCGCGGGCGGCATTGGGGTACTTCTTGGCCTTTTCGATATCCTTGATGGTGACGAGGCCAGTGAGGTGGAAGTTTTCATCCACGATGGGCAGCTTTTCCACCTTGCTGCGCAGCAGCAGGGCCTTGGCTTCCTCCAGGGTGATGCCCTGGGGAGCGGTGATGAGGTGCTCCTTGGTCATCACCTCGCCGATGGGGACATCGAAGCTGGACATGAACTTGAGGTCGCGGTTGGTGATGATGCCCACCAGCTTGCCGTCGGCATCGCAGATGGGAACGCCGCTGATATGGAACTTGCCCATCAGCCGGTCGGCATCGCTGACGAGATGCTCCGGGGAGAGGAAAAAGGGATTATTGATGACGCCGTTTTCGCTGCGCTTGACCCGATCGACCTGATCGGCCTGCTGGCGGATGGGCATATTCTTATGGATGACGCCGAGGCCGCCTTCCCGGGCCATGGCGATGGCCATGCGGCTTTCGGTGACGGTATCCATGGCGGCGCTGATGAGCGGGGTATTGAGGTAGATATCCCCGGCCAGGCGGGTACGGACATTGATATCGGCGGGCAGCACATTGCTGTGGGCCGGCACCATCAGGATGTCATCGAAGGTGAGTGCCTCCGGCAGAAATTTGGAATTGTGATCGGTATTCAGCATCAATAAGATCCCCCTTCTATGCTATGCTTTTTGAATGTACTGTTCTGGGTGCCCGGCCGGAAAACGGCGTAGGGCGGCGGGCGCGCGGAGCGGACGAGGGGTGCCGTCCCCGAAAGGGCGGCGCGCCC
>ENA-UONW01003764-UONW01003764.1-human-gut-metagenome-genome-assembly--contig:-CS52-NODE-3764-length-12031-cov-5.322478_pt1 | contig 12031 bp, 10 predicted proteins | sample MGYA00242463_ERZ724010 | MGnify/ENA metagenome assembly ERZ724010 | reverse complement strand
GCGGTAATTTTTTTTGAACTGCATTCAACTTTTGTTTTGAAGGGTTTGAAAACGAATTTTTATGGTGCATCATTGCTGCGAACTTATACACGTGTGAAAAAAATCTTGCAAGATAAGAATCGTTTTTGTGAAGAATTGAGGTGGAAGTCGTTTCCCTCAATAATGTCCTTTGAGGCGGTTGGGTTGAGGAATATTACATTATGTAGAATACTCAAAAAAACAGTTTATTTTAACCCCGATTTTTCGTTTTAACTCTATTAAACTTGCTCCGCTTCGTGAAGGGATGTGAGAACCCCGACCAAAAATGGAGGGGAAATTTTTGATTGCATTCTCTTCCTGTGGTAGATCGTGTGATGAAATGTCTGCTCTCCCGCTTGCAATTCACTCAGTATTCGCATATTGTATGGCGAAATATCTGAAATTTTCATACCAGGTGGATTTATGAAAAAAACAACGATTCATCAACTGCAGAAACTGCTGGATGAGGCGACGGAAAGCGGTCTGGAGTGCGGCTGTCAGCTGGCGATCTATGAAAACGGCGAACTGGTCGCCGATCTCTGTTCGGGTTATACCACGCCGGACCGGCGGCGGAAGGTGGAACCTGATACGCTGTTTCCGGTCTTCTCCGTCGGCAAGGGACTCTTTACCACGGCGATTCACCGGATGGTGGAAAAGGGGGCGCTCTCCTACTCCACCCGGCTGGGGGAGCTTTGGCCGGAATTCGATTGCGAAGGGAAGGAGCATCTGCTGTTCTGGCATGTTCTGACCCACCGTTCCGGCCTTTTCATGACCCCGGAACACGCCTCGTTTGCCGAATTGGCGGACTGGAAGCTGATGTGCCGCCGCCTGGCCGCCATGCATCCGGAATGGACACCGGGCACCCGCTGCCGGTATCAGTCGTTTTCCTACGCCTGGCTGGCCGGTGAACCGCTGGTGCGTGCCGATGGTCGGCCGTTGAAACAGATCCTTGCCGACGAGGTCATCCGCCCGCTCGGCATGGAGCGGGAGATCTTCTTCGGCATATCCGATGAGGCGGAAACGCGGATGGCGCCGCTGGATATCTCCCGGGTAGGGGAAACGTACGGACACGCGCGCCTGATCGCGGCGCCGGAAATTCTCCGCAGCTGCATTCCGTCGTTCAACGGTGTGATGACCGCCCGCGCCGTCGCCCGGCACTACGCCGCGCTGGAGCGGGAGATCGACGGCGTGCGTCTGCTCCGGCCCGAAACACTGGAGAATGCGGCGATTCCACGCCGGGCGGCCGACGATCCGTTCGTTCCGGAGAAGGACTGGGCGCGCTTCGGGCTCGGTTACGTGGTCGCCGGATTTCCGGGAGATCCTTCCGGCGTGATCGGTCACGGCGGCGCGATCGGTTCGGAGGGACTGCTGGACCGCCGTCGGCACATCGCACTTGGATTCACCAAGAACAAGGTGGATCCCGCTCATCCCTGCCATCCGCTGCGGGACAGGATCGCGGCGCTTCTCGAACTGCCGGTTCGTCACTGGTAAGTTCATGACATGCCCGGCGGGGGGAGGTGACAGGTACTTCGAGATTTCGTATCCCGTGATCCTTTTCCGGGAAAAATAACCGGACAAGACTTGCAAAGCGGCGTTGCTTCGTTATAGTATGCGGGCGAACTTCCAAAATTCAGAGGTATATGATGATACTTTTCCCACCGCCGCACAATGTTTGTGATCGCGGGAGGCTGTTGGATTTCTCCGGCCTTCGCTGGTTGATTCTGCCTCCTCAAGCCGGGTTCGAACTCAAAGAGGCCGCCCGAAGGACCGCCACACTGCTGGCGACAGGCTTTCTGGTGCCGCCGGCGGTGACCGCCGGGATTCCGGGCGCGAGCGGAAATCTGCTCAGAATGGTCCGAAATCCCGCACTTCCGCAGGAGGCCTACCGGCTCGAAACTTCCCCGGAAGGCGGCGTGCTCGCCGCCGCGACGGACGCGGGATTTTTCTATGGACTTCTGTGTTTTCGTCAACTGCTCGTGAAACCGTCACGGGTGCCGGAGATCCTCATCGAGGATGCTCCTGACATGCCGCACCGCGGGTACATGCTCGACGTCTCCCGCTGCAAAGTGCCGACCATGGAGTCGCTCAAGGCGCTGATCGACAGTTTGAGTCTGCTCCGTTACAATGAGCTGCAGCTCTATATGGAACATTCGTTCGCATTTGCCGGAGAGGAACGGGTCTGGTACGATTCTTCCCCGCTCACGCCGGCGGAAATCATGGAAATCGACCGCTACTGCCACGATCGTTTCATCGAACTGGTTCCGAATCTGAACAGCTTCGGGCACCTCGAACGCTGGCTCAAATTCGACGAATATCGTCCGCTTGCCGAATCTCCGGAGCCGTGGTATTGCAGCGGGAACGACACCTGGTATCAGGCCACGTTGACGCCGGGAGCGGAAACTCTCTCCTTCATCGATCGCCTCTATGCGGAATATCTGCCGAACTTTACCGGAAACTCTCTGAATGTCGGCTGTGACGAAACGCTCGAGCTCGGGCAGGGGCGCAGTCGGGAACTCTGCGCCGACCGGGGCGTCCACCGGGTTTATCTCGATCATCTTGCCGCTCTGGTGAAACTCGCTGCCCGCTACGGTCGCAGAATTCAGTTCTGGGGAGACATCATCCTGCATGAACCGGAATTGATTCCGGAGATTCCGGAAGGGGTGACCGCCCTGTTATGGGGCTATGAGGCGGACCATCCGTTCCGGGAACAGTGCGCAAAATTTCGCCGGGCGGGGATCCCGTTTCGCGTCTGTCCAGGAACTTCGACATGGAACTCCATCACCGGTCGCACCGCCAATATGCTCGCCAACATCGCTTCCGCCGCTCGTTGCGGTTACGATGCCGGAGCCGACGGTTTTCTGTTGACCGACTGGGGTGACGGCGGTCACCACCAGTACTGGCCGGTTTCATGGCCCGGCATTGCCGCCGCTTCCGGCTGGAGCTGGAACGTGAATGCCGAAATCGAGACGTTGATTCCGTATGCGGTCGATTTCGCGTTCAATCCGGATGGGGACGGGACGCTCGGGAGCTGCCTGCTTGAATTCGGGAGAATTCCGGAGGCTTTTTCTCATCCCGGCGTGAACTGCAACAACTTCTGGGCGGTCATGAACCGTCCGGAGTGGAGCATCAGCCGCTCTCTTCTGCAGCAGACGACGCGACGGGAAATCGCCTGCGCCGTCCGGAAACTTGTCTCGTGGCGCCGCAGAATCGAGAAGTGTCCGCCCCGGGCGCCGCGCCTCGTCCTCGATGAACTCGACAACGCAAGTTCCCTGGCCCGCTTCGCGTTGGAGTCGATGGCCGCACGAAAGGGCAGGAGGATCGACCGGGCCGCCTGGAACGATCTCCTGCGCCATGTCATCGGCCGCCATCGCGATCTGTGGCTTGCGCGCAATCGCGCCGGCGGCCTGCGGGAGAGCATGGATGTTCTTGAACGCTTTTTCCTGCGCTGATTTCCGGCAGTGCTGCGTCCCAGGGAGGCGCGGTCAAATGTTTTCCGGATTATTCCGTCCGCATCCACACCGCCATGTGTGCCGGTCCGCGATTCTGCCAGAGCGCATAGGGAACCGCGAGAAATTCTGTCTCTTGCCGCTGCGGTTCTCCTCGGAAGTAGAGCGCGCCGCCGGAACAATCCTGCTCCTCCAGCGCCCGGCCCCGGATGGCGACGGTTCCGGCCGGAAGTCCCGGCGCCTCCTCCAGCGTGAATTCCTGCCGGGCGGGAAGGATCAGCCGCGGAATTCGGTCGCCGTTGTCGACACTCTCCAGCGCATAGACGAGCGGCCCCCGCATCAAGGCGATCCTTCCGGCATCGGAGGTGACATGCCAGTTGGCGCGGACGACCTCGACCGGCATCTCCAGAGAGAGTTCCAGCCGGTCTCCCGTCTGCCATTCGCGTTCCAGCGTGACGTATCCTTCCGCCGGTTTCACCTCAGTCGGAGAACCGTTGAGCAGAAGCTGGAACTCTCTGCACCAGCCCGGAATGCGCAACGCCAGGCGGAACGCGCCGCCGCGCCGGATCGTAATCGGAATCGTTCCGCCGTAGGGGTATTGACCACCGATTTCCAGCTCTCCCCCTGAGAACCGGTAGAGCCCGGCCGCCGGAATGTCAAGCCGGAACTCTCCCTGCCGCACCGTGAAGGTGAAGTTCCCAAGCTGCGGCAGAAAACGGCAGTAGCTGGTCGGGCAGCAGGAGCAGTCGAACCACGGCTGCCGTTTTGCACAGGTGGTATTGTGGACAAAGGTGTTTGCATCCACCTCGAGCAGATTGGCGTAAAAGTACTGGTCGCCCCGGAGGCTGATTCCGCTCAGTGCGCCGTTGTAGAGGGCCTGTTCCATGACGTCGGCGAATTTGCCTCGTCCGGTGTATTCCAGCATCCGGCGGGCGAAGAGGACCAGAGCCATTGTCGCGCAACTCTCCGCATAGGAGGTATCGTTCGGCAGGTTCCAGTCGACGGTGAACTGTTCCTGGATGGGGGTGGAGCCGCAGCCGCCGGTAATGTACATCCGTTTTTGAACGATGCTGTCGAACATCCGTTCGCAGACCGCAAAAAGCTCCGCGTCGCCGGTGGCGGCTGCGACGTCAGCCATGCCGGAATAGAGATAGAGAGCGCGGACACTGTGCCCCGTCGCATTCAGCTCTTCGCGGACCGGTCGGTCCGCCTGCCGGTTTGCCAGCTGTTCCTGACTCAGCTGGGAACCGTTTCGAATTGCTTCTTCGACAAAGTAGTTCGGCGACGTGCCGCGTTTGTCGATGAAGAATCCGGCGAGTTCAACATATTTTTTCTCGCCGGTGACGTCGGCGAGCTTGCAGAGGGCGAGCTCCAGCTCCTCGTGCCCGGGATACCCCTGTTTCTGATCCGGACCGGGGCCGAATACGGTGCTGATATAGTCGGCATAGCGGGCGAGGGCGTCGACGAATTTGCGGCTTCCCGTGGCGCGGAAATGGGCGACCGCCGCTTCGATCAGGTGACCGGCGCAGTAAAGCTCGTGACTTTCGAACAGGTTTTTCCAGCGGTTTTCCGGTTCGACGCAGGTATAGTAGGTGTTGAGGTAGCCGTCCGGCTGCTGTGCGGAGATGACCAGATCGACGAAGCGGTCGAGCTCTTCCGCCAGAGCCTTGTCCTCCGGATGAAGTTCCAACATGTAGGCCATTCCTTCGAGCACCTTGGCGAAGTCGGAGTCGAAGAAGCGGTGCGGCTGGTTCGGCATGCCCGGTTTCCAATTGAGCCGGAAACAGTCGATCCGGCCGGTTTCCCGACATCTCTTCACGGAAGCGGGAATGGTGACGCTGCGGCAGCTTTCCATGCGTGGCGCAAACACCGGGTCACACATGGTTGCGGAAAATGAGTGATTCATCTCGAACTCCTTTCTCTCGTGACGGATTTTTCTGTCTGTTTTTATTATAGCGTCGTTTGCTTTTTTTCGGAAGGGGGATAAAGTATCATAAACAGAGGACAATTCCGATATGGCTGCCGTTGATGAAACAATTTGCCGGATGATCAGCGCCGGCCGATTCATCTCCCGGGGGAAGGGGCGTCACATCACCCGGGTGATCGATTCCTATGAACTGATTCTGGTCGTTTCCGGAGTGCTGGAGATGTTTGAGGAGTCGCGACGCTTCCGGGTGGCGGCGGGGGAATATCTGGTGCTTTCCCCCGGCCGTCGCCATGGAGGAATCGGTGCTTACAGTGCGGATTTGTCATTCTTCTGGTGCCATTTCCTGGCCCGGAGCGAAGCGGGGAAGGCACGGCTTGCGGCTCTTGCCGGCTCTGCTCCGGCGGCCCGGCCGGAGCGGTTTGCGGACTGCTTTTCCCAGCTGCTCACCGAGCTGAAGGCGGCGCGGAACAACCCGGGGGAGCATCAGCGGTGCATTGACCTGCTGGGAGAACTGCTGCTGGCGGAAGCGGCGCTCCCGCAGGAGCGTGTTGTGAGCCGTGATGCGGCGGGGACGATTCCGGAACAGGCCGAGGCATTGATCCGGCTCCGTTTCGAAGAGGAGATCTCCACGGCGACTCTGGCCCGGGAGCTCGGCTGTCATCCCGACTATCTCGGGCGGCTCTACCGGGAGCGGTTCGGGTGCACCGTGATCGACGCGATCAACGATGCGCGGATAGAATGCGCCAGAAAACTTCTGGTGAACAGCCATCTTTCCGTGAAGGAGATCGCTTTTGAATCCGGTTACAATGATCCGGTTTATTTCCGTCGCCAGTTTTTCCGGCGGACCGCCATGACGCCGGGGGAGTATCGACGCTGCCGGTCGGGCGGTCACATCAACACCGAATAGAAGGCGTTGCGACAAGGGTGCGGCGGGGTTCCTCTCCGTCGTTTTTGCTGCCGAAAACTGGATTTCGGGGAATTTTCGATAAATTCCTCCGCGCGGATTGGGATAATTCGGAAACGGTAGTATATTAATAGTGCATTTGTAAGAAAATCAACAGCGGAGTTTGTTGAGCGTTATGCAGAAAATTATGCTGAGCGGCAAGATTCACAATGCTCGTCTGACGGCTTGCATGCTCGATTATGAAGGCAGTCTGGAAATCGATCCTGAACTGCTGGAGGAAGCGGGAATTCTCCCGTATGAAAAAATTCTCGTAGTGAACCGGAACAACGGGAAACGGCTGGAAACCTATGCGATTCCCGGGGAACCCGGGAGCAAGGTCTTCTGCCTGAACGGGCCGGCCGCTCACTGCGGAAGCGTCGGTGACGTGGTGACCATCATGGCGTTCAGCGTTTGTTCCGAGACGGAGGCGTCGGTGATTTCGCCGACGGTGATCGTGCTTGATGAGAAAAACGAGATCATCATGCGCAAGGGCAGGGCACGACATTGAGCAGAGAGGCTGGCGGCCATGGCAAATGCGCGCGGACAGGTGTTGACGGAGTATGTTGCGTTTCTTGCGTGCGCGGTTCTGCTGGCCATTGCGCTTCTGGCGTTGTGTTCCGGCGTGTCCAGATACGGCCGCCGGTTGATTGAACTGGTGAGTTTCGATATTCCCTGAACCACATTAGAGCGGGAGGAAAGAGAGATGGGAGTCATTCGTCGCAACCTGAAGAAGAGAATTCAGCGCGGGCAGGCCATCGTGGAATACATTATTCTGGTGGTGATCATCGCCCTCGGTGCGCTTTTTGTGCTGGCCAACTTCAGCGACCGTCTCCGCGACATGATCACCGGTGTTACGGTCACTCTGGGCGGCGAGGAGGATGCGACGGCGGATCGCAGCAGCCTGGATATTGTTCAGGAGCTCGACAAGACCGGCGTGGATTGATCGATCGCCCGGCATGTCCGATCTGCGAAACATCTTCCGCCGTTTCCCCGCCGATGTGTGGTGGGGGGGCGGAGTTTTCCTGCTGGCCGTTCTGCCGTTCCTTCCCTCCACGGGATATCCCTTTCTGATCGAATGGGATGACGGCCGTTTCGTACTGTTCAACGACCGGCTGATTCCGTCGTGGGAGAACGCGTTTCATCTCGCCACCCACACCTTTCAGACGCTCTACACGCCCCTGCCGATGCTTTCGCTGATGGTGGATCGTCTGCTCTTCGGCACGCTCCCCGCCGGATACCATTGGCACAATCTGCTGCTGCATGGTGTGGCGGCACTTCTGCTCTTCGGCATTTTCCGCCGCCTTGAGACACGTTCCTGGATCGCCGCCGCCGCCGCGCTGCTCTGGGCGGTTTTGCCCGCCCGGGTGGAGTCGGTCGCGTGGATCACCGAACGCAAGGATCTGACCGCCGGAGTATTCGCATTCGGGGCAGTATGGTTATTTCTCCGCGCCGCAGACCGGGGAAAACTCTCCTGGGGGAGTGCGGTACTGCTGCTGTTTGCCGGGATCAGCAAGCCATCGGCCCTGCCTCTTTTCGGGTTGATGATCCTCTATCTCTTCTGCCGTTCCGGGGTCCGGTGGAGCGCTCTTCGCCCGGCGTTGCCGCAGTTTGCCGCTGCGGTGATTGCCTCCGTGGCGACGGTGGGGATTTCGATGGCCGATCTTGCGGCGGAACCGCCGCCGCCGGAAGGGGGGAGCGGCATGACAGGAACCGTGGTGCGGTTCTGTCGTTACTTCACCGCTTCGGTTCTGCCGACGGGGATGAATCCGCTCCATCCCCGGTTCCGATGGGAGGAGAGCTGGGGGGCCGGCCTGCTTGTCGCGGTGGGAATCGCGCTGGGGCTGGTGCTCGCGGCGTGGAAATGCGGCATGTCGTGGCGGTCAATTTTGTTTTTCGCCTTCGCTTTCGGCGGCATGTGGCTGCCTTCCGAGGCGAGCGGCAGTTTCACCAATGCCGATTTTTGTGAACGGTACGGCTATTTCCCTTCCGCAGTGATTTGGGGGATGATCGCCGTGATTGCGGAGCGTCTGCTGCTGCGCCATCCCGGCTGGGGATTCCGGATGACCGTGGGCGCCGGATGCTGGTTTTTACTCTGTGCCGGCGTGACATTTCACTATCTGCCGACATTTTCGGATTCGGCGAAACTCTTCACATACGCCGTCGGGGCGGCAGAGGTGCCGAATCCGAAGGCGATGGAAGGGCTGGCGCTGACCGGATACAACCGCAACGAGCCGGAATTGATTGAACGGGCGGGGAATGCATTTCTGGCGGCGGCGGAGGAGGTGCCGCAAACGGTTCGACCGCTCTACGAGAATACCGGTCGCTGTTTTTCCGGGGAGGCGGCCATGCGGCGCGGGGATCTGCTGCGCGCGGCTCGACACCTGCTGGAGCCGCTGGCGGTAACGCCGGTTCCGCCGATGTTCGCTCCCGATCAGTATCTCGGCGGCTGGTACGGCAATGCCGTCACACTGCTGCTGGCGGCGAACCGGCGCAACGAGGCGCTGGGGTTGCTGAAATTTCAAGCGGAGCAAAAGATCGGTTCCGAAGCGGAACTGCTTTTTGCCGCCGGAGTTCGCTGCTATCTGGAAGGGGACCGGGCCGGGGCGCGCAAGGCGTGGCTTCGGGCGCGGGAACTGCGTCCGGAGGATCGACGGATCGAATTCAACCTGCGTCGGCTGGATGAAAAGGGAGGCGGGGGAAAGTGACCGGGACCGTCCGCTTTCACGGCGTGGCGCCGTTTCGGGCCGCGGCGGTTCACGGCGGGCCAGGGGCACCGGGTTCGGCTGCCGGGCTCGCCCGGGAGATGGCGCGATGGTGCGGCACGCTGGAGCCGTTGCAGACAGAAAACTCCATCGGGGAATTGATTGAAGAGCTTGCCGGAGTGCTTCGACAGGACGGGCGGCCGCCGATGGTGCTGGCCGGGCACTCCTGGGGGGCATGGCTGGCGGCACTGACGGCGGAACGTCACCCGGAACTGATTTCCGGTCTGATCCTGATCGGCTGTCCGCCGCTGGAGGAGCGTTTCGTGCCCTGCATCGCATCGCGCCGCCGCGCCATGCTTTCTCCGGAGGACCGACGGGAGTTTGACCGGCTCGTTTTTGCACTGGAGAGCGGGGGAGGGGCTCCGCCGGATTCCATGCTGCTGCGGAAACTGGGGATTCTGGCGGGGAAAGCCGATTCCTGCTCTCTTCTGCCGGGAGATTCGACCTCTCAAGTGAACGGAACACAGTATGCCGCAGTGTGGAAAGAAGCGGTGGAACTGCGACGAAGCGGGGACCTGCTCCGTCGTTTCCGGTCGCTCCGGATTCCGGTTGTCCTGATCCAGGGGGAGATGGATCCGCATCCGACCGAGGGGGTGATGGAGCCGCTGCGGGGAAGCGGGGTGGCACTGAGGAGTCACCTGCTGCCGGAGTGCGGTCATACGCCGTGGCGGGAACGGTTTGCCGCGGAGACGTTCCGCCGCATTCTCGCAGAAGAATTGTCGCGGCCGGCGTGCGGATGTTGGTGAGAGAGTGGAGGATGCCGCGGAATTCGTTTGTGCTTCAGCAACTGGAATTGTGTGAAATTATCATTTCCCGGTAGAGGGCGATATGGCGTGCCGCCATCTGCTCGGCGGAGAATTTTTTCAACGCGGAGAGACGGGCATTTTCACTCAGACGCGGCCGGTTGCGGCGGATGTAATCCATGCCGCGGAGAAAGTCGTCGGTTTTTTGCGGATCGGCGAGGTATCCGGTCTGTAAATGTTCCACCACCTCCGGGACGGCGCTCCGGTTGGTGGAGAGCACCGGTATTCCGGAAAACAGCGCTTCCTGGTTTGTCAATCCGAAGGATTCCAGGCGGGTCGGATTGAAGAACATCGTCAAAACCTGATAAAAATACTTCATTTCCTGCTGAGAAAGCGTATCAAGACAGCGGACTCGGCCGGTGGATTGCAATGCAGCCAGCTCCGGGGCCGCGCCGGCAACGAGAAAAATGGTCCGGCTGTCTGTTGCCGGAATCTTTTCTAGCAGCAACTGCGCCAGATCTCCGCCTTTGACCCGATTCCGGAAATCCACGGCGGCGAGACCGATGTAATCCGCGGCGGGATTGAGATTCAGCCGGGCGCAGGCCGCATTGCGATCACCCGGAGCAAATTCTTCTGCGGAGAGTCCGTGCGGAATGACGGTTACCGGATGATTGAAAAAAAGGACGCTCTCTCTGATTTCCCGGGCGAGGTAATTGCTCGGTGAGATGATGCGAAGTGGCATCTCTTTCCAATACCGCAGCTTTCTGTTCCAGTAGAAGCGGTCGAGGTCGATTCCTCGGTCCGTATGGTTGCTGCGGGTATAACCTTCACGATAACGCGGAGGAGTACCGGGAATATGGTATTGTTCCGTTCCGAGATAAGGCCAGCCGTCATGAAAGGTCCAGACGACGCGGGCATTTCGGCAGAGTCTGCCGATTTCCGGCACGGACATCATTTCGCCGACAATGCTGTGCAAATGAATGATATCCGGATGTTGGTCAAGGATTTCGGGCAGCAGGCCACCGGGAAAGAGCTGAAAGGTGTGTCCACTGTAATTGGTCGATCCGGCCAGGCGGTACGAGTGATGCACGAAACGTTGGAACTGTCGCATGAAAAATTGTTTTTGCGGAGTGCCGAGCGGAATTACGTCCGGCAGATTTTCGTGAACGACAGCCATGAAGTGGGAGTCTTCTCCCTGTTTCAACAACGCCCGGTGTAGACGCATGGCGGCCGTGGCGGCTCCGCCACGAGCGGCGAAATAGCAGATGTGACAAATTTTCATGGTGAAATCACCAGCTTTGCCGGAACAGCATTTTTTTGATTTTAACGATTGTTCTCGGGATATAGTATACCTTTATTTTCAATAACTTGAGCTTCCTGAGAGCTGTTTTCCCGCCGGATTGCGAAGGTGCGGCGGCCAGAAGAGGGTAGATCGGTTCGAATCCGCGCCACAACTCGGTTTGCTCTCTCCAGAGCTGATTTTTTTTCAATCCGGAAGCTACCGTCAGAATCAGTTCATTGTTGAATTGATCGGAAAAGAAGGAAAGTCGGTTCAGTATCTCAAAATAAAAATAGCGGTAGATATGCATGTAGAATCGCGTTTCCAGTTCCTGTGTCCATGCCCCGTGTTGCTGGAGAAAATTTCTGACTTCGACGATGGGGCGAAAACATGTCGCAAAAAAGCGTAGATCGCTACGAGCAGTCAGAGAACCGGCATTCCTTCGTTCATAGCAGTAAAGAGTTTTCGGCAGGCAGACGACTTTATCGACATACATGAGCAGTTGCGTCGTGAAATAGAAGTCTTCTCCCAGAAGGGGATCGGGCAGATGCCGGATTTCGTTCCGGATGATGAGATTTCTCCGTATCAGCTTGTTCCATTCGTAATTTTCCACATTGGGGAAGATCGGATGCGGGGTGCGGATCATCAGGAAGGCCGGGAGAAAATCGCGTCCGGAGCCGTTGATTCGATCAGGAAATTCCGGATAAATCCGCTGGGAAAAGCGATGGAGGTGGCGGGCCTGAAAAACCGTAATGTCCGCCTCGTCCTGCAGCACAGCGTCACAGAGTGTTTCCAGGGCGTCGTCCGTCAGGTAGTCATCGGCATCCAGAAACAGGATATATTCTCCCCTGGCTTCCTTCACTCCCCGGTCCCGAGCCGGTCCCAGACCGAGATTTTTCTTATTCCGGACAAT
>ENA-UONW01003761-UONW01003761.1-human-gut-metagenome-genome-assembly--contig:-CS52-NODE-3761-length-12040-cov-6.230121_pt1 | contig 12040 bp, 8 predicted proteins | sample MGYA00242463_ERZ724010 | MGnify/ENA metagenome assembly ERZ724010 | reverse complement strand
ACGGTATGTTCCATATTATATACAAACTGAACAAGGAACCTAAGAAGAAATGATGTCTCTCAACGACTATGTCAATTGTTGCAAATGTATGTTATCTGGTATTCCATGCAGGTATGGAATGTATAGATCCTTTAATTGGGGCTTTATGAGACAGTTTCTTCAATGTTTAGTGCATATTTCATAGAAAAACATTCAAGTCAAGGTGAATTCCATATTTTGGAGTTCACCTTAATTTTTATGGACCGCTTTACTGTATGTATATGCTCTTTCAATGTATATTATTGATATTTTTGTATAGTAGTTGCATTAGTATCTATGTAAAGACCGTGATGAATTGTCTTGTGGTCTGATACATACAGTTATGTGCTTTTAGTCTTGAATTGGTATATTATATAAGTCTAATAATAGATTTTACTATGAAAAATAAGTTCTTATTACTTGTCTTGTGTTTATTTGTCGGATTATGTTCCGATTTGTCTGCGCAGTATGTTCATCCCGGAATGAACCATACTAAAGCCGACCTTGATAGGGTCAAACAGAAAGTTCTTGCTGGAGAACATCCCTGGATTGACGGCTGGAATGCCATGTGTGCCGAGCGAGATGCCAGAGCCGATTTCAAGGCATCTCCTAAATCGACGGTTGGAGGTTCTGACGGAACGCGTCAGAGAGCTTCGCGTGATGCTGCCGCAGCCTATTATAATATTCTCCGTTGGTATGTGACAGGCGATGAATCGCATGCCAGGTGCGCTGTCGACATTCTCAATGCCTGGTCGTCAAGCATAAAGTCGGTAGTTACCGGTGAACTGCTTCAGCTCCCAATACGTGATTTCCTTCAGGCTGCCGAGATTGTCAGACTTTATCCTGGATGGAAAACAGAAGATGTTGAACGCTTCAAGACTATGTGCCGTGATTATTTTTATCCTGCCTGCAAGGACGGGCGTTCTCACGCGTGGCCGGGATGGGGTGGACCGGCAAATTCTGATTGCCTCTACATCGGCATATTCCTTGACGACAAAACCATGGTAGAAGATGCAGTTGAATACTATAAGAATGGAGAAGGCGGAGGGCGAATGACCAACGGCATCGCTTTCGACGGTCAGCCCGTTGAGATGGGGCGCGACCAACCTCATGCTGCAATCGGCATAGACTCATATGCCGAATTTTGCCAGGCTTTGTGGAATCAGGGGATAGATATGTTCTCTTACAAGGATAATCTTTTGATGAAAGGTTTTGAATATTTCTATCGATTCAATCTCAATCATCCTGTAGAGTGGACGCCTATTGATTATTTCGGACATAAGTTCTATTATCCTGCTACTTCTAACAATTCTCCGGCTTCAATGCCTCAGAACAGAATCTACGCCAACGAGTTGGCATACCATCATTATGCCGACCGTATGGGACTTGATGTTCCAAACATGCGCAAAATGGTCAATCTGAAAAATATAGGAATACTCACAGGAGTGATGTTCAATTACACAGACACATCTACTGTCTATATTCACAGACCAGTGCCTCCAGCACCGACAGGACTCAATACTGCTCCTGGAATAAGCCAGATATATTTGTCGTGGAAAGCACCTGATGGTGACATTGCAAACGGTTATGATGTCCAGCGCTCTGAGTCAGTCGATGGAGCTTTTGTCGATATTGCTTCGTGGACAGAGAATACTTCGACAGACTATACAGACAGAAATGTCAAGCCTGGCGTGACATATTATTATCGCGTGCGTTCCAAGAACCAGTCCGGTGCAAGCGGCTGGTCCGATGCCGTAGCGGCAAAAGCTGTTGAAGGTTCTACTGTTTATCCGTCAGGATGGACTCAGCAGGATTTGGGCAAGGAGGATTGGATGGTCGACGGTGTTACGTTGTTCGATACTGTACGTGGTAATTCTTTTGTAATTAAAGGTTCCGGACGCGACATATACAATCCGGCACAACCTGAAGGTAATTTCACTTATGTATATGTTGATGGTGATTTTGAACTGACCACACGTGTATATGATGGTGAACAAAACGGCAAACAGCTGAAAGAAAAGTTTGGAATAATGGTGAGAGAGTCTGTTGATGCTTCATCGCCGAAGGTCATGCTGTGGATAGGCGACAACGGTACGCGCTTAACCAATTTTATATGGAGGGGTACATCCGACGGTGGTGGCTGGATTAACGGAAGTGACCATACATGGATACCTCTGTGGTTGCGCCTGCGTCGTACCGGCAATGTCTTTGAGGCTTATGTTTCAGCTTATGGCGATGATTGGCATCTTATCGGAAGTTCTGAAATACCGTTCGCCGATGGTTGTCTGGTCGGACTTTGGGTATGCGGTGGTGCCGGACGTGCAGAGGGATATACTGTAAGTTTCGATAACACATCGTTGACGGTGGAATCTACGTCCAGACCGTCTGCTCCATCATCTTTTAAGGCATCTGCCAAAAACAGCACACAGGTGCAGGTGTCGTGGAACAAACCTGCAGGTGCTTCTTGTTTTACGTTGAGCCGTGCTCAGGCTTCGGATAGAAAATTTGTAGATATAGCCCGCAATCTTCATGCCCTTTCTTTCAGTGACAATGGTCTTGAGCCTTCAACTGATTACATATATGCTTTGACAACAGCGAATGCCGGCGGTGAAAGTGATACGGTATTTGCGGAAGTCACAACAAAAGCGCTGAAGTTGCCGTCAGCCCCTTCGGGCTTGGTGGCATCGGCAAAGAACTCATGTATCAAACTTTCATGGCAACCGACTTTGGAACAGACAGAAAAGTACATTGTACGTAGGCGAGGCAAGAATATTTTTTCTGATTTTGTTTATATCGGTGAAACTGAAAAGACTGATTATGTAGACAGTACAGTAATGAATGACAGCGTATATTATTATAGAGTTTGCTCAGTCAATTCGATAGGAGAGGGTTCGCCGGCCGGAACATCCAAGCTTACTCCCGTTTTGGGCGATGAGCATTGTTTCCCATTCAACGAAGCAGTAGATGACAAGTCTGCCGATGAATGGGACGCCTCCGATGAGGCTGTACTGCATGATGCTTCTTTTACGGCTGGTAAGTTTGACAAGTGCATATCGCTCGACAAGAATCGTGGCTCGTATGTAGAATTGAACAAAGGTATTGTTGATGGTTTTAAAGATTTCACTGTTTGTGCATGGGTTTACCCGTCTCGTTTGGATACTTGGGCGCGGGTTTTCGATTTTGGCAACAACACCGACTTTTATATGTTTTTATCCGTTCGTGACGCTTCTGGTAAGGTTCGTTACGCAATCGATGCAGGCAACGGTGAGCAAGGGTTGAGCACTGAAGTTTCATTGTCGACCGGCAGATGGACTCATCTTGCTGTTTCCCAAAACGATTCTGTAGTTATTGTGTATGTCAATGGTAAGGAAGTTGCACGTTCAAATACGTTTACCATTTGTCCTTCTGATCTCGGCATAACGACCTGCAACTATGTAGGTCGCTCCCAATTCAGTTCCGATCCCCTGTTCAGTGGACGTATAGATGAGCTGCGCATATATTCTCAGACGCTGACAGCTTCGCAGATAGAACGTATATACAAAGCCAAAAGTCAGTCTATATCCATGGATGCAGAAGCCCAAATAACCGCAGATGTGCTTTATTATGATCCGGCTTCAGCCTCTTCTGGCCTTCCTGTAAGTTATTCCACAGACGATTATAGAATTGCCAGTGTCAATAAGAACCAAATTCGTATCAGGCGCGAAGGCACAGTCAATATCACAGCTTCTCAGCGTGGAAATCTCGATTATGCACCTGCACCCAAAGTTGTGCAGCACCTGACCGTATCTGTGGCAGATGGTATATCTGATGTTGATTCTGATGAAGGCGAAGTGTATGAGGTGCGGTGCTTCAACATTTCCGGTTGTCCTGTTGATGCGCCTTGTAAAGGAATCAATATTATCAGGTATAGTGACGGTTCGGTAAAGAAAGTCTTGGTAAGATAGTTTTGGGGGACTTTGTGTTTCTTTATTATCGAAGTGAAATGTACCGTATGCTTTTTGAGTATAATATATGCTTGTCTGTATAAATAACATCAGCGTCGCAAACTTTCATGGTTTGGACGCTGATGTTATTAAGTTTTCATTTATGTGTCTTGGAGGCATCTGCACGTAGCGTGAGTTTTATTTGCCGTTGCTTTTCTGCTCGAATTTCTCCCAAAGTCCGTCAACTGTTTCTATCGGAATGTCCAAGAGTTTCATCTGACGGAACAGTTCCGGAAGTTTTTCGTCCATGAATGCCTTTCGTCTGTTATCCATTATGCACGCGCGTGCATCTTCTGAGACGAAGTATCCCATTCCTCGTTTGGTGTAAATTATCCCCAATCTCGTGAGGTTGTCGTATGCCCTTACGACAGTATTTGTGTTCACCTGCAGTGTTTCCGACTGCTCCCTGACACTTGGAATTCGCTCTCCGGCGCCGTATCGTCCGGAAAGAATGTCATCGCAGATTCTGTCAGCCATCTGCAGATATATGGCTTTGTCATTCCTGAAGTCAGTCATTTTCCTTAGTGTCCATTTCAAAGTTTTTCAGAAGTCTGTATCCCCATACAAAGCAGACGGCCGCCATTGCTGTTGCAACAACGATGGCTATGATTCTTGCAGCCGTTTCTTCTATGTAGTCTGCTATTGCCAACGGCAGTATAAACATTATGCACATGCCGATGATTATACTCCAGAAAGCGAGTTTTGAAAATCGTTTCCTTGAAATCACGAACATTTGGAACCATGTCAGTATGAATAGACTGTAGGTTATGCCATATGCTGAGCCAATGTCTATTCGGAAAAATACAGTAATCAGACCGTCGCCTTGACCCATGATTGCTGATACTGCGGTGAGAAATGCCGATGCTATAGGTATGGACAGCACCGTAAAGGCAATTATGATCAACAGTGTTTCTACATATAGTGCCATGTATTTCTCTAGTGTCGAAGCTGGTATAGTTTGCCTCTTTGTCACCATATCTGTATGGAGAGCTATGAATTGTACAGCTGATATTGTAACGAGCATTCTTTCTGCAGCCTCTACACTTTCGCTTGCGTCCCATGAATTCGTGATTAAAGCAAGTAGTGAAATTGCAATGATGAGGCATATTGCCAGTGTAAGAGTCTTGATTTTGTTGGTTCCATATATCTCATTGATTTGAAGACGGCAAAGCTGCATCATCCTTTTCAAGCTGAAAGTTTTCATTTTATCCCTCCTTTGATTACGGCGTTGAACAATATTTCCAATGGTATATCGCTTTCTTCCTCCATGCTTTTCTTCCTCAGTACCTTGTAGCCTTCAGGGCATACTTCATGGTACACTGCATTTTCTGTACTGTTGCTGATGCCGAATGAGTATTCGTTTGAAAGTTCATTCATCGATTTGCAGAAAAATGAACCGTCGTTTCTGATAATCATCACGTCCGACAGTATGTTTTCAATGTCTTTCATGACATGTGTAGATATTACGGCTGTCCGGCTGTCATCAAGATGTCTCATCAGCAACCTTCTGAATGCATTCCGCGACGGCAGGTCCATGCCGTTCAGCGGTTCGTCGAGAAGCAGTACTTTTGTACCGAGAGACAGCAGAAACGAAAACATGAATTTGTGCTTCTGCCCCAAAGACAACTGTTCGAGGTTGGGCGTATCATAATCGATGCCGAACTCGTTAAGACAATCCATAAGTACTGATTTGCTGAAAGTTGGGTAGAACACAGAGTTCAATGATGTGAATTTGTCTACGCTCTGTTTGGGAAGTTGCACAGTTGCCGGCATAAACGCAATGTTCTGCAAATATGCTATTTCTCTGTTCCTTGAATTGTTTCCGGCAATGACAATTTCGCCTTTCTTGGGAAACAGCATTCCTGAAATGAGCTTCAGTAGTGTAGTCTTTCCTGAGCCGTTAAGCCCGAGCAGACCGTATATCCTGCCTTCGGCAATATGTGCCGAGGCTTCCGAAATTACCGCTTTGTCTGCAGTATACCAGTAGGTTACATTGCTCAGCTCTATCATAGTAGGTGCTTTTAGTGTATTATATGTTTAACTTTTGTACTGTACCACAATTGTGGTACAGTACAAAAGTATATAAAAGCGAAATCAAACTGCAGAAATATGTGTTAAATTATGTTGTATGGCTTGACGGACGTATATAAGCATTTATTCAACGGCTTATTTACACTTATGATATGCTTGTTGATATTCCCGCTTTTCACATTTAAGGCTGCGTCGCACGCCGCTTAATGACGCTCTCAGTACTTCTTAGTAAGTACTGGAATACTGCCCAATAAGTATTGCAATACTGGTGCGGAGGTATTCTAATACTTCTCAAGAAGTACTGAAACTGTTGTAAGGTGTTGTTGTTCAGATTATTGAGGGTCGTTGTCTGCGGTCCTAAGACAGATTTTTACGTTATCGGTTCCAGTTCAATTTCATGACATATCTGTCGAATTCCATGTTTTCGTCTGCACCGACTTTCTTTAGTACTGAACGTATAAGCTTCTGCTCCTTTGGAGAAATGTGCATGGCTCCGCGCCTGCGCATGAAATATGGGTTATGTCCGAAATAACTGGTCAGTACATTCATGAATTCGTAATACTGGTCGGGATACATGTGTTTCTGCATGCCGATGAAGCCGAGAGCAAAGCGGGTGGGCGAACTGTCTCTGTAGAAATGGCATGTCGTTGACTTGCCTTGCTTTGCCGGGTTCAGTATGATTACTGTGTCCTTGTCGTCCGGCAGATTCTTCCATGCAATGGCTCTTAGGCATGTCTCTGCTGCAGGGCAATCTTCGGCTGTGCAGTGTGCGAAGTTTTTAGGTACTTCATTGTAATCTATCTTGCTCATCTTCACTTCCTTTTTTATTTAATATTTATATATACTGTATTATAAACACTACTGCAATATTATTGGTTCATATATATTAATATTGCAATGTATGTGTCATTGGTACGCGATGGTTTCAATAAAATTCTTTCCGGCGAGAAAGTCTTTGTCTTTGCCGTAAAGTGGAGAGTATTTCCCTTCGGGCATGTCGGACAGGACAATCTCATTGCAGGCCCTTCCTGCAAAAACTTTGTCGGTCGTGGCTGTGTTGAGTGCCGTAGTGGCAATGCTTGCCAAAGCTCCTGCAAATCCGTGTCCGCCCCATTTTGATGTATCCAAAGTTATCCGTCCTTCCCTGTTATAGAGAATTTCACCTGTTTTTGTGGAACGAAGTAGGTATTCTATATCTACTGTGAGCTCTCCTAAAAGGTTGTCTCTTGTCCATTCTTTGATGACAGTGAACATCACGGCGTCTGCGCCAAGCACATCCTTGAATATGTCAAGTTTGCCGTCTATGAACTTTTCTGCATTGTCTATGTTGTTCTCTTTCAGTATATTCAATGTGATGTATGGCGAAAATACGTAATATCCTTTCTCGCACAGCGGCTTGTAGAGTGCGGTGTAGAAATAGTCTTTTGCCTCTTTGTGCGCAGTCTTGTTTATGGAAGGCATGACGGCTATGGTCAAAGGCTTCTCTTCATACATCCTTGGGTATTGCTCGCCAAGCGTTTTCGACGAAATTGGTGTTTTCATTGTGCTTGACTGGGTCTGGCATGAGCAGATGCCGATTACGACAAATAGGATTACAGCCGTAGCTTTTATAGCTGATTTTATTTTGATGTTTTTCATTGTTCTAATTGCTTGATGAGTTTGTAAATGTATTTGTCTGATTCAGGATATAATTTTGCTTCTTCCTTTATATATTTAAGCCCATCTTTCTTTTTCCCTGTTTTATAAAGCATGTAGCCGTACTCAGCGTATATTCCAGGTGGAACAGTCTTGCGTAGGCTTGTTTGATGGTCAATCATCTTTTTGTATTCTTCGAGAGTATAGTTCTTAAATTCCTCAGTATGGCTCTTAGTGTAGCCGTAGGTTGCATCCTCATAGTCGTACCATGAGTAAAGTGATTTATTTGTCGTGCACGACGAATATATAAATGCTGATGCAGTAATTAAAACTGGTAGATATGGCAATTTTCTGATTCTCATAAGTCCTTTAGTTGTTATGGTTGTGTAATATTAATGCTGTTTCTCTGTCTACATCATTTGTTGGTGGTATCCTAATTGTTTATACGCAAAAATCATAAAAAATATTGAAGTGAACAAGTTGATTTATATTTTGCTGATTTTTTTATCATAAAACTATTCGGCCGTGTTTATAGCGTTGTTGCTCAATATGTAAATATTTAAAGTGAAAAACGGATATAAATTTGCTTTTTTATGTAAAAATCCCTAATATTGTGCAAATTGTCAATTGTGGGGTTTGGGTTCTGTCCTGCTTTTGCGTAATGATTGAGCAGAATCTTTTGTTAACTTTATTTTTAATAGCATGGGTAAATCTTTACATTTATCTTTGGCAATGCTGACATTTGCTGCATTGCCGTGCGCAGTTTCCGCACAGTCCGTCGGAGATGTTATTCAGAGCACTTCGGGGGATTACAAGGCCTATAAGGTAATAGGTGAAAATCTTATCACGAACGGCTCATTTGATGACGGAGTGAACGGTTGGTTCAACGGCACTTGGAGTCCGGCTGTGGCTACAGATTATGTGATTTCTGAAACTGGCTGTTTTGATGGCGGAGCTTATATTTCAATTTCTGCTGGAGGAGTCTCTTCTGAAAAGACACTGCGTAATCATGCACAGGTGGAGCCAGGAAAGACTTATATGTATCTTTGCTACACTGGTGGAAGTGCACCTGCTTCAAACAATCTTCAGTACAATGCTTTGTGGAGCTCGACAGATGGACAGACTGAAGGAACAAAGCTGTATGAACTGAAATGGAACGGCTCATGGACTCAGAACACTTTCGTGTTTACTCCAGAAGAGTATACTTGGGTCTGCACTCGTAACTCTTGGACAAGCAATGCCTATATCGACGGAGTATTCATCGGTGAGGTTGAGGAGCTTAGTCCTAATATTCCAAGACTGCAGGCTGAAATAGATAAAGCGAAAACATTTGAAGATGAGGTTGTTAAGGCACAGCTCGCTGAACCTATAGCTGCCGCAGAGGCTCTTCTCGGCAGTTCCGATGCCGAAGCAGTGGTTGAGGCAATAAAGACCCTGGAAGCTGCAGTGGCTCAGGCAGAAACATTGAATGAAGCTATAGGAGAACTCCGTGCTGAGCTGATTAAGGCCAATCTTCTTGGAGTGGGCGAGAGCGATGTTGCTGATATAGAGGCCGCTCTTGCTGATGCTTCTACAACTGTTGATGATGTCAATACTATGTTGAACACATTGAATGTCCTCGAATTCAACGCTGTAAAGGCCAACTATCCTTATGCTACACCGCTTGGCGCATGGACTAATCCTATTGGAGGTGGTACATCAAAGGGACAGCATTGGAGCGGTGACGAGAACAGAACATACTTCGATAAGTGGAATGGTTCACCTGCCACATATACAATGAGTCAGACTGTAACGCTTCCTGCTGGAGAATATGTACTGAAGGCTGCCGGACGTGTTCCTTCAAATGCGTCATTGACAATGTATGTAAACGAATTGTCAGCGGCTTTCCCTGTTAATGCCGATACAGGATACGGTATTGATGTGGAAGGTAATGCAAATTTCTCTGCCGACGGAACTTATGCCAACAACAACGCAGGTCGCGGATGGGAATGGCGTTTCATCCCATTTACAGTTGACGAGACAAAGGATGTTGCTCTTTCTGCTGTTCTTGAAGTAAACAATTCATGGGGTAGTATTTCAGATATTGAACTGTTCAGCAAGAGTCTTGTATATATTGACAATTGGAAGATAGCAAAGGCTTCAGCTGAAACAGCACTTGCTGATGAGGAATATGCTGTTGTTGCCGGTGCCGTAAGAGCTGCTCTCCAGGCTGAAGTTGCCAAGGAAGAGCCTACAGGCGGTGAAGAGGAATATACAGCAGCTGCTCAGGCTTTGAAGGATGCTGAGGCTGCATTCAAGGCCGCATTGCCTACATATCAGTCTTATGCTTCTCAGGTAGAGATTGCAAAGGCTGTTTCTGCAGACGTTACAGAATATGAAGCTCTTCTTACAAGCGAAACTGCTACAGTGGATGAACTTTCTGCCGCGTTGTCTGAATTGAACGTATTGCAGTATAATGCAGTTGGTGAAAACTATACTCTTGATGTAACCAACCTCATCGGCGATGTTTCTGCATGGAATGGCGATATGATTGTAAACAAGAGTCAGCACTGGGACGGAAGCAGTACTTCTACTTATTTCGAGCAGACTGGTGACAAATGGGGCTCTTCAGCATGGACTACATACGCTGACACTGCAGTCACACTTCCTGCAGGTAAATATGTTCTTAAGTTCACAGGACGTTCTTCCGACGGTGTTTCTGCTTATGTTTCTGTAAACGATGAAAAAGTTTATTTGCCTTCTAAGGGTGATGTCGGCTTCGGCGTAGATGTTGAAGGTAAGGCTAACTTCTCTGCCGACGGCACTTATGCTAACAATAATGCCGGTCGCGGTTGGGAATGGCGTTTCATTCCTTTCGAACTCACAGAAGATACAGAAGTGGCATTCAAGATTTATGCAGAAACAAATACTTCTCATCAGTGGGTAAGTATCACTTCTGTAGCCCTTGTCCAGGAATACAACGAGGCTGCAGCACTTGAAGCAGCTAAGGCTCAGTTGAAGTCTGCTATCGACGAAGCAACTGCTATTGTTGAGGCTAAGGCTAATGTAGGCGATGCTTTGTTCTGCATACCTGAATCTGCAATAGAAACACTCGGTGCTGCCGTTGAGGCTCAGAAGGCTGTTCTCGACAGCGAGGATGCAACTCTTGAAGGCGTTGAAGAAGCTACAACCGCTATGCAGGCCGCTATCGACGCTTACAAGGCAACTCCGGTAAATGCTCCTAAGGCTGATGCTGAATATACTATCACACAGACTGCGTCTAACCTCACAATGTCTCTCGAGGATGGCGTTAAGTTGGGCGAAAGCACAACTGTCAAGTTCGAGGCTGCCGGTGACAATACATTCTATATCACAAACGGCAACGGTGAATATGTTTACTATTCTGGTACAGGCAATGACAGCTGGAGCATGTCTGTTTCTGCTGACAACAAGGCTGCTTGGACTATCACTGCTGTAGGCGACGGAACTTACACTATCAAGGGTAAGAACGGATTCATCGGAACTGATGATACAGCAGTTGGCTCTAATTGCTACGGAAATAAGAAGGATGCAGACGAAATGAAGTACTGGACAATCGAAGAGTATACAGGACCTCAGATTATCACTCCGGATATGTTCGAAAAGGTTCTTGATGTTGATGCAACATACAATGTTAATTACAAAGCAACAGAAGAAGCTTCTGTTAAACTCGACATCATGTCTATAGCCGCGGCTCTTCAGATTCAGAATATGGCTGATGTAAAGGTTTATGTTCTTAATGGAGAAGGTGCAATGGTTGAGGCAGCTAACATGGGATTCACTAATTTGTGGTTCAATTCTAATGGTGTCGCTTGCGCTGAGGATGATGCAGATGCCGCATTCTATGTAAGAATCAGCCAGTCATTTACAGATTTGATGGCCGGACAGAATCCAGACGTAGTTAAGGAAAATACAGATTACAGCGCTGTTGTATATATCGTATCTGGCGATAAGCTTGCAGCAGTCAATATTGCTTACAATGTAGGTGTAAATGTTGGAATCAACGGTATCAGTGTTGACAATGTTGCTTCTGCTGAATATTACACAATTGACGGCAAACAGTTGAATGCACCAGCTAAGGGCTTGAATATTGTTGTATACAAGATGACTGACGGTACAACAAAAACTGTAAAAGCTTATGTAAAATAAGTAGTGAAAAATAAGCGCTGATATATATTAGCGCATATATCCAAATAGGTCGTGGCAGGATTTATTTCTTGCCACGATTTTTTTTATTTCTTTATTTTGCTGAATTTCAGTCCATTGAGAAAAATTTTGAAAATTTCTTCGAAAAAAGTCATGAAAATATTTGGTGCGTAATGTAAAAAGCTCTACCTTTGCACTCGCTTTCGGAA
>ENA-UONW01003756-UONW01003756.1-human-gut-metagenome-genome-assembly--contig:-CS52-NODE-3756-length-12048-cov-6.074794_pt1 | contig 12048 bp, 4 predicted proteins | sample MGYA00242463_ERZ724010 | MGnify/ENA metagenome assembly ERZ724010 | reverse complement strand
CTTGTCAATCTCTCCCGCCGCAAGGCGCGGACGATTCTCACGGCGCTTTCGATGGCGATCGGCGTGATGTGCATCGTCGTTCTCATCTCGGTCGGTCTCGGCTACGAGGCGGCATACCGGGAAAACATCGAGGCGATGGGAAGCCTGACGAAGATCGACGTGACCCCGCCGAGCGACTCTACCGGCGGCCGCACCGCGCTTCTCAACGACAAGGCGGTCGATGCGTTCAAAAGCCTCAACGGCGTGGAGGCGGTGACGCCGGTCGTGCAGGCGACGGCGTGGCTGCAATCCGGGTCTTATATCGGCTCTGCGAAACTATACGGCATTGACCTGTCTACGGCAGAGAGCTTTCTCATCTACCCCGTAGAGGGCGAAATGCCCGGCGCGGGCACGCATCTTAGACCCGAGATCATGTTCACCGACGATATGGCGGCGTCGTTCGCAGACCCCGATAAGGACTGGGAGTTTGCATTAAACGCGGACGGCACGCCGAAGGTGGATATTCTGCACTCGACCGTCAAGCTGACCTTCGACTACTCGAACCTCTCGGGCGAGTATCAGGAGGGGGAGGACGGGCGCGCGGTGTCGGCGGGCAATATGTACCGTCTCAACATCTCCGGTCTTTGCTCCGCGCAGAACTACACCTACGCGACGAGCGGCTTTCTCGATAAGACGCGGCTTGAAGAGTGGATCAGCGCGAACAGCGCGTTCATCCCGCAGCGGTCCTTAGAAGACACCGGCGGGCAGAAGACCTACGATCTGGTTTGGGTCAAAGCCGCAGAGGGCGACGACGTGCAGGCGATTGCGAAGGTCATCCGCGACGCGGGCTTCCAGACGTACAGCCTGAACGATATGCTGGAGAGCGTCAAAAAGCAGTCCAACCAGATTCAGGGCATGCTGGCGGCGATCGGCGCGGTGTCGATGCTCGTGTCCGCGATCTGCATCGCAAACACGATGATGATGTCCATCAACGAGCGGCGAAAAGAGATCGGCGTTCTCAAGGTGCTGGGCAGCGAAATGACCGATATCATGTTCATGTTCATGGTCGAGGCGCTGCTGGTCGGCATTGCGGGCGGCCTGTTCGGCATGGGGCTGAGCTTCGGTATGCGGGAGCTGATCCCGGTGCTGTTCTCCGACATGGACGTGCGCAGCATCATCCCGGTGTGGCTGGTCATCGTGGGTCTGGGCTTTTCCGGCATTGTGGCGCTTTTGTCCGCGCTCGCGCCCGCCATTGGCGCAATGCGCATTTCGCCATTGGAAGCCATTCGGGCGGAGTAATGGATCTGATTCAAAAGGAGTAGCACTATGAAATTAAAAAAAGCAATTCTGGTACTTATTGCTGCAGCAATCGTTGTTGCGATAGGTGGAACGGCTGTTTTGGTGCTGCAATACTTCTCTGAAACAGCTGCGGCCGCTAATTCAAGCGGAGATTTGGAAATAGATTATCTCATAAAGGACAATGAATCAGATACAGAAAATACTGCGCAGCAGGAAAGCAAGAATATTTTCCAATGGTTGATTGCAAGGCTCTCCGCAGATAAATCCGAAGCAGTTGAAGTTACACCGCAAAACAGTTCGATTACGGAAAATGGGCAAAGAACAACTGGCCGGCCCAGTGTGGACCTTGCCGATAGCGATGGTCAGGAGATTCAAAGTGCGGTAGGGAAAAATGGATCCAAGACAACAGCTCCGTCAAAGAATGCAGCTGACAACACGGGCAAAAATGACAATTCCGCAGAGCAGCGACCGGGAGATTCCACGATTGATGACCCAGATGAGGAAGAAAAACCGTCGGGCGATACGGTCACAATGACGATTCGCTGCGATACTGCCGTAGCCAAAGGAATGAGCACGGAAGCAAAGTGGGCAGGGATCGTTCCTCCAAGTGGTGTTATCCTGCCGGTTACAACATTTACGATTGAACCGGGCGAAACGGCGTTCAGTGTCCTGCAGCGTGCAAGTAAGCAATATATGTTCCAAATGGAGTACAGTGGAACGAACGGATCACAGTATGTTGAGGGAATCAATAACCTTTATGAATTTGACGGCGGCCGCTGGAGTGGGTGGATGTACTGTGTCAACGACTGGTACCCAAATTATGGCTGCGGACAGTATGCCTTAAAGAATGGCGACGTTATTGAATGGAATTATACCTGTGATCTTGGTAAGGACCTTGGTCAGGAATGGGTTGGCGAAGATTGGACGGAAACGCACGAATGATTCGCAGATCCAGGCATGACCAGTTCCCATAGTAGTATGCAAATCCGTGTTGTGGAGCGCGCCCAACATGCAGTTAGGCGCAGGAGAGAAAGGAAGGTGGACAACAAAAGCAATAATAAAAGTACGGAAGGAAATCAGACACGATCACATCTAAAAAATGAGAAGGAGCATGTTATGATGAACAAAAAAAGAGTTCTTGCACTGCTGATGGCAGTTGTTATGATCATGGCTTTTGCCACGACTGCATTTGCCGCTACGCTGATCAGCCACACAGAGGATACCAGTGTTCTGACGCTGACATCCACGGGGAACACGGTGACTTACACTGCGGTCACCGTTGAAGGCGATCCGAATGGTACAGGAACCGGCTATCCGGATGTTACGACGTATTCGTACTACATCGAACTCCCGGAGACGGAAGAAACGGTGGATTCTGTTCCTGTTACAGCAACCTATGGTTTAAATAAAACGCTTAAGATTAACGGCGAAACGCAGGAATATGAAATCTCGGGGAGAAAATATGTAACCTCGCTGAATCTGAATTTCTCGTCTGGCTCGAAACTGTTTGAGATCTACTCCGGAACAACGCTGGAGCGCGCCTTTGTCGTCAATGCTGGCATCAGCGGTGATACGCTTTCCAATGTCACCATGCGCATCAATGTCCAGAATGCCTATACATGGCTTGGTACGGCGGGAAATTCCATGAACGAAACTTCCAGCGCGGGTCTGGAGTATTTGAAGACTGCGACCGGCATTACCGTTACCAACAATGTTGCCTCTGATATGAGTGCGGTTACGATTACTGGTCTCCCTGCCGGTTCGACCGCAATGACTGCTCTGTATTATATCTGCGGTGGCGTTCAGGATGGCAGTGCTGTCAAGCTCTATAAGAACGGTGCTGACATTACGACGACTGGTCTTGGTATCGATATCAAGGGTACCGGTTCTGATGGAGCCGGACACTACACCTATATCTCCGCAATGGGCAAAAAGGCAGCGTCTAGTGCGGAAGCAGACAAATGGCTTGGAGAAAGGTCGACAGAACGATTCTCGGGCTGGCTGTATCTGAATCGCGAGAGCAACGGTACGTATAGTATGCCATCCTATGGTGCGGCACAGTACACGCTGACGGACGGCGAAGATATCGTGTGGCTGTTTACGAACAATTTTGGAGACTATAACATCCTTAATCCTTCAAGCGCGTCCTAATTAATTACCCCCCAGCAGGAAACGAAAGTTTCCTGCTGGGGGAGCACGTAAACAGTTGGAGGAGAAGAAATGAAACGATTCACACGGATAATTGCCAGCATACTGGCTGTAATACTTTTACTGGGAAGTGTTTCGGTTTATGCCCTGCCGGATATCCTGAATACCAATAGATGGCCGGATCCCGGAAATAATCAGGAAACAATCATAACCTATGACTGGGCGTATCGCGCAATGGTGATCCCGGAGCTTGATTCGAGCCGCTATGCGGATACTACAAAGGAAAAGTGGTCAAACGAATATACGTTCAGCAACAGGTTTGACCTACCCTACCTGACAGGGCAGGGAGAATCGGCAGTGGAGGGAACGCTTTTCCGGTGGTATCCCGGTAACTTTACTGTTCCAGCAGATGCGGTACATACGTCCGAAAAAAATGATTATAGCGTAACAATTCAGATATATACTTACCCGACAGTTTCAACGAACCCGACAAAGGGAACGCTGCAAAAAACTCTGGAGCAAAGGGATTATTACACACCGCAGTGTGTGTACACGGAGTTTACCTATGGAGGAATTGCGCGGGAAACCCCCAGGTTCATCATGGGATTGCGGGAAAGTCCGTATCCCTATACGGATGCTGAAATTGAAAATGCACTGAAGCTGCTTCCGCAGTTTCTTGATACATACAATCGCCTGGAGTCTGTGATCAATCAGATCTACGCTAAAGTGCAGCAGGAGCCCGGGAAAGCAGGCCCCGGCGACTATCACCCCATTTATACCTATATGCTCTTTAATGAGCTTCGGCGCATCAGCAGCCTCTTTACTGGGTCAGCTATTGTAGACGAGAGTGCGAAAAACATTGCTTCGCTGCAGGAGAAGTTTTTAACGCAGTTGAAGCACGGCGATGCGTCCTATTATGAGCCGAAACAGCTCGAGGCGCAGCTTACGACAGCGGAATGGTGGCTTGATTTTGCCGATACGCACCGGATAGACGAACCGAACATTACGGCCTTTACATTGGCAGGCTCGCCAGGTGTGATCGACGATGATGCGCATACCATTACAGTATATCTGCCGGAGGGGTTTGACCGTACAAAACTGACAGAAGCGGATGCAGCGGTTCAGACAAATGGCTGGACACATGCAACACTGAAGGGCAGTTTCGCGCAGAATACAGCCTCCTATCAGGTCGTAGCGTATGATGAGACATCAAGCGTGACCTATAATGGTCCGGGGCAGGGGAATCAGGAGTTCTGGGCAGATGTCCAGCAGAACTGGAAGGTAAGGATAGAAAAAGGAACCCCTGCTGCGCAAATCACATCTTTTGCCGTTAAGACAAGTGACGGGAAAACCCGTAATGCACGGATCGACCACAATGCGAAAGAAATCACGCTGAATCTTCCGTATAAAACGGCACTTACAGGACTCAAGCCGATCGTTGCATACAACGGGACTACGATCTCCGCGATCCCTTCGGATTATATGAAGCCGCAGAAGATCACAGTTTCAACTGTTGTCGGCGGGACAACCTATTCTACTGAATATACGGTTAAAATCACCGCCAATAAATCCAACGAGTGCAAACTGCTCGCATTCCGTGCAGCTGGGGTTGACGGCGAGATCAATGAAGAAGCTGGAACAGTCACACTTCAGGTTCCGTATGGAACGGATCTGACGAAGCTCGCGCCGGAAGTAACGATTTCTGAGTTTGCGTCCTGTAGCCCGACAAGCGGCGCTGTACAGGACTTCTCAAAGGATGCTGTAAAGTACATAGTTACAGCGCAGGACACTAACACAACAAAAGAGTATCTTGTTACTGTCACGGCTGCCGCAGCTGATGACGATACAAAGATGCAGTCCTTCTCCTATCAGGGAATTGCCGGAACGATCAACACAACTGTCGGAACGGTAAAACTGGAGGTTCCGGCCGGAACGGATTTAACAAAGTTTGCTCCGACCATCGTTATTCCGTCGACTGCTACGGTTGAACCGGCTTCTGGCGTAGCGCAGGACTTCTCCAAAGGCCCCGTGACTTATACCGTTACTGCGCAAAGCGGAAAGAAGCAGAGCTATCAGGCAACGGTTACATGCAAGGCGGCAGAGGTCGACGAGGCGCTGGTCGAGCGGATGCAGACCCTTCTGGATAAGATCATTGCACGCTATCGCAAGACGGTGACAAGCGAGAGCACGGACTGGGAGTTTATGAACCTCGGGTTCTACGACCATAAGCTTCGTAAGCCGGGCGATGCGCTTCCGCTTAATTTTGATATTGAGCAGCAAGCCACGGAACTCAGCCGCGTAAAAATGACGGACTATGATCGCGGCATTATGATGTTCACCGCACTTGGAATTGACGCGACGAAGCTGGATGCGTATGCGGGAAAGGATATCATATACTCCACAAAAAAGGAAACTGTCAATATCAACAACCTTGTGGAGCAGCTTTATAATTACCCTGTTGATGATACGATCAATGGCCCGATCTTCTTCCTGAATGCGGTCGACATGGGTAATTATACAATTGCGGCAGATGCCAAGTGGACGCGTGAGGATATCCTGAATACACTTCTGGCGCATGAGTATGGTTCTGATAAATTCCAGCTTGACATGGTCGCCATGCTGATGCAGGCAATCGCACCCTATCAGGATGAATACCCAGCCGTTAAGCAGAAGCTGAACGAAGGTTTGGATATCATTCTTGGCAACAAATCGGCGCCGGATTGCGTTGGAATGAAGCCCGGATACATTTTCTATTCGACCGGCTATGATAACAGTGAGGTTACGGCACAGGTCATTTGCGCGCTCTGCGCAATGGGCATCGATCCGAATACGGATCCGCGTTTCAGCGATGGAAACGGCAAGAGCGTCATTACGGTATGGCTGGATCTGTATGCGAACGAAGAGGAAGGCTACTTCCACCATACATCGTCTGCGCGGAACGACGGTATGGCGACGGAACAGAGCTGCTATGCGCTGCAATGGTATCTGAATTTCCTGAAAAAAGGCGGCGCGGGGCATCCGTATTCGCTGTACGCCGACAATGGCTTCGACTTCTCCAAAGAACTGAGTACCGACGCTTCGATTCTGTCCTTTACGCTCAACGGACAGAAGGGCGAAATCAAGGACGATAAGATCACAGTAAAATTCCCAGCGTCCGAGCCGACAAAGGATCTGTCTCCCGTGATCCAGCTTGCCGCCGGCGCCCGCCTGCTTGCTCCGTCTCTTCCGGTAACGTTCATTCCGGGTGCGGCGCAGCCGTTTACAGTGCAGGCCGAAGACGGAAAGACACAGAAGACCTATTATGTAACGGTCGAGCTGGATGAAAACGTAAAACCGGCAAACACTGAATATGATCTTTCTCAAGCCGTGATCAAGGACCACGATCAATACACGCTTGACGCGGCTACGATCAAGAGCAGCAAGGCAAAAGACGGAACGATTGAGATCCTGATCACCGTTCCCGCGCCCGCGGATCCTGCGAAGCTCCGTGTCACGCTGCCGCTGCCCTACGGCGCAACGAGTACGCTGATCTTCGATGGGAAAAAGAATCTGGATCTGAGCGACTGGGTCGGTTTTACGGTCACTGCCGGAAATGGCACGGTGCAGAAGTACCGGATCAAGGCGGTACAGGAAAAACTGGCAAAGATCGAATCGTTCTCGCTGACGATCAATGGGAAAAGCTATCCCGGCACTATTACCAGAACGAAAGGCGATAGCTGGAACATCTCAATAACAGGCGTGCCGTCCAATGCGAGCCTCAATAACCTCAAGCCGACCATCAAGCTGTCGGAAGGGGCATCCTGCTCGCCGCTGCCGACGCTCGCGCAGGATTTTCGGAATACTGTGATCTATACAGTAACGGGTGACGGCATGGCAACGCAGACATATACTGTCACGATTTCCACTTCCGGCGCGGTAGACCCAGCACCGGTGGATACCTCCGCAAAGATCACATCCTTTGTGATAAAGGGCAAGGCTGGTGTGATCGATCATGTCAACGGCCTGATCAAGGTCGAAGTGGACAGCAGCGTGGACCTGACGCGTGTTGCACCGGAAGTCAAGGTCAACAGCGGATGCACCGTTAATCCGGTTTCCGGGCAGGTCGTCAATCTGACGATGCCGCTTGTCTACACGGTATCGAATGGAGAGAGCCAGAAGCAGTACACCGTCACAGTCACGAAGGTCAATTCCGCGTCGCAGAATCTCTGGGAAGCAGTCGCGGGAAAGACTGATCCGAAGGGTTATCAATACAGCCCCGATACGACGCCGCGAAAGGATACCTCGTCTGCGTCGCAGACCCCGGCACCGTCCCTTGGCAGCCTACAGCTGTTGGCAAACGGAAAAGCTGCGGCTTATACACAAAGCACATACGGCAGCGAGACGGCAATCGTTCCGAACGCCTACAGCGCAGCGACGACCTATCGCCTGAAAGCACCCAAGGGGCTGCTTGGTCAGCTGACCACGGTAGGTTCCGGATTGCAGCTCGTTCTTGGCAATCTGCGCCTGACGATCGGTGAAGAAATGGATACCGCGCGCGGTCTTGACCTGACGGCAGCCGCGGCAAGTACGACGGTGCAGAATCTCTGGAAGGGACAGAAGGCAGTCACCGGACTTTGGGATATCCAGTCGGACAGCGTATCCGGCGGTATGACGATGCGGTTTGACTGTGCCGCAGCCGGAACGAACGCGCTGGTCCTGATGCGGTATAACACGTCCACTAAGAAATTCGAAGCGGTCAACGCAAAGAAATGGCGTGTGGAGAACGGAATCCTGATTGCCGAAAAGATGCCCGCCGGCATCTATGGTGTTGCAAAAAAGTGAGGAGGAACGAAGCATGAAAACACAAAAGAGGCTGTTGGCGGGGCTCTTGGCCGTCGTCATCTGCCTGAGCCTGCTGCTGGTAGCGCCAATCGCGGCAGGAGCGACAGACTGGACAAACTGGCCGGAAGGGAGCGTTGACACTCCGTACATTCAGAAGCTCACGATTGATGGAAAAGATATTACTGCATATAAAAAAAATGGAAGTGATACAGGCTATATCATCATCGATGGAACGGAGACAGGGCTTTCGAAGCAGGCAGTTATGGCTGCGATGTCAAGCCTCAAAATCTGCGTTACCCCAATGAATGGCAGCGGCATTGTGCCATATAATGAATTAACGGATGCTCAGGTAAACTGTATTGCAGCTATGTATGATGCCGCTAAGGCTGCTGATTTCCGTGCAAAGACTCCTGGTGAAACAGGCGACAGCTTCATTAAAAATATGGTGGGAGCCAGCAAAGGAGTATTGGATGGCACGGAATGTGTTGGAAAGTTTATCTCAATTGCATGGAAGGATGGCGGTGATTATTACGCTGCTCCGGAACACTGGGATAAGGCAACCGATCCGACTTACCCGTGGCCGTTGATCCAGCCGTATGCGGTCTTCTATAAAGGTGCTGCGACAACGACACCCACATGGACAAACTGGCCGGAAGGGAGTGTTGACACTCCGTACATTCAGAAGCTCACGATTGATGGAAAAGATATTACTGCATATAAAAAAAATGGAAGTGATACAGGCTATATCATCATCGATGGAACGGAGACAGGGCTTTCGAAGCAGGCAGTTATGGCTGCGATGTCAAGCCTCAAAATCTGCGTTACCCCAATGAATGGCAGCGGCATTGTGCCATATAATGAATTAACGGATGCTCAGGTAAACTGTATTGCAGCTATGTATGATGCCGCTAAGGCTGCTGATTTCCGTGCAAAGACTCCTGGTGAAACAGGCGACAGCTTCATTAAAAATATGGTGGGAGCCAGCAAAGGAGTATTGGATGGCACGGAATGTGTTGGAAAGTTTATCTCAATTGCATGGAAGGATGGCGGTGATTATTACGCTGCTCCGGAACACTGGGATAAGGCAACCGATCCGACTTACCCGTGGCCGTTGATCCAACCGTATGCAGTCTTCTATAAGGATGCCGCTACACCGACGTTGGAGATTACCTCTATCACTACGCGGAATTTGAAGAAGCTGATGGAACACTATGCCACACCGGATGCGGGTGTAGAGGCGTATGTCAACACCAAAAACGCGGAAGAAGGGACCAAACTGAAAATCGTGCAGGTCAAAAACGCAGCTGGTGACACACTGGAAACGCTGACGACCGGTCTGGACATGACAATCGGCACGATTAATGCGAAAGGCGTTGCGACGATCACCATCAAGACGACGGCACAGACGCCGGGTGGAACCTATTATTTCAAGGTTTCGGACGAAACCAGAAGTGTCTCCAAGGTGCAGAGCTTTGAAGTCAAAAAGACCTATGGTGTGACGCTCTCCGTTTCCCCCGCGGCTGCGGCCAAGGTCTGGAAGCTCTCCGCTTCGTATGATAAAATTACGGGCACAAACGAAACAGTGTATCTGCCAGCAGGTGTCAAGGGCAATTATAGCTCCAGCACTTCGCTTGCCCCAGTTGATTCGTCGGGGAAGGATTACTGCCTGAGTGACCATCCTGCATCGGGCGAAGCGTATGGCGATGGGAAGATGTATCTGCTCAGTCATTATGAGATCAAAAAGGACGGTGTGGCTGATGACAATACAGTTGTGAATATCATGGGCAGGAAGCTGAATGGCATAACGCTGGAACGCAATACGTCCGGAAAGGAGACGATGCTGGTTCCGGCATATGACATTTCGGTCACAGCGGTATTCGTTGAAGCCTATCAATTAAGTCTTGGGGATCTCCCAGCAAGTTCGCTCTTCAGCTGGTACCGCAAGGGCGATACCGTTGACCTGACAAACAGCATTGCCGCCGCAGAAAAAGCGGCGCAGGCAAAAAAAGACCCGCAGCTGATCCAGTCCGTGCTGGTATATAAGACCGGCGACGAAAGCGTAAAGGTTCTTGAAAAAACAGCAAGCCAGGGCTATGCAAATGTATCGTTCAAGATGCCTGCGTATCCTGTGAGCGTAAAGGTCACGTATGCAGCAGATCCCACTCCGCGGCTCACTGCTGTGTCGAAGCAGCATGGCATCCTGATCGCGGGTCGCAAGGGCGAGACGACGCTGGAGATCACGACAAAGAATGTCCCCGACGGCACAAAGCTGACGATTGCGGCTTGCGGTATTACCGGTACAGCGAATACTGTAAATGGCCTGAACCTGAGCATCAGCGAGGTCAAGGACAATAAAGCGACCGTCACGGTAACGACCACAGAGGCAATTACAGCAGGTGCATATTATTTCAAGCTCTCCATGCCGGACAAGACTGTGTTGAAGTACAGCCAAAACTACCATGGCACAGTGACGGTTTCCGCTGCGGAGACGAAGAATCTGTCGCTCGGCGCGCAGACTGGCGAACTGACGGCGGGTGCGGCCGGAAGTGCAACATATGCCGGTACAGCGTTCAATCTGGCAGATACGGATACGCTGACTGTAGCGGAGACCGACGCGAAGGGGACATTGAAGGAGATCGGCAAAACAACCGGTCTGACGTTGTCCGTTTCTGCAATCAAATCAGAAAAGTTCACAGTGACTGCCGCAATTACGGCAGATGTGAAGGAAGGCACGTATTACTTTGCCGTTTCCGGTGCAGATCTGAAATCTGCGGTTGCGTCTGTCGTTGTACAGAAAAAACCGGAAGCCAAGACCTATCAGATCAAGACAGAAACCTATAAAAACGGTTATGTCAGCCTCAACAAGCAGGAAGCAAAGGAAAAGGAAACCGTCGAGCTGACGATTAATCCCAATACCGGCTATGTGCTGGACAGCATCTCCGTTGTAAAGACGGATGGAACGGCTGTAACGCTGGTTGGCACGGGGAACACGCGGACATTCGAAATGCCGGCATCTGATGTAACGGTAAAAGCCACATTTAAGGAAACTGATGAAGAAACGCATCGCATCACAGTCGTTGCAACTCCTGGCGGTACGGTCACAGTATCGCCGACAGAGGCCAGCAAGGGGCAGACGGTAACGGTTACGGTGACGCCCGACAGCGGAAAGCAGATGGTTGCGGGTTCTCTGAAGTATTCGGAGGCGAAAGCTGGCGGCAACGTCGTTACGATCAGCGGGAATACGTTCGTAATGCCCGATGTGGATGTCTCGGTATCTTGCCAGTTTGAAACCGCAAAAGAGGGAAGTGCGGACATTGTTATTACTTCCTTTACGATCAATGGCGTTTCTGCCGCGATTAACAACGAGAGCAGGATTATTACCATTGTGATGCCCTATGGCACGGATCTGAGCAAGGTTGCTCCGGTTATTGTAGGCAAGAATATTCAGAGTATGACGCCTGCATCTGCGCAGCTTGTAGATTTGAGAAATTCAAAGGTCTACCGTTTCTATGCTGCAGATGGTACATACGTCTCCTACAACGTCAGTGCTTATACGGAGGATCCGTCCCCTTCGCAGTCCCTTTGGGAAAAACTTCAGGATCAAATCAATAGTAACCCCAACTGGTGGGAACTGGCTGAATCCCAAAAGAAGAGCGGATATTACAGATAACGAATCGCACGAAGAAGACGGCCCCGGCTCGGTATTCCGAGTCGGGGCCGCCGTATGTCCATCAGAAATCCGTATCAAGCCGCTTTCCGAAATCGCAGGCCGTTTGCCCGCACGGACAGCTCCTGCGACAG
>ENA-UONW01003753-UONW01003753.1-human-gut-metagenome-genome-assembly--contig:-CS52-NODE-3753-length-12055-cov-5.918333_pt1 | contig 12055 bp, 7 predicted proteins | sample MGYA00242463_ERZ724010 | MGnify/ENA metagenome assembly ERZ724010 | reverse complement strand
GCTATGCCGAGCCGCATCCTATTTTATGAAAAGATAGTGAAAGGCGAGAGCAGAGACAAATGAAAAACAAAGTTTTTCAGTTTGGCTATGCCGAGCCGCATCCTGTCTTGTTCAAAGATAATCTGATCCAAGAGCAGAAGGGTACAATTTTTCCGATTTTTTTTTGCAGTGAAACTTCTTATCTTGTTCAAATCCATATAAAGACGAAAAAATTTTGTAAGTTTGCCAAATGTTCCGGCGGAGGCCAGTTTTATATGCCGTTTTTCCCTGCCGGTGTAGAAATTTATTAAGTATCCGAAATGCATAGTAATAATAATCATATGGATGAGCGTTCCCTCCGACGCCTTTTTGAAGCATATTCCGATGATTTGCTTTACTATGCGCAGTATCTGCTCCATTCCAAGGAGGAGGCGGAGGAAATTGTGAGCGACGTTTTCTTTGAGGTGTGGCAGAATCGGGAAAAATTCTCGGAGGTCAAGCAGGAGAAGTTATGGCTGTTGAGAGTCACTCACAACAAGGCCGTATCTTTGCTGCGTAAAAAAGGAAATGACTTTTCTTCCGTTTCCTGGGAAGAGATAGGGGATTACGGTACCCCCGTCGATTTGCAGACTCCCGATGCCCGTCTGATCAGTCAGGAAGAGATGAATCGTATCAATCGGGTGATTGCCCAGTTGCCTCCCCGATGCCGTCAGGTGTTTGTCCTGGCCAAAATCGAACGGCTTCCCTATAAGGAAATTGCAGATTTTTTAGGAATTTCGGTAAAAACGATTAATATCCACGTAGCCAAGGCTTTGGAAGCCATCTCTTCGGCCTTGAAAAAATAATTTTGAGTTTTATTTGAAAAAACGAAGACGCAATAGGAGATTCTTGCCAAAATTGCGTCTTAATTAATATATTGTGAAGAGATGAACGACGACAAAAAGAAATATAATAATACGTATGAAAACAAAACGTTCGGACGAGGAGGAGCCGTTTTCTTCGGATGAGGAGGCCCGCAAGCTCTTGTATCTGTGGAATGAATGCCATCCGGCCGGCGCAGATGCTGAGAAAGTCTGGGAAAAGACTCTTCAACGGATCGGGCAGGCGGAGCAACCGCAGACCGGACGCAGAAGACGTCTTGTTCCCGTATGGGGATGGGCAGCTGCTGCTTCCGTTATCCTGTTGATAGGTGCAGCTTTGTTCTGGAGAACGAATACAGAGACAGGAATGGATGAACGCACCAGAATGGAGCAGATGATGTTGGCTCATGCCGATACGGGTGGAGTGGAAGAAGTGACGCTGGTCGTTTCGGACGAGAAAAAGATCGAGCTGGCCAATAACTCGAAAGTTGCCTATGATGCATCGGGGCAGGTGAGCGTCAATTCTACCCGTTTGTCTGAGGCTGTTGCACAGCAACAGGAAAGTCAGGAGGCGGTTGCCCGCGAAAGCGAAACGGTGGAATACAACCAGCTGATTGTACCCAAAGGGAGGCGCTCGATGGTCGTGCTGGCCGACAACAGCAAGATGTGGGTCAATTCCGGCAGTAAGGTGATTTATCCGCGTACCTTTACCGGTGAACGTAGGGAAATCTTTGTGGAAGGTGAAGTCTATCTGCAGGTGACCCATGACGAGACCCGCCCGTTTGTTGTCAATACTTCCGCGCTGGATGTCGAGGTGCTGGGCACGTCGTTCAATGTGTCGGCCTACCGCGGAGACGTTCATGCATCGGTAGTGCTGGTAGAAGGCGCGGTGGATGTGAAGGATAGAGCAGACCGTCATGTCAGGATGCAGCCCAACGAACGGGTGCAGCTGGATGATGCTGGTGACTTGCAGAAGGAGACCGTTCATGCGTTGGACTATATCCATTGGGTAGACGGCGTGTGGGTGTTGAACGGAAAACCGCTGAAGGAAGTGCTGGACTATCTGAGCGAATACTACGGAAAACGGATTGTTTGCAATCCGGCCGTGGCGAACGAACTGTTTTACGGCAAGTTGTTCTTGAATGAAGAACTGGATAAAGTGTTGGAATCCATCCGACGGACGCTACCGGAGGAACTGCAAGTCTCGCAGGAAGCTTTGGGCATTGCCGTCGAATGAGAAGACTTGAATATTAATCTTAAATTGATATACCGATGACGTAAAGAAAACATGTGTATGAACCAAAAAAAGTCGGACAATACTCCCAATATTGCCCGACCGAAAAGTGATTTTAATTATCCCAATTATTAGTAACCAAAATCAGTACGAAAGTATGAAAAAGAAAACGACTTTTGGTCGGATGAAGGGCTTTTTTTTACCTCTTTATCTATTAATTAGTGTTTTTTTAGTAACAGAAGGAGCCTTGTTCCCCCTTCGTGCCGCTGATACGGGCGGAAGTAACGGACAAGCAGTACAAACGACCTTGACGGTGAAGGAACTGTTCAACTACATTGAAAAGAACAGCAATTTTGTCATTCTCTATTCCAAGGGTCTCTTGTCCGAACTGAACAAGAAAGTTTCCATCAATACGAATGGAAAGAATGCCGAAGAAATCTTGCGCGAACTGGCTGCTGCAGCCAATCTGGAATTCAAGATCAGCGACCGTCAGGTGACGGTGACAAAAAAGGCTCCGGCTGTACAGCAGCAGGGCAGCACCATCAAGGTGACCGGACAGGTTTTTGACGAGAACGGCGAGACCATTCCGGGTGCCAATGTAACCGTCAAGGGGAATACTTCCATCGGAACAGTGACCGATATCGACGGTAACTTTACGCTGAGCGTACCCAAAGGTACGACGCTGGTGGTTTCCTTCATCGGATATGCCAGCCACGAGATTGTGGTGAAGGATGCCAATAAGGTAACCGTAAACCTGGCACCGGATGCCGAGGCGCTGGACGAAGTGGTAGTAGTAGGTTACGGTATGCAGCGTAAGAGCTCTATTACCGGTTCCATCTCGTCCATCAAGGCCGACAAGCTGAAAGATATCACGACTCCGAGTGTTGCCAATATGCTGCAGGGCAAGGTGGCCGGTGCAGTGGTTGCCCCCACTTCTGGTCGTCCGGGCGAGGGTGTGAGCATCCGTGTGCGTGGTATCGGTTCAATCCGCGGTAACGTGGAACCCTTGTGGGTCATCGACGGTGTGGTCGGTGCCTCTTCCGCAGACCTGAATCCCAACGACATTGAGACCATCTCAATCTTGAAGGACGGTTCGGCGACTGCCCTCTATGGATCTCGTGGTGCCAACGGCGTTATCCAGGTGACTACCAAGCGTGCCACTACCGGAACTTCGCAGGTTGATTTGTCCGCCAAGTTCGGTGTGTCGCAGTTGCAGAAGGGTAATCTGGAAATGATGACGGGTGCCGAGTATTACGATTATGTATATACAGCCTACAAGAATGCCGGTACACTGGATTCACAAGGTTGGTTGCAGCCTTATCTGCGTGACCGCAATTTCGATTGGTGGGACCTGGCTACACAAAATGCCTTGACCCAGAACTACAACATCGGTTACCGTTACGGTAACGACAAGATCCGGTCGTACGTTTCCGGTGACTACTATACGGAAGAAGGTACCATCAAGGGTTTTGATTACGACCGCTTCACGTTCCGTTCGAATACCGATTATATTGTGAATGACCGCCTGACGTTGAAGGCCAAAGTAGCTGCCAGCTATAAGGAAACTTTCAATCAGGAATACTCCTTGGCCCATACCAGTTATACGCCGTGGGATACACCGTGGGATTCGCAGGGTAACCTGAAGGATGGCACACAGGGTGTACCGACAGCCGAAGCTGCTCCGACAGCCAACCCCGATGACTACTGGTATTCGGACGGTGGTTCGAACTTCCTGTACGACAGGCATCTGAACTGGGGCAAGAGCCGCAACAACGGTATTGACCTGGGTGTGGGCTTTGATTTCAAGATTATCGATGGTTTGACTTTCGAGTCCAACAACCGCATCGGCTTTACCAACAACTACTCCAGCTCCTACGTGGATCCGAACAGCCGTTCGGGTGCAGGTACCAGCGGATCGTATTATGACGGCGAGTCCAATACACGCTCCATCTATACCAGCCAGTTGCTGCGTTTCCTGAAGACTTTTGGCGAGAAACATGAAATCAATGCCTATTTGGGTTATGATTATGATGAGTACCGCTATTATGACTTGGCTGCCACAGCCTATAAGATTTTCCAGGGTGCCGAGATTATCAACGCCGGTGCGGATGACCCCGACGCCAGCGGTACCAAATCGGAATCCAAGAATGCTGCCGTTTACTTGAATGTCAACTATTCGTTCGACAACAAGTATCTGATTCAGGGTATGATCCGTCGCGACGGTTCTTCGAAGTTCGGTAGCGACAAGCGTTGGGCCACTTTCTGGTCGGTTGGTGCCGGTTGGAACATGCACAAGGAAGACTTTATCAGCGAATTGGGTTGGATTACCGAGTTGAAGCCCCGTGTTTCTTACGGTATCAGCGGTAACCAGCCGGGCGGTGCCTATGAATGGGCTACGGTCTTCAGCTACACTTCGCAGTATGCCAACGAGATTGCCTTCTTGTCCAACTATCAGGGTAACCCTGACTTGTCTTGGGAAGAGACAGCCAACTTCGATGCCGGTGTGGACATCCGTCTGTTCGATCGCGTGAACATCACGTTCGATTACTATTTGAAGAAAGTGAAGAACCTGATTTACCTGCGTCACTTGCCTGCTGTGACGGGCTTCAACCGTCAGACGGCCAACAACGGCAAGATGGAGAACTCGGGTGTGGAACTGACCATTACTCCTGAAATCATCAAAACAAAAGACTGGTACTGGGACATCAGCTTTAACATGGGCTATAACCGTAATGAGGTGACCTATATGCCAGACGGAGATGACTTGACGATGCAGGCAGTCGCTGTGGGCTATCCGTACATGAACTGGTATATGAAGGAATGGGCCGGTGTGGATACCATGACCGGAACGCCGCTTTGGTTCAAGGTCGATCCGACCACCGGTGAAAAGACTGTGACCGGCAATTACAATGACGCTACCAACGTGTTGCTGGACGCTTCTCCAACACCGAAAGTGAACGGTGGTCTGAGCACTAACCTCAGTTGGAAAGGCTTGTCGCTGAATGCTAACTTTACCTTTAGCGCCGGTGCCAAGATTTACAACGGTATGCGTGCCGGTGCGCTCGACCGTGATGCAGAACGTCCTTCGCAGCCTGCCATGAAGCTGGCCGACGGCTGGAGCCGTTGGGAGAAACCGGGCGACATTGCCACTCATCCACAACTGATAGCCGGTGGTAACAACGGAGCTTCAAATACCTCTACCCGTTACCTGGAGAATGGAGATTACTTTAAGCTGAAAACCTTGACGTTGGCCTACAGCCTTCCCAAGAAGTGGCTGAAGCCCATGAAGATTACGGGAGCCAATATCAGCCTGACGGGCGAAAACCTGTTCACTGTTACCAAGTTTTCCGGTCAGGATCCTGAAATCCTGTTGTCTTCTTCCTATAACGGAAGTGCAGGCAGTTTCGGCTATCCTACCGTAAGACGTTTCACTGTAGGATTGAGTGTTAATTTCTAAGTAATGATAACCAATAAAGAACAAACTATGAAACTGAAATATACATTGGGTGCCCTGGCTGCCGTGTCTGTATTGGCCGGTTGTAGTCTGGACGTAAATATGTACGACGGCGTGACGGGTGAGGACGTCACTGCCCGTAACATTGTGGAATTGTCGCAAGGCAGTTACAGCATGTTGAAATACGATGGCGGACTGATTGACTATGGCTATTATTTTTGGGCCTATGGTGCGGATGATCTCTCTTGGGGCGGTACTTCTACTGATCAAAAGTTTGATATTTACGATTATAGTCGTAACATTACCAGTTCCATTACTGAATATGCTTGGGAGTTGGGTTACCGTACTATCGGCAATTGCAACAAGGTTATTGAAATGGGGAATGAGTTGGGTTCCAACATTACCGATGAGGAGAAGGTGATTGTCGGCGAAAACTATTACCTCCGTGCCTTGTCCTATTTCCTGTTGGTGAATGAGTTTGCACAGCCTTACTCCAATAATCCTACCCAGAATCCGGGTCTGCCGTTGAAGCTGACCAGCGATCCGGACGATTTGCCCCAAAGCCGTTCGACGGTGGCCGAAATCTATGACCAGGTGGTGAAAGACCTGCAGGATGCCATCTCTTATATGACACTGCCGGCCGGTATGTCTCCGAAAAACAGTTGCTATGCCACTAAGGAAGCTGCTGAGGCTTTGCTGGCCAGAGTATATCTGTATATGGAAAATTGGGAAGGTGCCTGGAACATGGCGAATGCCGTCATTACCTCCGGCCGTTTCGAACTGTTGCGTGGCGAAGAATATGCAATCTATTCCCAGCATGTTCCGGAAGAAAATTCTGAAACGATTTTTGCCGTTCGCCGTACAAAATTGAAGGACGATGGAGGTTATGGAAAAATGGGTGGCCTGTATATTCAGGTAGACAATAGTGGTTGGGAAGAAATGTATGCTTCTGCTCCTTATCTGGAATTGTTGGAGCTGTATTTGGATGACAAGGGATATCCGAAGGATTTGCGCAGCAGCTTCATTACCAAACGCTATGTGGAAGACGGAACCGATACGTCCAAGTATCCCATTACCGGCAATCCGGAGCGGAACTATCAGGACTGGACTTTTGCCTATAGAGCCAAGCAGGCCGGTGCAAACTCCAACTATGAGTATCGCCAGATTTCCATTACGAAGCAGGACGACGGAACGTATGCCATGAGTGCTGACGATGCTGCATCGTTCCAGAACGTTACCATTCAGTCGGAGCCTTATAACCTGGGTACCCGTTATTATGTGGTGGCATCGGATGGTACTAAGTATATCGGACGTATCGAGCCGCGTGTGTACGATGCCAAGACGCTCCGTCAGAAGGAAGCCATGTTCCTGGTGTATGCCATCAACAAGTGCTCTTATCAGGAACAGTATTATCACCTGTGGTCGCCCATCATTTCCCGTCTGGCTGAAATGTATCTGATTCGTGCCGAAGCCAATCTGGAGAAGGGTGGCGATACCCAAGCTACACTGGACGACGTGAATGTACTGCGTGAGAGAGCCGGTATTCCTCTCTGGACGCTGGACAATATCAGGACTGCCGAATACGGCCAGCCGAAGGATGTCCACAAGATTATCGAGGAAGAACGCATGCTGGAATTTGCATGGGAAGGACTCCGTCGTTTCGATGTGTTCCGCTGGCGCCAGACGCTGGACCGCAAGTATCCGGGCGGACATACCTTGAGACAGGGTGACCGCTATCTGGAGATACCTTACAACTCACCTTCGGTATGCGAATATATCCCGCAGGCCCAGTATGATGCTTATCCCTACGATTTGGGACAGAATCCCTGATCGGGTGTGAAGATACCTTCCGTATCCGAATGCAGACAAACATTCGGATACGATTAAAAAAATTGTTTCATCTATAAATAGCAGAACTTGTAAAATGAAAAAGTTATCATATTTATTCTTGCTCCTTCTGGCATTTGTGTATGCCGGATGTGCCGAAACGGAGCAGCCCTATGTGGGATATGTGGTGATAGAGCGTGCGGTAGTCGAAGCTGAGGCCAATTCGACAGCTACCATAACTGCCGACACGGACATCGACTCGCCGATTGAAATCAAATCCATCGATTTTGGAGAAGGGGTGGACGAATGGTGTACCATCTCTACCAGCGGTAAGGAGATTACGGTGACTACGACTCAGGCCAACACGGGTGCGAACTACCGTACGGCCACGGTCAATGTGAAATGCGGTTATTGGTTGAAGTCATTCCAGGTGCTGCAGAAATATGCCGGACAGGAATATCTGCAGTACGACTGGACGCGCTGGACTGCTACCGGCAACAGTGTAGAGAGCAGCGACGGTGGCGGTTATGCCAGCCTGTTCAGTGATGACCGTACGACTTACTGGCACAGCCAGTATAGTGGCGACGCTCCCTCTTTGCCTTATTGGATTGTCGTGGATATGCAGGAAGAATTGGAGATTGCCAAATTTGATATCGGTAGAAGATATTATGCAGGCAATGGCAATAATTACGGTTCGGTGAAGACCTTGAAGCTGTATGCCAGCACGGACAACGAGAACTTTACGGAAGTGGGCGGCTTTACCTTCACTTTCCCCTGGACGGCTCCTGATGGAACCGTTGTAGAGGGTCCGAATAGCCCGCTGATTCCGGCTTATGAGGAGATTTTCCCGGCGGAACCGGTAAAGGCTCGTTACATGAAGATTGAGATTACCGAAACCAACACAAGCAACAATGCCTGCCAGATAGCCTATTTCAAGGCATACGAAAAAATTTAAAGCCATAATTTCTTCTACCTTTTAAAATCTAAGTATCTTTGCGGAGGATGCCCGATTGTAAGGTCTGGCATCCTCTTTTTATAACATGGACTGAATCTAAAGATCATGAAAAGAATGAAAGCGTTGTGCTTGTTTCTGCTGGGAGTATGGATGTCTTTTCCCCTGGGTGCACAGATTGTCCGCGTGTATGACGTGGCCGACTTTGGCTTGAAGGCGGGCGGCACGAAAGATGCGTCGGCCGTGTGGCAGAAGATGCGAAAGAAAATCAAGGCCGAATGTGGAGACGGTGACAGCGTAGTGGTCCGTTTTCACGAAGGAACCTATCATTTCTATGAAAAAGGTGCGACCGTCCGGGAGTACTATATTTCCAATCACGATCAGGACAATCCGAAGAAAGTGGGACTTGCTTTGGAGGACATGAAGCGGCTGACGCTGGACGGCGGCGGGGCTTCGTTTGTCTTTCATGGGCGGATGCTGCCAGTCTCTCTGCTCCGTTCGGAGGGGTGCACGCTGAAAAATTTCAGTATAGACTTTGCCAATCCACATATCGCGCAGGTAGAGATAGTGAAGAACGACCCTCGGGAGGGTATCACCTTCAAACCTGCTCCGTGGGTAAAGTACCGCATTTCCAAGGACAGCGTGTTCGAAGCATACGGCGACGGCTGGACGGTGAGGCACAACTGGGGCATTCCTTTTGAAAAATCGACCAAACGGATTGTCTACAACGCCGGTGACCGTGGCTGCAACACCCGGGGAGCTTTCCTGACGGACGACGGTTGTGTACAGGCGCCTGCCTGGAAGGACGAGAAGCTGGTGCCGGGTACCATCTTCGTGATGCGTGGATGGGGGCGGCCTACGCCGGGAATATTCCTGTCGCACAACGTGGATACGCGCCTGGAGAACATCCGGGTGCACTATGCCGAAGGGATGGGGTTGCTGGCACAGCTTTGTGAAAACATCACGCTCGAGAAGTTTCAGGTCTGCCTGAAGGGAGACGACGATCCGCGTTACTTCACGACGCAGGCCGATGCTACCCATTTCTCGGGCTGCAAGGGGAAGATTGTTTCCTGCAACGGCTTGTACGAGGGAATGATGGACGATGCCATCAATGTGCACGGCACGTATCTGAAAGTCATCAGACGGCTGGACAACCATACTTTGGTGGGCCGCTACATGCACGACCAGGCTTGGGGCTTCGAATGGGGACGGACAGGTGACGAAGTGCAGTTCGTCCGTTCACGTACCATGGAACTGACAGGCGGGACGAACCGAATCGCTTCCATCCGCCCTTACGACCGCGAGACGACGGAGGGCGCACGCGAGTTTCTGATCATCTTCCAGGAACCGGTAGATGCTTCTGTCAGTGAAGCGGATGGTTTCGGCATTGAAAATCTGACGTGGGCTCCCGAAGTGGTGTTTGCGGGTAATCTGATTCGCAACAACCGGGCCCGAGGAGCTTTGTTCAGCACGCCACGGCCTACGTTGGTGAAAAACAATACCTTCGACCATACTTCGGGTACGGCCATCCTGTTGTGCGGTGACTGTAACGGATGGTTTGAGACAGGTGCCTGCCGCAGGGTTTTGATTCGAAACAACCGTTTCATCAATGCCCTGACCAGCCTGTACCAGTTCACCAATGCTGTGATATCCATATATCCCGAAATTCCCGAACTGGAGCAACAACAGGCTTATTTCCATGGTGGGAAAGACGGCGGCATTGTGATTGAGGGCAATACGTTCGACACGTTCGATGTCCCTATCCTGTATGCGAAGTCGGTCGACGGCCTGGTCTTTCGGAACAATGTGATTCGGACGAATCGGGAATATCCTCCGTTCCATTTCAATCGGAACCGTTTCCGGCTGGAACGGGTGACGAACGTGTCGATTGCGGAGTGACAGACCGGTAAGAAACAGACCGGTTTGACCGATGGGACCTGTTTGTCGTCAAGCTGAAGGCTGGCTGAAACGTAAAGCTCAATCTGCAGGCCAAGGACGGTCTACTGGTGAACAAGCGGATGGAAGTCAGAAAGTTTTGAAAAAGAAAGGGATATTCTTGTTTCGTGAGCAAGTAATGCCTACCTTTGCGACATATTTAATAGAAGAGGCGCGTGGCGGTTCGAAACCATGGGCCGGACGCGCTCCCTTCTTTCTGTGAAAAGAATCATTTTATTCTTTAACTTTTAAATATAAACCGTTTATGAAAAAAATTGGAACATTATTGTTAGCCATGTCATTGGCTTTGGGTGCATGCTCCACACAGTCGACCTCGACCGTTCAGACGAACGACAAGGGTACGCAGTGGGAGTGGAAACAAGGAACCATCGTAGTGAAAACGCCCGAACGTCCGGCCGGACAACAGAGCGTGCTGGGACTGACCCTCCCGAAGATGGACGTTGTGCGTGTGGGCTTTGTGGGCCTGGGCATGCGTGGTCCGGGTGCTGTAGAGCGCTTCACTTATATCCCCGGTACTCAGATTGTAGCTCTTTGCGACTATGAGAAGGAACGTGCCGAGCGCTGCCAGCAGCTGCTCAAGAAGGCTTCCCTGCCGAAAGCTGCCATCTATTCTGGCGCCAAGGGCTATGAAGAGCTCTGCAAGCGCGATGACATTGACCTGGTTTACATCGCTGCCGACTGGTTGCATCACTTCCCCATTGCCAAGTGTGCTTTGGAGAACGGCAAGAACGTGGCCATTGAAGTACCTTCGGCCATGAACCTGAAGGAATGCTGGGAGCTGATCAACCTGAGCGAGAAAAACCGCAAGCATTGCATGATTTTGGAGAACTGCTGTTACGACTGGTTCGAAATGAATACGTTGAACATGGCCCAGAACGGCGTGTTCGGCGAGGTGATCCGCGCACAGGGTGCCTATATCCACAACTTGAACGAATTCTGGGATTACTATTGGAAGAACGGCGAGAACGACAAGCTGGGCTGGCGTCTGGACTACAACATGCGTCATCGCGGCGACGTATACGCCACTCACGGCCTTGGCCCTGTGGCACAGGCACTCAACATCCATCGTGGCGACCGCATGACGACGCTGGTAGCGATGGATACCAAGTCGGTGATCGGCAAGGCTCTCGTGGAGGAAAGAACAGACTCTGTCTGCAACAACTTCCGCAACGGTGACCACACCACTACGCTGATCCGTACGGCCAACGGCAAGGTGATTGAAATCCAGCACGACGTTATGACTCCCCAGCCCTACAACCGTCTGTATCAGCTGACCGGTACCAAAGGCTTCGCCAACAAGTATCCGGTAGAAGGCTATGCCCTCGATGCCGCACAGATGAGCGCTTCGGGTGTACAGCCCAAGGTAGACGACCTGAGTGCACACGGATTCATGTCTGATGCCGACATGAAGGCACTGGTTGAAAAATACCAGCACCCCATCCTGAAGAAATATGGTGAGATGGCCAAGGAAGTGGGCGGTCACGGTGGTATGGACTTCATCATGGACAGCCGTCTGGTATACTGCCTGCAGAACGGTCTGCCGCTGGATATGGATGTATACGACCTGGCCGAGTGGTGCTGCCTGGCCGAGCTGGGTGAGCTGTCTATGGACAACGGTTGCGCTCCGGTCGAATTCCCCGACTTTACCCGTGGCGAATGGAACGTTGTGAAGGGTTACAAGCATGCCTATGCAAGCCCCGAGGACGAAAAGGCTAGCATGGACAAAGCACAGGCCTTCACCGCCAAGCTGAAAGAGCAGGGCGCCAAGGAATGGGCTCAGGAAGCTGACAAGA
>ENA-UONW01003745-UONW01003745.1-human-gut-metagenome-genome-assembly--contig:-CS52-NODE-3745-length-12067-cov-5.716533_pt1 | contig 12067 bp, 4 predicted proteins | sample MGYA00242463_ERZ724010 | MGnify/ENA metagenome assembly ERZ724010 | reverse complement strand
ACTAAGATGCACAGCACAGCAGTCCCACGCTTAATGGTACAACAAACAAACCTTTCATGGGATGAGAAGGTTTTAAAAGTGAATTTTAAAGAATAATTACATGTCAATATCAATTTCCACAGACATAATTATTATATAGGACAAAAGTACAAGAAAAATCCGTGCAATGTCATGCACATCACGAAGACTCACGAAAAAATCAGCAGTGTTCACGAATTAACAATACACAACATTTCCAAAGAAGAAGCATCGGACATAATTTTATAACAAAATTGGATTATGTCGCATACAAAAGACATCGTCCGATATTCTTAAGAACAAACACTGTATAAAGGTAATGCCATGAAAAGGTATATGCCTCGGTGAATAAAAAAAACAAAATCAAGATAGAACTATTATGGGGATAGAAATTTTATCAAAAAAAGCAGTTGCAACAGAAGCATATATGACATTCATCATTATGCAAAACTGCAACACGAAAGAATCCTTTGTTTGCACGAACTGCGTCAAAGCTGAAATGCGTAAAATATCAGGCATTAAGGACAAAGCTTACATATAAAATTAAGACCAATAAAACAAACATTCTGCAGTAAAAGACATGTACACAAGCCACGCACTACAAAAAAGCGTCATGGCCTGAGTACATATCATCTCTTTACTGCAAAGTTTTCACACATCACTAACCTATTTATATATTTCAAACATGGCTACAAATATCATGCAAGATCAGGAAAGCGCCGAAACAACGGTACTGCCTTTAAATATCGAACCATTCAACAACAGTCTTCTGCTAAGCGTCTATGGAGATTTATACGTCATCAACCTCGAAATGGCGTTGTTCTTTGAAGCAGACGACCATTATACACATGTATACTACACATCCGGAGTACATTTCATGATACAGTTCGGCTTAGCACAGGTAGAAAACGCTATTGCAGAAAGCATCTACGACACAAAACATTTCGTAAGACTCAGCAGAAAGTACATTGTAAACGTCAAGCGCATATTCCACATTAATATGCACAGACAAATCATAGTACTATGTGACGACAAAGGAGTGAACCACAACCTAAGAATGCCAAAGGCAACACTACGCACCTTAATAGATACTATTAGCCAAAAAGAAAATATGAAGGTACACTCTAACGATAACATTCAATCCAGAAATGATATAGGCAAAACATCTGTTGCCAACCAACTATAATGGAACCATAAAATACGCAGCACGTTCTATTGAAAACATTATACGCCTATAACACGTCCCAAAAACAAATTATTTGCAATGTTTCCAATAGAACGTGCTGCGTATAAATTATCAGACCTTGAAGCATCAACCGTCTGCATATCAAATCAGTATCAAAAAATTTATGTCAAAAAAGCAATAAGCCATAGCGCTATTGTACACCTCACGAAAAGAACACAGCGATTCACGAAAAACACAAATTAATACAAATGAAGACATATTATTTGTTTTTAATTTCGCTCAAAGAAACTGCAACTGTTTCCTTAAGAATAATATAACTATGTTATATAATCAAGAGGCTACAGTCGGTGATATACTCAAAATAAGTGCCTGATTATTGTATTTTGGATAGTGCGATGGTTGGGGAATTTAAAAGAATTTAGTAAACATAACCTATTAATTAAAAAAGACATTAGTATGAGAAAGAATGTACTGTTTTCTCTTATTGCTGCGTCATCCGCTTCAATGGTAGCGTATGCCAATGCAGATTTGTCGAATCAGATCAAGAATGACCAAGTCAGCGACTGGACTGATGCGACAGAAGGTTTTAGTTTGACAAATGGAGTACTTGTATCTACATCAGGTGCACCGGTTTCTCAGACTATTGGTAAACTTTTACCTGGAAAATATAAATTTGTGACTGGAGATGGAACCACAACAAACGTAAAACTTACAATTACTGTAGATGGAACTGCAGTTGCAAATCCTAAAGACTTTACACTTAACAAAGAAGCAGAAGTAGCTGTTAAAATTGAAAGTACAGATGGTTTGAAATATCAAGTTGCCGGATTAACACTTGAGTTGGTATTTGATTTCAACAATGCAAAAAATGAGCTGACTCAAATGCTTAGCGAGGTAACTAACAGAATTGATATCTATGCTCCAAATGGTCAGACACTCATCCAAGAAGGTTCAGCTATTCAAGCTAAAATAAACGAATTGGTTGATGACAACAATAGCCACACAGCATATGATGTATATAAAAAGTATGAGCTGTGGAAAGGCATAGAAAACTGTACAATCAAGCCTGAAATTGATGCTTTAAATGAAAAGGTTGAAGGTGCAGTAAATAACAATGGTGCTTACGAAGCTGCAAAAACAGCTTACACAGATCTCATTGGAAGTTGGAACAACTATAACGCTACGTTTAACACAGAAAACCACTCTGAATATGCCATAAACAAATTCAAGAGCGAGTTTGAAGCAATAAAATCAGACATCGAAGCATTCAAGGCAGACGCTGAAGAAGCATATAACAATCAGACTGCAGGCATAGAATTCACTCAGTCTGTAATTGATGATTTCAAGACTAAGACCACTTCAAGGCTTACTGCAGTAAATGAAGGTCTTACAAAAGCTGACGCAGATGAAGCTGCATTCGTTGCAGTTTCACCTATTATAGCAGATGCAAAAGAAGCCTACACGACAAATCTACAGTCAATAATTGAGAATCTGTCTGACGAGACTTATGCAGACTGGCGCACAGAAGCACAAGAAAAGCTTGCACAGGCATTTGCAAAGATTTCTGAAGCTGAAAAAAATAATGGAACAAAGGAATCTCACGACAATGCCGCAGAAACCAAAGATGCAAATACAGCCTTAATTGCAGAAGCAAGCACTACAATCAACAGCATTCCTGAATACATAACAAAAGCAGAAGAATGCAGACAGGCATATAAAGATGCTAAAGCTTCCGTAGATGCAACTGTAAAAGCATACGAAGGATACAAGAGTATTATTGCAGACAAATTTGCTGACGACATCAAGGCCATCGACGAACAGATTGCAGACTTGAGAAATGAAATAGAAAAGGCAAATTCTGATCATACAATCGTTGATTTCAAAGAAAACACATTGAACAACAGCCTTACAGCAATAACAAACAAAATCAATACACTGGAAAGTGAAGCTGGATCTGTAATTGACAACTACAAGGCAAACAATGAAGTTACAGAATGGCTTAAAACACTCCAAAAGACTTTGGATGATGCAAAATCAGAAGTAGCAAAGATCAAGTCTGAAGACGGCAAATATACAGCAAGCGGAAGATATACAGAAACAGAGCAGAAATTCCAGTCATTGATTGACAATTTCACTGCAGATCTTGCCAAAGCATATGCAGAAAACAAAGCTGTAGATTACAAAAATCTAAAATCTGACAGTATCACATCTATAGTACCTATAGATATACATAATTACGCAATACAAGCAGGAAATTCATGCATTCATTACGATTCGTTTGTCAGCAACAAGAAAGTAATAGAAGATGCATTGGCAACACTTAAAAGCACAGTCAAAAACACACTTGTATGGGTAAATGGTGCAACATCAGACAAGAATACCACCTACGGAAGCAAGATTAAGGAATACGATGCGTTGATCAACAAGGCTAACAGCGACCTCAACTCTGCACTCGCCCTCAAAGAGGATGAACATGTTAAAGCAATGTCTAATCTTTCAATGCGATATGAAGTTTTAGATGAAATTGTCACATTAAGCGACAGCTATGCAACTGACGAACAGTTCTACAATGAAAATGTAACAACCGTAACAGCAGAAAAGTTGCACACTCAGATTGTTGAACGTATAGACGTAATAAACAACAGTCTTACTGATTTGTCTGATGAATCCAAGTACAATGAAACTACTTTGGGCATCTACTTCAATGCACCAACAGAAGGCTTCGTAACAATTAAAGCTCAGATCAGTTCTGCTGTATCTGAATTGTCTGCAGTAGAAAATGAGAAATTCGGATCTGGAGAATCAGACAAATATGCGGCTTACACAGCTTATGTAGGCGAAGCTACAGAAGAATTGCTCTCTATTGAGAATGCAATTACATCACTGCGCGGAAAAGTTGAGGAAGCAATTAGCAGAGTTAAGTCTAATGATGAAGCAAAAGCTGAGACTGACAAAAAGCTGGCAGAACTCAACAAACAGTTGTACGGCAACGGAACTGATGTAAAGAGTGTAAAGGATTTGAATGAAGACTCAAGCAGAGATCACGAGTTCAGCACCAAAGTTGGAAATGTTCAAAAGAAGATTGATACTGTCATTGGAAAAATCACAGATGCACGCGAAGCTGAAACTCTTGATAAGGACAAAGACACATATATCAATGAACTGAGCACAATTCTGACTGAAATCAACAGCCTGCGTACTGAAGCACAGAACTCTACTACAAACTTCAACGTATACACAAGAATAGACAAAAAGTTATCAGATACAGGTATCAGTGCTGCAATAGACAAAGCTGTAAATGATATCAATACTGCTATAGGAAGCAGCAATGAAGCATACGCTCATTACTACAATCTTCTTAAGGTAGGCAACGGAAGCTATACTGCCCAGCTGAACAATCTTGCAAGTTCTATAACAAAGAACTACACAGACAGAAAGTATACAAGCTATACAGAAGACCAGATCAAAGCTGTTGAAAAACAGATTACAGATCTCAAGGCGGCTGTAGAGGCTGTACCGGTTGCATGTGCAGCTAACGAGAAGGCATTTAAAGAACAGACAGACAGCCTCACAAAGACACAGACTGTTTGGAACGATGCTTATGCACTTATTTCAAATGAGGACGAATCATCCAAGAAGACAGTATGGCTCAATCTGCTTGCAGACATACAGCTGACAATAACAGAATACAGCAACAATATCACAACCTACCATAAGAATGGTACTTCTGAAAGCAATGCAACTGCTGTAGAAGATGCATTGACAGAAATTCAGAAGAACATACAGAACATTCTTGACGACAGAGACGGCCAGTACGACGAAATCATTGCAGCTGATAATGCAGCAGCATACGATGAGTTTACAGCTGAGCTCGAAAAGACTGTTGCTGTATACAACAATGCTGTATCTGTAATCAATCAGTACAACAACATTCAAGATTCATACATTAAAGAAAGTATTGAAGAAGAGCTCAACAAACAGAGCGAATCTATATATGCATACTCTGCAAAGTTACTAGCTCTCAAGAATGAAGCAAGAGCTGAATATATCAGCACACCATCAAGAGTTGTTTTCGATAACTCAGAGTTTGTAACAACTGCACAGCAATATGCTAGTGATATTGATGGATGTCTTGATGCTATATCAAATGTAGTCAGTGGAGTAACAAACACAAGACTTGACAACTACATAACAAATGCAAACAGCCTGCTTAATCAAAAAAAGAGCCAGATTGCAAATTACAATGAAGACATCCAAAAGGATGCATTCAAAGATGTTGAAGATGTTATTGCTAATTGGAAGAAATATATCAACCACAACGAGCTTCCTATAAAGATTGATGGATTCGGGACAGAATTTTATCAAATTTCAAGCATGCTCGACGAGGATTTGTACGATGCATCTTACGAGCAATGGAATGCAGAATGCAATGAGTTTGATTCCAACAATGCAAAATGGACTGAAGATCTGAACAAATATCAGTTTGAAGGCATTGAAAATTACAGAACAAATTATACAAATACCATCAACAACGAAACAACAGGATATGAGGCTATAAAGAACAACTTCAACACGTTTGTCTCTGGTGGAGCCAATTACTATGAAGCATATACAACATACTCTGTTGAGCTGTCTAATTTGGTTGCAAGTCTGAAATCAATACATGATAATGCAAAGAGTCAGTTTGAAAGCAATGAAGCAAATAAGACCGGCTATGCAACAAGTATCAAGTACATTGAAGACCTGCAGGATTCACTCGTTGCTGCAAAAGAATATGCTGATGCATACTACTTTGTAAACAAGGACATTGAAAGCAATATTGCAACATGGCAGAGTCTCATTGACAACAAGACTGCATATGTAACATACGACTTCAATTATGGTAATATAGGTTGGCAGGAACAGAATGACAAAGCATATTCAAATCGCGTAAAGTCAGAGTGTGCTGCTATTCTCGGAGAAATCAAGGCATACCTCTACAACAGTGCAAATATAGCAGAGCGCGATGGTCTTGTAACAGAAATCGACAATGTGCGCAAGCTCTATAATGAAGTACTTGCAAAGGTTGCCGGCACAGAAGCAGAAAGCACTGTAGTTGCATATGATGCTCAGATAGTTGAGCTTGAGAAAGGAATAGCAGAAAAGGCTGAGACTGTAATCGGTGTAGAAGGAAAAGACTTGGCTCTTCAAGCAGAATTCATTGCTATGGAGAAGGCTGTAGCTGATATTCAGTATGCATTGAATACAATATCAGACAGCAACACAGAAACTACTGCATACAACGAAGTAGTTGCTTCATGGAATGAACTCAAAGCTTCGTATGATGCACAAGTAGAAGCACTTGCTGCTTGCCATACTAATGTTCAGACCATGTTTGCTGAAACAATGGAGACTTTGCTTGCAGACATCAACTCTGTTAAGACAAGCATCGATGGCTATTATGCAGACCACAACATTCTGTTCTACAAAGACAAGTCAAACAATGCAATCGAACTCCTTAAAGCAGATGTCGCAGAATTATCAGAGAACATTGTCAAGGAACAGGAAATCTACAAGGTCAACCAGGAAGTTTACAATAAACTGAAAGCAGAAGTTGACGGATATGCAACTCGTCTTACAGAAGTAAATGCTGTAATAGAAGGATACAAGAACGATGCATTTACAAATACATTCGAAGATTATATATCTTATCCTAGTGTAGATGAAGCAAATATAGCATATATAAATGAACAAATAGAAAGTGTTATAGACTATTTGTATAAAGATCTTGAAAGCAGATATAAAGAAAACGAACTTAATGAAACGTCGGTAAATAATAATTCTGCAATAAATTACTTAGTTGGTAGTATCAGTTCATTCGAGTCGATGTGTGCGCACAATGAAGTTCTAAATAGATACTATTATCTCAGGAATACAATTCAAGTTCTGAGTGAGAAGTTTGATAACACCAAATACCATTACATCAATAAAGATGAACTTAAAGCCCTAACTTTTGCGTTAAATGTGAAAGTAGAGAATGCTCAAGCTTATGAAGGCGATGCAAACGATGGCTATGTTAATATTGACATCGACGGCAACGAACTCGCAGCAACTCAAGAAGTTGTATACATGGAAGAGGTAGCCAAAGTATTTGAAAGATACAACGAATATGCTCAAGATTTCGTTGATATTGAAGATCTTGCAAGTGAATACGTATATGTATTGGGTGATGTAGACCGTGATAGAGTATACTCAGTTAACGACTATAACGAAATACTCAATGTATCACTCGGCAAGAAGACAGAAGGTTATGAGCCAGGTACAATAGGATTCTTGACAGCAGACTGCAACGAAGACGGAAGCATCAATATCGGTGATGTTACTTGGATTGCCAATAAGACTAAGACTGGAGCACCAATTGAATACTACGCAAAGTCAAGAATGAGATTGTCTGCTTCACAGCCTACGATTGTCAGCGATGCTCTTTCACTCTCTGCTGAGACTCAAGGAGCTACACAGCGTATAGCTATCAATTTGACAGGTAGCATGGCATATGCAGGATGTCAGATGGATATCAAGTTGCCAGCTGGTATGGTGCTCGTAAGCGAGAGCCTAGGCTCACGTGCCAACGGTCACAACCTCTACTCTAACGACTTGTCAGACGGAGTTCACCGCGTAATTGTTTCATCGCTTGACGGCAATAACTTCACAGATGCAGAAGATGCAATACTCTACCTCGAGGTATCAGGCAATGCTAATGTGAACGACATTGTAGTTGAAAACGTACTCTTCTCAGACAACAAGGGTCTTGTTTACTCTGTTGAAGGCAACGGTGAAGGCACAACCGGCATTGATGGTGTTACTAACGACCAGAGCCTCAAGAGCAGGATCTACAACGTTGGAGGTCAGTTGCTCGACACTGTCAAGAAGGGCATCAACATCATCCGCAACAGCGATGGTACAACTAAAAAGATACTCAAGAAATAATTAGGACACGTAAAAGAGTATATTTTTTCCCCGGAGGCGTGGCCGCCAAGCGTGGTAAGCCACGCCTCCTTTTCACTTTAAAACACTCATTAACAAAATAAGAGTATGAAAAACAGAATACGAATATCAATTAACAGGCTGTCAGCAAAACTGACACTTGTCATTGCACTTGCAGTATGCTCTGTAGCTACAGCTTTTGCAGACAACGAACTGACAATTGAGAACATAATTCTCAAGCCTGGTGAGACAAAGGTTGTCCCTGTCATACTGAACAACAGCGATCCGATATCTTCACTTCAGATGGATATAACTTTGCCAGAAGGTGTTTATATATCTTCTGATGGTGTGCTTAGAAATGAAGACCGCCTGTTCCGTGAAGAACATACAGTAAGCATTAACTACATAAATAACTTTAAACAACAGAGAATAACAATCCTCACTATTAATGGCAACCCAATTCAGGGAAACTCTGGCGAGCTTATTTATCTGACTTTGGAATCTACTTCATCGTTCGTAAAAAGCGGAAAGTTGGAAGTAACCAATATAATAGGAAGCGATGTAAATGCAACAAAAGTAGAAATCAACTCTATTACTTGCAATGTAGATCCCTATGTAGGTTTTGCAAGACTCGAAGGTGATTCAATATCTGCAACACCTAATGGTGCCATGCAGAGAGTAGACGTTACACTCAACAATGATGTTACTGTTGCAGGTTTCTCAGCAGAATTCACTCTTCCTGAAGGTGCAGATTTTGAAAAGAACAGCTTGGGAAGTCCTAAATTCATCTATTCTTCTCGTCTGCCACAAAATGCTACTATCAGTTCAAATAAATTGGAGAACGGCAAGGTACGCGTCATTGTATCAAGTACAGATGCCGCAGAATTCAAAGGAAACGACGGTGTGTTGTTCTCATTCAATATAACAGCATCTGAGAACCTTGCAAAAGAATCCAAAATATACATGGAAGACGCAATGGTATCGCATATTTCAAGTGACAATACATACGCATACTCACTCGATTCGTACGACAGCGTAAAAGTTATCAACTCTTACCTTGCATACTACGAACCAGCCAAGGCTCTTATTGACAGTTTGCAGAACACTCTTGATGCAGCAATTGCAGCTGTAGATACTCTTGGTCCAGACGTAAAAGACAGCGTGGTATTTGTAAACACACTCAAAAATATCACAGACACAATAGCAAAGATGTCTGATGAATTGGAAAAGGGTTACGCTGACGAAACACTGACATACCTAAGCCAGGAAACAAAAGATAAATTCGAAACTACACTTGACTCAATTGAAAAGTACGTAGCTGAAATTACAGCAGCTCAAGAAGCGTTCGACGCCAACGAGGCAAAGAAGGCTGCAAACGAAGAGGCTTACGCCAGACTCAGCGCTACAATCGCAAACATGCAGGCAACACTCGACCAGGCCAACGACTCTATCGCAAAGAACTATGCTGATGTAGCCGTACTGTTCAAGAGCGATGCAGACTCTATACAGAACGTAATTACTGAAACAAAGGAACTGGTTGACTCTACATACGCTGTGGTTGGTCTCAACGAGGAAAGCGAAGTAGACAGCGCAAGCGTGCTCGCTTCTATTGAAACAATGATTGCAGAGGCCAAAGCTGCTCAGGAAGCATTCGATGCTGACGAAGCTAAGAAGGCCGCAAACGAAGAGGCTTACGTTAGACTGAGCGCTACAATCGCAAACATGCAGGCTGCACTCGACCAGGCTAACGACTCTATCGCAAAGAACTATGCAGATGTAGCTGAAATGTTCAAGAGCGATGCAGACTCTATACAGAACGTAATTACTGAAACAAAGGAACTGGTTGACTCTACATACGCTGTGGTTGGTCTCAACGAGGAAAGCGAAGTAGACAGCGCAAGCGTGCTCGCTTCTATTGAAACAATGGTTGCAGAGGCCAAGGCTGCTCAGGAAGCATTCGATGCTGACGAAGCTAAGAAGGTTGCAAACGAAGAGGCTTACGCTAGACTCAGCGCTGAAATTGCACTTGTACAGAAAGCTCTTAATGAAGCAAACGACACAATTTCTGAAAAGTGCCCAGACGTAGCATCAGACTTCACGAATAAGATAGATAGCATACAGGCAGTTATAACAGAATTGAATGATTCAATAGAAACTGCATACGAAGCTGTTGAACTCAATGAAGAAAGTGAGATTGATACAGAATCTATAGTTGCCGCTATCGAGGCACTGATTGCTGAAGCTAAAGAAGCTCAGAAAGAATATGAGATATCTTCTGGAATATTCGGCATAGAAATGTCTGGAGATAATAAGATTGTAGGTATTTATACTATTTCAGGAACTAAAGTTCATACCCCAACTAAAGGACAGATTAATATATTTAAGTTCGCGGATGGTTCTGTGAAGAAGTGTTTCGTGAAATAACATCTGTATTTTAGCTTGCCTATAAGATCTGATATAAGATTATTACACAAGATTGGTTAAATAGTATCAATTATAGGCAATAAATAGATTGAAGGAAGAGGCGTACCTGTGAAGGCGCGCCTCTTTTATATTATAATAATGTAAGGCTCTGCATGTAGCGTAAACATCAACAGAAGTACATGTTTAAAGGTTGTAGCTGGTCGTAATTTCGTCATCGCAATATTCCAACAACTACAACCTTTCAATTTATGGCAAAGCAAGAGTTATTAGAGATTCAAGTATAATTGTTATCGGTCGAGAAACGGTTAAAGTCAATTTAACAGAACATGAAGTTTCGTATTTCACATTGTATAACTACCGGCTGAATAAATTGTCAGACAGGAATGGTAAATTTCATATAGTGCCGATACCGATAAAATGGGTTGAAGTCACAAATAACTCGACTGTTATGGAATGATTTGTGTAAACGAATGTTGGATTTGCCCAATGTCCTCAGGTATCATTTCGGCAGTGGAAATGAAAACGCTTTAATTGGAGTACAGAACAAAAGCCTTAACATTGTTCTGTATGAACGATAGGATGCGTAATCTCCAGCACCACGTAAACACTGATATGTGCCAAGGAATAAATTATCAGACAGGAAGCATCAAATAGAAGATGTGCGACGACGATATGCAACAGTGATGTATATATTTTAACCAGCCACAGACTCATGAGAATGTTGCATGCTGAAAATGGAGAGACATAGCCATGTATGTAAAACTACTCAAAACCGTCAAGTTCAAACTTACAAATCAAATCGCCCCAAAGAGGAACTGTCAGATGGAAGAAGGTTACCTTTGAGCAAAAGTATCAGTAAGAATGCTTCAGCGTTCCTTCTCATATATCAGTGATCATACGTAATCTCGCATGAGATGCATATTAAGGCTACATAACTGCATATTTATGATTTTCAAGGTTAATATCGAAGACGATACAGATATGATGTTAAAAGAAACTGAACTAGGACGTGCCACCCCTACTACCAATTTAAATGGTTAACCCACATTGCCATGAACGACTTGAGTGAATAAAAGAAACACGCAAAACAAACTAAATATGACTGTTTACGCCAACTGTAACAAACGAGCAACAGTAGAATTGCATATATTGATATAATGCATATATTAAGGCAATTCCTATACATTACTTACACAGCGTACAGCTGTATCGTATGCATCACAATGGGCTCCGCACCTAAACATACCCGATTGCTCGGGCATGAAAACTGCTTTATATACAAATATAGGGCAACATGTATCTTTACAGATATACATGTTGCCCACTATATTTATAATTTATCCGAAAGTCAACCGCACAGCCTGCATCGTACATCTAAAGACAGATATAGGCTGACATAATATGAATTGAATATTCAAACATGGCACTATAAAATATTTTGTGTAAATGGAAAATACGGGATTCAAATAGAGTTCC
>ENA-UONW01003743-UONW01003743.1-human-gut-metagenome-genome-assembly--contig:-CS52-NODE-3743-length-12073-cov-5.745632_pt1 | contig 12073 bp, 13 predicted proteins | sample MGYA00242463_ERZ724010 | MGnify/ENA metagenome assembly ERZ724010 | reverse complement strand
AGAACTGAAATCGAACAACGGATAAAAACAGAAAGATTATGGCAAAATATGTTTGCATGGGCGCCACGCTGAAGTGCACGTTCGGCATGGCTCCCTCCTCGCTGATGGTAACGGTCCCCCTGCGACCGATGATCCAGAACAAGCCGAAAGCCACCATCATGGACTTCGCCCCGATGGTCAACATCCTGCCCTTCGGCATGTGCCAGTCACTGAGCAACCCCACGGTGGCCTCCGCCACCTCGGCCGCGATGGGAGTCCTGACGCCCATGCCCTGCATACCGGTAATCGTGGCCCCCTGGGCGCCGGGCGGCAAGCAACTGATCACCAACATGCCGGCCCTGCTGGACAACTGCAAGCTGATGTGCGCCTACGGCGGCAGCATCTCCATCAACATGCCCGGCCATACGTGCGACTCGCAGGGGAAATAATCCCCTGCCCGCCGCTACAAGCCGGACACTCTTTACTCTTCGCCGGTGAACTGGCTCAGGTCTAACTTCGAGCCTTTGTCTTCGCCGCGCGCGGCCTGACGCTCACTCTCGGCCTGCTCGGCCTCGGCCTTCTTCTTCAGGTAGTCCTGATAAGCCTCCTCTATCTGCTTTTCCTTCTCCTCGCGATAGGACTTGCATATATCCTTCATTTGGTCATACACCTTCTGGAGTTCTTCCTTTGCCTCGTCCATCTCCTCGGGCTTGGCACCGGCCAGTTGCTTGGCGATCTTCACGCCATACGCGGCATTTACCGCATCCACCTTGCCCGTCATTTCCCCGTAAATGGTCTTCACGTAATCCATGCCCGCATCGTGCCGGTCGTCGTTCACTTCGGGCATCGTGCACAGGACATACCGATCCTCTTCTCCGTCCGAGGATTCCTCCTCTCCGCTCTCCTCGCCGTCCTCGTCCATCGGTTTCTGTTTGATCTTATAGTCGGGATGTGCCTGGGCCACAGCCTTGCAGATGGCAAACAGGTAATCCTGCTCCTTGGGAATCAAGGCGAACTGATCGTCCTGGGGTAACGCCACATCGGCCACTTCTTCCAGATTCATCCGTTCACCGCCCACTTCGACTTCGACCGTCAGGAGGGCGGCCGGCTCGGCCTTCACACCGAAGTGCATGAACTGGTAATTCATATACACCGCATATCCGTTCATTTTCTGCTGGGCTTCCTGCAACAGCTTATACACAGTCATTCTCATCTGTTTTCCTTTTGGTTATTTTTTATTTCAGTTTCAGTTTCACGTTCACAATGTCATTTCCCTTCAGACGGACGAGCGTCTCGGCCGCCTTACGCCCCTTGACCAGTCGGAGGCGATAGGTGCGATCGACGGGCAGGTTGCGCAGTACGCAGGGAGCAAAGCCTGCCGCGAGGCCGTTCAGGAAGACAGCTGCATCCACTTCGTCGCACGACACGTTGAGCAATCCGTAATCGGCCAGAGGCGAAATGAGGTTCAGCTCCACGCTCTTCCCCGCATCCACCCAGAAGAAGTCGGTGCGCGAGTCCAGTCCCTCCTTCTTCGAACTGACGGCATAAAAGCCCGGCGCCAGCTTTCCCCGCCACTCACCCTGCCCCACCCACTCGCGGTTGAGCCAGATTTCGGTGTCGGCGTCGAAGGCGGTAATGTGCACATCCGACCACCGACCGGACGGAAGCGGAAGGCTGTCCGCAGACAGCGAATCGGGCAAAGCCTCCTCTCCGGCTTCAGGCACTCCCATGCCCGCCCTGCGGAGCGGACGAAGCCCGACGCCATGCAGGTTGACCACCCTGCGTTCGGCGTTAGCCAGCTCCACCCACCGCTCGTGCCAGAGCGAGTCGCCCCGACTGACGGTCAGGCGGTAGCGCCCGGGCATCAGGCGGGCCGTTTCGGCGCGCTGCACACCCACGGGCTGCCCGTCCAGGCAGATGCGGGCATCGGGCCAGTCGGTTTCCACGGTCAGGTAGGCATAATAGGGCTGCAAGACATACCGCTTCTCAAAACGCACGGTGTCGGTCAGTTCGATGGTGTCGGTCAAAGTCTGGTAGAAGGGCGACTCGATGCGGCAGGCATGACGTCCCAGGGGCAGGTAGAGCGAAAGTCGTCCGTCCATGACGGGATGGACGACGGTATCGACGCAGATGATGGCATGGCCGGGCACAATGGAAAGCACCGCCCACTGCTTCTGCTGGCGGTACTCCTTCTCCAGGCTTTCGGTATGGAGGTAGGCATGATAGTGCTTTTTCTTTTTCAGCACGCCGTCGGGCACCTTCCAGGCCAACTGCCCGTAGTCTGGATGCTTGACAGTGAGGAAAGCGGTGCGATGGGGCAGGGTCAGGGTGACCATTCCCTCCCCTTCGGCAGCAGGCACAGGCACGTCGCCCACAAAGAACTGGAAGCCTTTCTCGTTGGTGAAAAAGTCCAGCAGAGCCTGTTGCTTGTCGATGGCAAAGGGCGCCTTCCGCAGGAACGGCTTCCTGTAGCGTCCGAAATCCTCGACGTGCATCCGCTGGGCCATCACGGGAAAGGCCGTCACGCACCATAAAAGTATGATCCACCCGTATCTCATGCGTACTGTTTCTGAAATCATGCCTTGCAAACATACGGAAAAATAACGGAATAACCGACGCTGCTCTCCGATTTTCTTTACAAAGCATCGGCATTATATACCTGCGCCAAATGCCACTTTATGCGCATAACTATGGACTTTAGATTTCTCAAGTAGATAGTCTGCAAGCTGAAGAGGGCAATTTCCAGGCTGGGGAAAGCAGTCGTTTGCCCCGCTAAAAGCATCGCTTTGTCCAGCTTAAAGCACCGCTTTGCCCAGCTTAAAGCACTGCTTTGCCCAGCTTAAAACTTCGCTTTGAAGATGATTGACTTTTCCTGATTTAGCTAGACAGTTTTTTGTTTTATAAACTGAAGCAGTAGACACTTGACTTCCCTTTTAGCCATAGGCAAATATTTTCTCCGTTTATTCCTTCAACGTTTCACAACGATGGTAATCGTCTGTAGAAGAGAGAATTGTAGTGAAACATCCCGGTTTCACGTGAAAGCAAACGATACTTTATCAAGTGAAGGCAACGACCCTCATGCGGAGGCGAACACCGTCCACCGCATGTTTCACAAGAAACCACTAATATACACCGCATTACGGTGAATTTCACAAAGGGAAACGGAAATAGGAGCGTGAAAGGAAGCTTTTACAGGCTTTCATCCAAAAATTATTCCATTCGTTTGGGGGCTTTCCCGAATATTTGCTATATTTGAGCAGCCAAACAACTGAAAGCATCTTGCAATGAAAATGAAAGAAAACGACCCGATACCGACCTTAGCTCCCACATGGGGCGCGGATGTATTTCCGCTGCTCTCCTGGTTCAAGCAGGAGCGGGTAGACCGAGCCAATGTGATGGTAGTGGGTTGCGGTGCTCTTGGCAACGAGGTGCTGAAGAACTTGGCTCTATTCGGCGTTGGTCACGTGGTCGTTGTAGACTTCGACACCATCGAACCATCGAACCTGACCCGCTCCATCCTCTTCAGTCGGGCAGATGCCGAAGCCCGTCGTCCCAAAGCGGCCGTAGCGGCAAAGCGCATTCGTGAGATCAATCCTTCCATTCAAGTGCTGCCACTCGAGAGCGACATCTGCCACGATGTCGGGCTGGGCCTGCTACGTCAGATGGATGTCGTTGTGGGCTGCGTGGATAACCGTTGGGCTCGCTATTGCCTGAACCGCTTGTGTATGCGTGCCGGGGTACCTTGGGTGGACGGCGGCATAGACGGGCTGGAAGGAACGGCAAGGGTGTTTATGCCCGGCAAGAATTGCTATGCTTGCAATTTGGGGCCTGAAGCGCTGAGGGACATGTCGTACCGTTTGTCATGCAGTACGGCCATTCGACGAAATGAACAGGCGAACCGTGTGCCGACCACGCCGGTCATCGCTTCCGTCATCGGTGCCGTAGAAGCACAGGAAGCCATCAAACTGCTACACCCTGATGAACTGGCCAGCGGAGAACTGGCCTCGCTATGCGGAAAGATGTTCTACTACGAAGGTCAACACCTGGCCGCGCGTATTGCAGACTTTACGGGTTACGACGAGGAATGCCCCGTGCACGAGCGATGGGGACCAATAGAAAAAGTAAAACTCACGACCGACAGGCCGATTGGCGAGGTACTGGACAGCCTGGCCGGACAATTGGGATGCCGGGACGTGGAAATCGTACTCAGGGACCACTGCTTCGTGGATTACCTGACCGTACGGAAAGACGAGCAAAAAGTGACCGTCCTGCTTCCCGACTATGCCATTGCCCGCTTTCTGGAAGAAGAGCCCACCTTACGCCAGCTTCCTTTCCACGCCCTTTACCAACATGAGATAAAAACTGTCGACAGGGATTTTCCCTATCGGGACCTGACACTGTCACAGATTGGCATTCCGCCGTGGAGCGTCCTACATGTGCGGACAGAAAACGGCAGCCGCTACGTAGAGCTGGTCGACGAACGAAATTACTCAACCTTCTTATATCAAAACAGACAGGCATGATGAACGAGACAAAACCATTTGATATCAGTGCGGAATTTCTCTTGAATTACCTCTTCCCTGACCACACAGACCAGTGGCAAGCGGAATGCGCCGGCGCATTCTATCGGAACTACAGCCCGGACATCCTGTCGCTTGAAGAGGACAAACGGACGGTACGCCTGGCTCGCGACGGTTTCCTGCGGTTGCTCCCCCAAGGAGTTATCGCTCCCGACAATGCCCTGAAAGGAAAGGGCTTCGAGCAGAAATACGAACAACTCAAAAAGAAAGAGGAACTTCTGAAAGATCTCTTCAAGCCTGTAGACACCCAGAACTTCAGATTCCGACTCCACATTGAGAAAGAAGCTTCACAACTGTCGGACGGGAAACTGGCCCTGTTGCTCAAATACTATTTCGGCTATGACCTGGAGAAGGAAGAAAATCCATACATCCGAAAAACAGCTCCGCTGCTTCTCCTTATCAGCCACCTGCGCGCTGATTTCGATTTCTTGCGAACTCTACTGAAAAGCTTGTTCGACTGTCCTGTAGAGATGACGACCGGCCGATATACGTGGGACGAAGGCTCCGGCTATTCGCAACCCGCCATCACCTATGATCTGATGGTCCCAGACCTGACAACTGAGGCATACAACGAGCTAAAAGAGGCCGTAGATCCGTTTGCCGATTTTATTCGCGAATGGTTCATTCCTTTCGACATGTATTGCACCATTGCCATCAAACAGCATGAGCACCCCTTTGTTCTGGGTAACGCCCTGACATTGGACTACAATACCGAGACATCAACCCATCATATTGACACTAACAGGAACCCATTATGAATATCAACTCAAGAATAGACTGGAAAGCCGGTATGGCAATCTCCGCCCAAACTTTTCTGGAACTGGACGAGAACCTGCGCCACAGACAACAAGCAGCAGCCCGAGCCGTCAATGGAAATGAATTCGGCCTCATACCTTTCACCGAATTCGACAGGCAAGGTGGCTTCGTCCGCAACAAACTGGAAATAGACCACCTGGCTTGCATGGCTCTACTCCCCTCCGGAAAAATCCTGCACATCGATGAAAAGGTTGTAGTGACCGTCCCGCTGGTGTATGGCAACGAATACTACTTGGCCTGCGGTTTCGGCGAAAAGAAAGTGGAATTCGACGTAAAGGAGGTCCCCTTTGTACGGCCGGAATATACATACGGCATCTATTCCCTGAGCGAACTGGAGGGGACAGACCTTTTCCCGGTCATGAAATTCAAAGTCAGCGACGGTATCTTTTCCATCGACGAATCTTACATTCCTCCTTGTCTATATCTATCGTCTGATAATCGCTTCCAACCGTATCTGGAGCAACTCACAAAGCAAGTCAGCTTACTGGCCGAACATCCGAACCAGGAATCAGGAGAAGGGAAACGTGCTTTCCAACGCTATGCCTATCTGTTAAAGAGTTATGATACTCAAGGCAGGACGCGCCCTTTCATCCAACTGACCTACGAAATAGCCCAAGCTATAGACTACTATATCGTTACGCCAAACGCCGAGATGCCTGTAACCATACCGGCTTATTCGGGATATGACATCGCAAACTGGCTGGACTGGTTGGACAGCTATCTGCATAACGCGGCAGGCACCCTCGACAAAGTAGTCCTGGAAGACCACTCCATTGACTTTGACGAGCTGAAAGCACAAATCAAGGCAGAATTGTACGAACAATTGCGCCCTGAACTGTACGAACAACTTTACACTGAACTTAAGGCCAAACTCTATGCCGAAATTTCAGAAGACCTGACTATCCGCCTGACCGACTACATTACCCAACAACTCAAGACTGAACTGCATGACCTGTTGTCGGGAGAATTGTCGGAAGAACTGTACGAAAGCCTGTACAAGAATCTGTATGAAAGCCTGTACAATGCTCTATATGTCCCAGTAGAAAAAGAAGAGGATGAATTCACACCATTAATTTAAAAGAATGTCATGAACGTTTTACTACCTTTGCAAGTAACAAACGGACGTCTGGCCTACGCTTCCAAGTCGCAAATGGCCATCGACGCGTTCATCGAACTGCTGCTGAGCACACCGTGTGGAGGCTGTGGGGCAGATCCAGAATTCGGATTTATATTCAACAACCTGAAATTCGAGATCTTCAACGAGAAGGAAGGGGTCATCTATGATTCATCGCCACAGGACAACTCAAACTCGAAACTTTACGACAAGAAGGTTTCGGGAAACTCCAAAAACCTCAATACATTTGCGGTAGACCTGAAAAAAGCCATCGAACAATACGAGAAAAGGCTGGCTGAAGTTTCCGTTTCCATGACATACCTCAAAAACCAGAAAATGATTCAAATTGTCGTTGAAGGCATGCTTGTGGAGACCAATGAATCCTACAAGTACACAACCAGCATCAACCTCTGGAACTAACTTTCTTCAAGAAACGTCCTGACCATAACTTAAATGAGACAGAAATGAAACAGACGATATTCAATACACGCCAAAGGGCAAAAGAAATCATCAAAGAAGCCATTGCTGTTTGGGAACAAAGCACCAACAGCGAACACCTGGAAGGCATTGAGCAAGATCCGGTATTCTCCCTGTTTCTGACAGCACTGGCCTATCAGGCTAACGAAATCGACAACGAAATCGAACAGCTCAAGGCCGAAATTCTTTATGAGCTGGAACAAATGCTCGTCCCCTACGAACGGACTCACGCACTCCCAGCAACGGCTGCCGTAGAAGTGACACCCAGTGAAAGCATCTCAATCCAGACACTGGACCACCGAACGGTTTTTTCCCTTCAGGGCACATCGTTCACATTTATTCCACTTCTCAGTACACGGGTGTTCAACTGCAAAATATCCTCGATAGTCCGTATGGACAACCGCCGCTGGAAAGTGGGCCTGCAATTCAAGGAACCAGTCAACAACCTGTCTGGCATGACCTTCCTAATCGGCAATCCTCATTTCCAAGATCTGAAGATTTTTGCCAATGGGCACCCGCTTCCGCTTATCAAGCCGTGGGATTACGCCGATTTGCCTCTGGATAGTTGCTTCTCGCTGGAAAACCTGCTCTACAATGAATCCCCCATTTTCCAACCACGCCATATCTGGTTTGATTTATTTGCGAGACAGAACGTACGGCTATTTGCAATAGATACTTACAAGACTCCGTCGGCCGCATCCCTATCAAACGAAAGATTGGAACTGGTTTTCGAATTCTTTGGCATTGACGACCAGTTCTTGTTTGACAAGGAACTGTTGTCTTTGAACTGTACCATCCTGGCCAATGCCTCCATAGCATCTGCGAATCTTTCGTCCAGTTCTCCCATCACGCGCCTGAACGGGGCGAACGATTTTTCAACATACTGGCAATTCCTGCACCTGATCCGACCTGCAGATACACAGATGTTCAAAGAGGAACCCATTGAAATCCGTAAGATGACAGCCAGTCGGTTCAATCCCGAACATCTGGTCAAATTGGCTAGCACGCTCATCAACCGCTTCTCCTCCGATTACTATGCTTTCCAGGGCATCGACACCCTCCGGGAAGGGAACTTCATGGACAGCTTCTACTCTTTGTTGAAAAAGATGTCGGAAGGACTGGCCAAGACCCCGAACATTTATACACCGACTCTCTATCTGATGTTCAAGAACGACAACGGTTCCCGTCCCAAAGACAAAAGTCTCCATATAGACTATCTGGTCACTAACGGTAGTGCCGTCAATGGCTTATTGAACAATAAAAGCCGTTTCAATATCCTGGCAAATGGTTTCTTCGCAGATGTCAAACTGGTTGCCGGACCTATGCCTGGCTTTGACGAGGTGCAGAATATGGATGCCGAAAACCTGCTCGCGCGCTACTACCTGACCACCAACGACCGAATTGTGACACCAGCTGATATCAAGATCTTATGCTATAACGAGCTGGGTACGCGCTTTGGCATCACAAACGACATGATAACAGGCATAAGGGTCAGAAACAACCGCCACACAGAACGCTACCATTGCGGACTGGAGACTCAGGTTTACATATCCTTGAAAAACGATCCCTACATCAAACGAAATTTTCTGGAGAAAATACCGATGACCGAAATGTTGTTGCAAAAAATGATTGAAGTACGAAGCACCAACATCCTGCCGGTTCAAGTCAGCATCGAGATCAGTTAGGAAGGCGATTGGGAAAAATCCTGATAAGTAGAACTATTGAGAACTCTTAATTTATTATTTTTGCAATCAAACAAAGACGTAACAATGGAAGATTTTTTTTAGACATCGTATATAAAGACAAAAAAGTAAGGTTCCGTATCATGAACCCACAGGCTCCCTTGAGTACCCTGATGAATAATTTGCGTCATGCCATCGGGAAAGACGGACGGCTCATCTTCGATTTCCCATCGATAGACCCGACAGGGGCCCCTTTAGACTATTTCTTCGGGAAAGAGGACACAGCGACTCACGAAACACGCGTACTCAGGCCTAGGATAGGAAAAACAGACCAGACATTGGCGGATTACAACGTCAACAATGGGGATACTGTTTTTCTAATTCCTGATCCCTTCCCCGGATAAAGAATCATACACCCTAACAAAATTCAGTATGCGAACATATCCCATGAATTGGCAAGAGTACTCTTCTCAACAATTGAATGGAAGAAATCGGAGACTGCTCCATGAATGGAGCCAACTGGATCGTGCCCTTGAACGACGAAATGAAATGGAGTATCAAGTTAACAGACGTAATGAGCAAGGCCTGCCCACAATGTATCTGATAACCTACCATATCCGCTCCATTTGCAGTGTAGAACAACTTGAACGGTTGAACGAGCCAGGTATAGCCAACAAACCCATTTTCGCTTCAACCTTTCTCATGCGTATCTACCTGCCCGAGAATTATCCTTGTGTGGATGCGCCTGCCGAATTTTATTTCTTGGCTTACGATAAAGAAGGCCAAACAATCCCTCATCCATGGCATCCCAACATACGATATTTCGGAGATTTTGCGGGAAGGGTATGCCTGAATAGTCCTGACACTTACTTCAGCCTGGCTTGGTGTGTAGAGCGAATTGGACACTATCTGACTTATGACCGTTATCATGCCATTCAAGAACCTCCCTATCCGGAAGACTTGAAAGTGGCAGAATGGGTAATCAAACAAGGAGAGCCTCAAGGATGGGTTTATTTCGATCAGCAACCCGCTTTAAAATAAGGCAATAGAATAAGTATTTTCAATTTAAATTCGTATTTTTGTCCATACATTTAAATGCTGAAACATGAAATCCCTGAATAATGTCATATATGTTCTCATCCTATTGTGCTTCAGCTGTAACCTGAAAGCACAAACAGTCAAGCTAATAGAAGTGGCTGGAAATGCCCCATACGTAGATCACATCTCACTTCTATCGGGAACAACCGACATGGATCTTCTGGTAAAGATTAGTTTCAACGAGCCGAAAAACAGCCTTACTGTTCACCTGATATCCTATCGGAAACTGTTTGTTTTCCAAAGCGATGTACGCTATTCGCATGTAGTACGCTTTCATAAGCTTAGGCCCAACAGGCTACCTTATGTGGTGGAATCGGATGAAAAAGCGAGATATAAGATGATGAAACCCTTGAGAAAATCCATCAAACCCAAAAGAAAGCACATCTTCAGGCAGTGGATTGAGTATGAGGGGCTTCAGCCACAGCCGACCGAATACAAGATGGTGAACGACTACATTGAACAAACATTCGACATTCTTCATGAAATGGCCGATGTATCTATCACGCTAAGAGATATACTCGTCATGAGCGAACGAACAAGTCGAAAGAAGATTAAATACGACCTTTTTTTCCAAACGGACTTGAACCGCAAATACAACATTTCTATCAAAAGAGATCCTTGTTTCGGAAAAGAAGAGGAAATAGAGGCTGCAGCAAACCTGGTCGAAAGCATCAAAGAGGGATATGCCACACTTGACCAAAAATTCGGCCTGCACTCCAACCTGAAGGGACCTGAAAGTGAAGAGATATTCAATGAAATGAAAGCGCTCTTACTGAAACAATACCCCAAAAAGGAAGAAACAAATACCTGCCCAGATATCCAATCGAGCATAGAAGCCTACAACGGCTATGTGGATGCTATCCAAAAGATGCAATGTAAATTCCAAGTTATAAAAGAAAAGCAGAGCACAATGCTTGACCTCAGTGCGGACTACATTCTGGCAACAGCCAGACAAATTGACAACAACACCAACAAATGGTTATTGAGCTCAGACGAAATTGAGAAAAAAGACCTGGAAACTGCATGCAAACAAGCTATAACCCTGATTGAGGCGCACGTACAACGAGCGACAGAAATCAACCACGACCAGCAGGCAGCCCTTAACATATTCAACAAAGCTAAAGCTTATTTCCGCCAAACCTGCCAAAAGTGATAACGCGTATGAAAGAATTGAGACATCACATACGGTTGCTGTTCTGCCTATGCATCGGAATGATTTTCTCTTGCAACCAAATTTGGGGGCAGGATGAATCAAACGGTTTTGTTGACGAGATACATTTGCTGGAAATAGAAAGCCGCATGCTCAGTTTTTGTCAGGAACTCAAAGATATTTCCGTCAGGGTTGGACAATATACATCGAACGAACAGCTTACGGAAGTCAGCCAGAAAGTGACAGCAATCGACGCCAAATGGAATACTTATTACCAATCAAGGCAAATCGAAATAGCCGAAGACGACTCCCTCTTGCAGATTGTTGCCGACTATCAACTGAACAAAAAGAACTTGCTGTATTCAATCGCCATCCAAATACACTTCTTTGATACACAAAAAGATTTTGCAGATGCAGAAGTCTTTTTTCAGACACAAGACAGCACTTATGCCAAACTCTATAAAACTGCAGTCGAATATTCACTGATCAAAGCATTGGCTACTGAACTCGAAAAGGTGAAAGGGAAAGAACAGTTGTTGTTCTCAGAAATTCAAAGTCACTATGACATAGCCAAGAACTTGTCGGAAGAGTTCAAGGACCTCCTTCCCCGTTTCCAGCCGATAGAAGAAAAGTACATTGAACTGAAAAATATATCCGATAAAATACAGGCCTTGGAATACAAGCCCTGGCTACAGCGAATAAAAGACTACTTATATAGCCTGGCCGCAGTAGCTATGATCTTACTGTTCCTCAATATGCTGCAAGCCAAACTTAAAGCGCTCAAGCAGGCACGAGAGAACGCAAAGAAACTCCGAGAAATGATGGACAAAGACAATAATGACTATCCGACTATCTAATGAAATTTATAATCCGAAAATAATCTGCAACAATGAAAAGCCGCCACATCATATCGCTTCTGTTAATGTTACTCCTCGCCTTGTCGGGCTGCAATCAATTTAACATCACCAACAATGCGTCCAAGCAAGATTTGAACATCAACATCACTAAAATAGAATTTGAGCCAGACTACAAACGCTTTCATCTGAACGTAGAGATAAACGACACCCTCACGGCAATGTTGCTGAGCACCAGCGCCGACAGCATTCATTTCGAGACAAAAGAAACGTGGACTTGTCTTCCATATATATTCTCTCCGGAGCAATTCCGTGCTCTGTAA
>ENA-UONW01003737-UONW01003737.1-human-gut-metagenome-genome-assembly--contig:-CS52-NODE-3737-length-12087-cov-5.705037_pt1 | contig 12087 bp, 8 predicted proteins | sample MGYA00242463_ERZ724010 | MGnify/ENA metagenome assembly ERZ724010 | reverse complement strand
TGCACGGCGATTTGGACGAAGAGAAAGACTTTGAACATATCTGCCACGAAATCCATACAAAAGTATACGGATGGCAGGGAGGTAAACTGAAACCCGAATCACCTTACAAATAAATTCGGTGCGGCGGAAAGCTTCCGCCGCACCGAATTTTCTTACCGGCATCCCGTATTCCCGGGTCAATCCGTCTCGATACTGTTCAACAAGTCTGCCTTTCCCTCGTTGATCAGTTTCAATATCAATTCGCCGAACAACGTGTTTTGCCAGGCAAACCATGCACGGGTAAAGTTCTTCGGGTCGTTCTTATGAAAAGACTCGTGCATGAATCCCGTATCGGCATCCGTATTCACCAGCATTTCCACACAGGCTTTGATTTCCTTGTCGTCACGGCTCGTAAAAGCTTTCATCATGATGCTCATCGGCCAAATCATATCGTAACCGACATGTGGCCCGCCGATACCTTCGCCCGCCGTCCCCTTAAAGAAATAAGGATTGTCCTCGCTCCATATCAGCTTGCGGGTATTCTGATACACCGGGTCGTCTGCCGGCACGTCACCCAGATAGGGCATGGCCAACAGACTGGGCACATTGGCATCGTCCATGAGCAAACGGTTGCCGAAACCGTCCACCTCGAAAGCATACACTTTTCCGTAACGGGGATGATCGTATACGGCGTATTTCTTCAAGGCGGCCTCCACTTCATCCGCCAATTCACGACATTCTTTAGCCAACGTCTTTTCATGGTTCACCTCGGCCAATATCTCGGCTGCCTTACGCAAGGAAGTCACGGCAAAGAAATTGGAAGGCACCAGAAACTGAAACGTGGTGGCATCGTCGGAAGGACGGAAAGCCGAGGCTATCAACCCTACAGGCTTCACCGGATTGCCCCATCCGTTATTGGTCACGGTGTCGAGCGCACGCTCCGTCTTGCGTTGGAAGTGATAGGGGCCGTTCCCCTCCTTACGCTGCTGTTCCCGGAACGTCTGTAGAATGTATGCCACGGCTTGCAGCCACTCGTCGGAGAAGACACTGGCATCTCCCGTCACTTTCCAATAATGGTAGGCCAGACGAATGGGATAACACAGCGAGTCGATTTCCCATTTCCGCTCATACACTTCGGGCTTCATATCCGTCATGTCGGACGCCCAATAGCTTCCCGTCGCCTCCTTATTGAAGGCATTGGCGTATGGGTCAATGTTGATACACTTGAACTGACGGCGAATCACTCCGGCCAACATTTTCTTCAGTTCAGGATCCTCATTGGCCAACTGTACGTAGGGCCACACTTGCGCACCGGAATCCCGCAGCCACATGGCATGGATATCACCCGTGTACACGAAGGTGTCGTCCGCCCCGTCGAAGTGGACGGTCGTATCCAGCGTATTCGGGAAGCAATTCTCAAACATCCATGCTAATTTCGTATTCGTCAACAGTTTCTTGGCACGTTGTATCTGCTCCTCTACGGCTTTGGAAGTGAACAAACGTTTTTCGGGCCGATGGCTCTTCCACACACTGACCTGAGTGTTGTCCCGTTCGGCTACATACTCCTGCATTTCAGCCGCCCGGGTCTCTACCGTCATTCCGGCAACCCCTACGGCTACTCCTACAATTTTAATAAGATTTAAGTTCATAACATTTATTGTGAATTAGTATTAAGTTGGGTTATCTTATAAAATAGATTTCCACCGTATGGAAACCCAAAGCACGGAACAAGGCCGTGAACTGATTGCGTGCATTGGCTTCCGCCCGACGCATATTCGACGGCGTCAGGCATTGGCGCAACATCTTCCCGTAAGCACGGTCGTACAAATCGCGGCGTGCGCCATTCGGCCATTTTCCACTCTCATAGAACACCTTCGTACGGGCTTCGTCGATAAAATTCTTGTCCAACAAATGCACGGCAGGCAAACGGAGAGTCACGGTATCGCCATGCGCCTGCGCCCATTCTCCTGTCACCCGGTTCATGTCGATCCCGATGCGGGGAACTCCTGTGTACACAGCCACCAAGCGGTCGTCGGTAAAGAACCCTTTGCGTAACGTATCGGCCACGACTTCAGACTGGACCGACAAAAATTCCCATTGTCCGATTTGTTCGATACGGCGTATCTCCTGAGAGGTAAGCTCGATACGGTCATCAAAACCGGCCTCCACCGATATGCCTCCTTTACGATTCCATTTTATCAGCAGCCCGATAAAGACAGCCAATACGACGGCCACGACCAGCCACTTCAGTGCACTCAACCATTTTCCCATTTCATTTCAGTTTTTCAGTCCGGCCTTCACGTTCCAACAGCAACGGCATATCCGCCGTCGTAAAATCCTTACGGAAGGAAATCACTATATTCTGCTCGTCATAGCCTAACCTCGTCAACATCGGCACCAACACGTGAGCCGCATTCTCACGAGCCATCTCCAAAATGCCCAACTGCGGTACGGAAGCCAGAATCTCGTCTTCCCCCTGACGCGTAAAATCGGCCAACTCCGCAGAAGTGTAGTCCGAACGTGTCAAAGACACAAATTGCTTCACTTCATCGTGATTGATGCGCGAGGAGGTCACGACCACCCGTGGGTCGGGCAAAGTGACCACAATACGGTCGCCCGAACGCAACACATTCTTCTCGTCGAAGCCCGTGAAGTCAATATAAGCTTTCAGAGTTACATCGAGAGGTATCATGACCTTGCGTTCGCCGATAGGAACTTTTACGTCGAACGCCCGCTGAAAGAGATTTCCTTTCACCCGCAAAGGGTCGTCCTTCAACACTAATTTATGGACTTCATATTCGGCCGTATAAAGACGGGCACACTCCTTTACCTGCATAACCAAAGAGAGCGTATCGACCCGGACGGCTTCTGCTTTCGTCTCTTCCCCGCGACAAGCCGACAAAAGAGACAGGCACAAAACTATGACAAAGTAAAACGTTGTTTTCATTGCAAATGCTTGGGGACTTCAAAGATAGACATTTATGGACTAACAGGCAACAAAAGAAGACCTAAAAATATAATAAACCGGCTTGTCCAACTCACCTTTTTTTTGTTCCTTTGTGAAACTGTTGAGAAAAAGAAGAAAATGCAGACACATTTCAAATTCCTATGTATGGCATGCACCGTACTGCTGTGCTACAGTTGCGGCGGAAATAACCCGCAAACCACCAGCGGATACAGTGAATATGAAAAACCGGACACGACAAATTCCGTGCAGGAAATGAAAGACTATCATTACAGTGCAGAAGTCAAAGTCGGACAAACGCGATATACGTACGACATCGTACGGGAGGTAAACGATACGCTTCCGTTAGTGACGGGGGACGACGGCGAACGCTATGCCGACAACTATATCCGGCTGCGCGTGAACCGCGAAGGAAAAGAAATCTTCAATAAAGTCTTTACCAAAAACCACTTCAGAAGCTATATGGAAAAAGGATTCATATCCCACGCCATTTTGGAGGGAATGGCCTTCGATAAAGCGGACGGCAACAACCTGCGTTTTGCCACCAGTGTCAGCTACCCGGCTTCGGACATCTACATCCCGTTGTCCATCACCATCTCGCCCGACGGCAGTTATCAAATTACAAAAGATGAAGTCCTGGACACGGTGGTAGCCACAGACTCTACGGAAACGGAAGAATAATCCGACAAACCACGATGCCCGGTCCAAGTAAGCTTAGGCCGGGCATCGTGGTTGTTCCCTCTCAACAAGAGAAGGGAACGTTATTTCATCAACTTTTCCAACTGTAATTTCAACTTCGGATCGGAAGGTCGTTTCGCATAGGCATCCACGATACGTCCATCCTTATCCACCAATACCACGCGGGGAACAGAACGGATGTTCATTCTTGCCGTAAAATCGGAACGGAAACCTCCGGGCAGATTCAAATTCAATACAGGTGATTTCCCGTCTTTCTCCGACACCATCTTTTTCCACAGTGCCATCAATTGGTCGCCGGTATCCAACGAAACGGACAGGAATTGAACCGGACGGTCTTTGAATGTTTCTGCCAGACGGTCGAAGTAAGGCATTTCCGCACGGCAAGGAATACAACCGGTGAACCAAAAATCTATGACTACCACCTTGCCTTTCATGTCGGATAAGGTATAAGCTTTCCCGTCTTGGGTATAAGCCGTAAAATCCGGCATTTCCATCCCCCTGAGCAAATCTTTGTTTTTTTCGCGCAAGGTAAGGTACTGTTTTTCTATTTCCGCCAAATCCTCCAAAGCTTTCCTGTCGGTAATCAACGGACACACATCATCTACATATACATTGAAATCGTCAGAGAATCCCTTACGTAAAGTGAATCTCAGCATCTCCACCAGAAATCTCGAGCGTAGCTTCTCGTCTGTAATGCGCTCCGCATAAATCGGAAGATAATGGGTGGCGGAAACCGTCAAAAAGCCTTGTTTCTCCATCTCTTCCATAGCATCTTTCATTACGGAGAACCATTTGGGCAGGCAAAGAATAAGGGAATCTCCGAAGGTAAGCGTTTTCAAAAAGTCATAATAATCCCGACCTGCACCGGCTCCATGTCCGAACATTTGCATGGTACGGGCATTCAATCTGAGGTTCAGAAACACAAAACGAAGATATTCTTTGTGAACCGCCACAAAGTTTGCAGGCAAACCGGAGCCGTCTAATAGGCCGTATAGCTCTCCCAACTTCTCTTCATTATAACGCACCCACTCTTGAGAATAAGTTTTTATGGGTTCCGGAGCACGGCCTATATAACGATGTTCGTCCAAGAAAGTCTGTACCCGGGCTTTCGTACCGCTCCAAGAAAGTTTTTCCCGTCATACTGTAATTCCAATGTGTCTCCCGGTTCCACGTATAAAGAGTAGAAATTGGAATTGGCATCCACAAAGCGATAATAACAAGCACCGTCCACGACCGGTTTCATTACGGTGGTTCCGGGAAGAACCTTACGATACCCCGTCGTATCTTCCGGTTGCAGAAACACGTCTTCCGTACTTTTATTCTCGACCGTTATATACACTTCTTGTGCCTTGGCCCCTACGGTCCCTATCACCGTCAGGCATAAACCGCCGACTAAGCTTATCAATCTTTTTCTTTCCATCGTCATTTACTATTTTGAATCAAATTACTCGTCTGCATAGCCTTCAATGGGAACGGATACGTTAGCAAATGAGACGCAGGAGACAAAGTATAGGTTTTCCCTTCAATCACACGTGTCTGCGTCTCGTTGAACTCCGTAGCAAAACGTCTGAGGTCAAAGAAACCGTTACAAGTGAGGAAAAGTTCACGTTTACGTTCCTCGCGTACCAAACGTAATGCTTCTTCCGCATCGGTCGGCGCAAAAGGCTGATAGCGACCGGGAACCATACGGCAGGCACGCAATGTTTCCATATACCCCATGGCTTTAGACAGATCTGCCGCGTTTCCCTTACGGGCATAACATTCAGCCAACATCAGATAGACTTCGGACAATCTCATCCCGCCGGGATTCCACTTGATAGCCAACGTTGAAAAGTTACTGTCACCCGCCGGAGCCGTCTCGTGCTCGGCCTTGTAACGGATGCAATAACGATAGCGCAAATCCGCATCCTTCTGGAAAAGATCCAGCACTTGCTTGGGCACGTACATAGGATAAGGATCGGTATAAGTGGAACCGAACTGATACAACAGTTGTTCCGGGGCATCATACTCAAAAGGTATTCTCGTTTTCCATACATTCTCGACAAAGTCGTTCACTCCCGCATACTGAGGTTCGTCTATCGCCATTTCAGGGTATCCTGCCGCCACAAGCATCGGAGCAAAAGTGTTATAGCCTTCCGTCATATCCCACAACTCGTGCCCGGCCCGGGCGGCCTCCGCAAGTGCGGAATCGCATGCTTCTATACATTGTTCGAACTCCCGTCGGAATAAATGTACCTTGGCTTTGAAAGCGTATCCGAAAGTCTTGTCGGGACGAAACGAATTTGTAGCCTTATGCGGCAAATCAGGTATAGCCGCTTCTATGTCGCGCTGTATAAAATCATAGGTATAGCCGACCGACTGCTGTATCCCCACATCTTCCAAACTCTCGAACATCTTTTCCCTGACAATGATACCGTGAGTCTGATAGGCCGTAGCAGGATCATAAGGGCGGGCAAAAGTGTTTATCAAGAAAAAGTAATTGTATGCTCTCAACACTCGTGCCTGAGCTTCTCCCATCCGTTTGTCCTCTTCCTTTCCCTCGGACGAGGCAATACCGTCCACCACGACATTGAATTTCGTAATACGGTCATAACATGCATTGTAAGCAGCATTCTCTATCATATCCCCGGCACGATCGTACGACTCGTCCCAGAAATAGGCTACCGAGTTCAACGGATTGGTATAACTTTTCAACTCTTCGGCCTTATACCAACTGGCCTCACCGGCCAAAATCCAGCTATTCATCATATCATATTCGGGCGACCTGTCCTCTATCAATCCCAAATAATCTTCGGTAGATTTCAGCAAAGCCTTACCTTTGGGCGTAATATCCAAATAGTCGTCGCAGGCCGCTAACGTTACGACCATGCCGATACAAGCCGTCCAATTTCTTATTATATTCCTCATCATTTGTTCTTTTTAGAATTTCACATTAAGCCCTAAAACATAGCTCGGCATGATAGCGTCCGTACGGGTTCCAGTATTTGCATTGAAAGCCTCGGGGTCAATATCACGCTTGTTGGCAGCCCAATAACACAGATTGTCCACCTGAGCCTTCACTGTTATGCCTTTCATTTTCAGTTTCGACACAAGTCCCTGAGGCAAAGTGTAGGACACTCCGATATTCCTCAGTTTGATGAACGAAGCGCTCTCCGTATTCACATCGGCATATTTCCAATGATAGTTGCGTTCCCCTACATTGGTATGCAGTCCCATGGCCGGAATATCGGTATCCGTATGTTCCGGAGTCCAGCGGCGTGAAATATCTTCGTGAATCGCTCCTCCCTCGATAGCATTGTATGGATCATAAAGCGTTACCACATCGTCACGCAGAGCATGGCCGGTATAATAAACGACTTTGGCAAACACATTCAATCCTTTCCAACGGAAATCGAGCTGCAATGCACCATTCCATTTCGGAGTAAGTTGCCCCACACAAACCACGGCATTCACATTACGCACCTGTTCTATGGAAATGACATTGCCGTTTTCATCGTAAACAGACGGGTCACCGGTTGCTGTCAAGCCCGCATAACGATAGGCATAAAGAGAGTTATAAGTATCTCCCATCTTATAGTTGGATGTAGGCTCACGCATCATATCCAATGCATCAGTGGGTTCATAATCCACTTTCTTGATTTCATTCTTATTGTAAGCAGCCGAGAAAGATGTGGTGAAAGACATATCACGCTTCTTCAACCAATCGTAAGAAAGAGAGAGTTCCACACCATTATTCTGCATCTCTCCGTTATTGGCACGTGCCTTTCCATCGAATCCCAACGAAGGGTCTATGCTTTTATTGACCAACAAATCCGAACTATAACGCCGGTATACATCAAAACTTCCCGTCAATCTGCCGAGCAACATGAAATCCATACCGAAGTTCAGCGTAGAGGTCTTTTCCCAACGCAACGAGCTATTGGGAGGAGTCTGCAACGTAGTAATGGGTGAATTCGTATAAAGGGAAGTAAGGTAGTAAGCCAACAGATAAGGAGACGAGGTCTGGTCTACATTTCCCGTAATACCATAAGTTAGGCGCAGTTTGAACATGTCCAACCAATCCATTCCCGCATCTTTGACAAAACGTTCATTCGTCACATTCCAACTGGCCCCCACCGACCATAAGGGACGATAACGATATTTGGGGTCCGTACCGAAAAGATCCGCCTGTTCCACACGCACGCTCCCGTTCAGAGAATAACGGGTGTCGTAGGTATAACCGGCATTGAAATAAGCTGATACATAGCGATGCATTTCTTCATAGACGTTCAAGACCTCACTTCTGCGCCGCAAAGCGGAATAGAGCCCTCCTTCCACTCCGTCTTTCGACAGCGTGGCCCAATCGACCATAGAATATGTCAGGCGCATGTCATCATAGCCGTAACGTTCGCTACTTGCCGAACGGTTCTTGTCCTGCCGTATTTCTCCTCCCAACAAAGCAGAAACATCATGCTTTCCGGCAAATTCTTTTTTGTAATTGAACTGCCCCCGCAAGTTATAGTAACTGGCATTCGTATTACCCGTGAGCAAATGTCCCCCGCGTGGAATATGATAAGTCAGCGTACCGTCATCGTTGCGCGATGCAAATTCGTTGAGGATGGAACGCATCATATAGGAATTTTCCTCGTCATACTCATTGGTTTCGGCATGGTTCCGTTCATACTGGAATTTCAGCTCCAAATCCAAATCCTTGGTAATGTTGAAATCCGTATGCAAGAACAGTTTCAGATATTGGCGGTCGGTCTTCTTGATGTTATGCTTGGACTCTTCCGCTGCGTTGAACCCCATATCGTAATATCCGTCCTGTGTGGCCAACTGTTCAGCCAGCACTTGATTATAAATATAACGATTCACCGGCTGGCCATCGTCGTCGTAAAGACGGTCATAAGGCATGGCGCTGGTATATCCCATTCCGGAAGCCTGACAAAACTCACTTCGGTTGAAACGGGCATCCATCCCTAACGTAAGTTTCATCCAGGAAGCTACCGACAACGTATTCTTCAGATAAAGTGAAATGTTACGGGCTTCGTCGTACCGGTTGTACTGTCCGAGTTCCTGATAGCGCGCCGAGAAAAAAAGGTCGTTCTTCCCCCCGCCTTTCGAAAGCGTCACGTTGTAATCCTGCGTCAGATTCAGGTGTTGCAGCTTTTTGCGGTACTCCCGGCGATAGTCGTTGCCACGCAAACGGTCCAGTCCCGCATTCACCTCTTCCTGTGTAATTTCGCCCATGGCCATACGGTAGTAAAGCATGTCCACTTGTGTCATATACGCCGGACTCGATTTGGCCGTCATCGTCGAGAAATAAGCTGTAGGGCTCTTGATATATTCCGGGTCGGACAGCAAGTTGTCGCGCTCCAAATCAATGATGTCGCTCGTCGAAGCATAGTGCATGTAGTCGAGCGACGGCAAAGGTTTGAGGTAGTAACCTAACGACACATTGACATTGAGCTTGTCGTTTTCAGCCTGCTTGGTCGTCACGACAATGACCCCGTTGGAAGCACGCACACCATATAGCGACGTTGCCGCAGCATCCTTCAACACCGTTATGGTTTCCACCGTCTCCGGATTCAAGTCTTCCAAGGTCAGACTGCTCGGTTGCCCGTCAACCACGAGAAGCGGAGTCGTGCCCACGGCAAACGACGAAACTCCACGAATGCTCAGTTCATTGTTATAGGTACTCAGGCCCGGAGCAATACCTTCCAGTTTCGCCACAAGGTCGGGCGCCTGCACTTGGTTTAAGTCCTCGCTATTGATAATTACGGCCGAACCGGTAGCACGCTCGCGCGAAATCGTCTGGAATCCGGTCACAATAAGCTCGTTCATTATACGTTCTTCTTGTGCCATACGGATATTCAATTTCTTTCCCGGCACAGCCTGGCGTTCTATACTCTCCATTCCTATATAAGAAACGACCAGAGTAACTTTCCCCATGCCATTGACCGGGATTTCAAACGTGCCATCCATTCCGGATATGGCACCCGTATCGGTCCCTTTTATCCGGACCGAAGCACCGGGAAGCGGCTCTCCCATGTCATCAATAATCGTTCCTGTCACTTTATACCGACTTGTCTGGGTAACTTGTCCCGCCATTTCCGGAGTTGCAGCCTGCACTACGGAACAATACGGGTGTCCCACCCACAAAGTCAACACGCACGCGGCATGGCCGCAAAATGGTAAAAACCTGTTCTTACACATCTTAATAATTGTATGGGTTAAGGTATCACGATTTCTTTTATTTGCACATGGCCTCCCGTTCCAATCCGAACAAAATACAGTCCGGAAGGCAAGTCTTTCACGGAAATATCTGTTTTGATTCCGGCCGCAAGAGAAGCGTTACGCACCACCATACCCGACAAGCTGATGATAGAAACTTGTCCGGCTTGGGGCACACAGAGTGTCACCTGAGCTTCTGCGCGCCGATAAGTGACTTCTGAAGCCCATTCGACCTCTTCTACCGAAGAACCTTCGTCCACGACCGTCAATGAACCGGACGAAAATGCCGTAGCATAGCCGTCATCAAAATAAAACACGATATTATACCCGCCGCCTAAAGGCAAATCTACCGTTTCAGAGGCCCAAAACGTTACATCCGTTACCGATGGTTTGGTTAATTCCAAGAGCCCGGAATAGACTTTCACACCGGTAGTCTCCTCTCCCGTAGCCGTCTTGCGGAATATTTCGGCATAGATACGTCCTACAAACGGTATCTTAGAAGAGGGTTGAGACACTTCCACTGTCACACTCCCATCACGCCGATTCAACTTAAATCCGTCGGAAGGAGTCATTACACTGACCAGAGGTTTACGCGTAGCCTTCACCGTAACGCTCTCACCCAAAGATATACTGTTAGCCACCGTCGGTTTGGCATAAATACCGTTCACACTGCAATAATACGGAGTCAACTGATAATCGACAGCCGCCATGCCATCTAAATTAGCCAATACATTGACCGTCACGTCTTCTCCCGCCTCACAATAAGCCAACGAAGCAAAAAGAGTATCCACTCCAGCCTCTTCACTCTGCATCCGTATGCCGACCCATCCTTCAAGTCGTACAGCCCCCGGATTCGTGATATGAAGCTGCCAAGTCTTCAGGCCGGTCGTATACAAAATACCCGGTTGGAAATCTTCAGCCAAGGCTATACGAAAATCAGGATGAATTTTCTCCATCGTCACAGTCTCGGTTCCTATCACAAGACGAAAAGCAGAAGCATTTGCCTGTTCGGCTTGCATGGGCGACCAAAGTCCGTCATCACCTTTATAATACAGTCCCACTTCATAGGAACCTTCGTCCAAAGAAGACAAGTCCAAAAAAGCAGTGAACCATTGGGCGTCATTGTTGGAAGGTACAGCCATTTCGCGCTCAACGGTAAGGGGCACCACGACCCCGTCGCGATAAATGCCGGCACAAACCGTCGTGGCGAACGCAGCCACCGTCTCCGCATTGAAATAACATCCCACTCCGATACTTTCGTCGCGTCCTGCTTCGACCACGCCTTCACTTACGTATTCGTAGCTGGGAGCCGGCCGGCGGGCATAAAGCGACGAGATATAAAGCCGGTTCGGCTGCGGCGTTGAGGTACTTACCGGCGGTTGGATACGGCATACCATAGTTTGGTTAAAAGCATAAGACCCGTTGGATCCTCCGATGCCCTGCGTACTCGGATTCATAGCCGAAAGGGCATAATATCCATCACTGGAACCACCCCATCCCCAATTAAAATGAAACAGCCCGTCTCCGTCGTAACCATCGCAAAGAAAAGCATGGCCGGCCTTATTATTGAATCCTTCATAAAGCACGGGACGACCGGCTTGCAGTTCGTCGACCAGTATCTTCACCCATTCGTCATAAGGGGTAAGCGCACGGATATGACGATGCATATTGGCATCGTATCCCAAGAAGTCCCGTAAACCAATGGCTGCATCCTTCAGGAAGGCCGTACTTTCACTCCTTGAGTAAGCCATCTTACAGGCATATCCGGCACAAACGCTCAGATTGGCCACGGCATGACGCTGCGCTTCCGTACCCGAGGCATAAGGATAATAGGCAAGCATATTATCCCAATCGAAATCCGGACACTCATCAAAATCAAACTCACGGTAAACCGACTGTTTGCGGTCATAATATTTTATATATCCCGAAGGACGCTGAGGCCAACGATGATAATACATCAACTGTGCCATGGCTGTGGCCACACATCCCACGACACATCTTTCGTCCGACTCGCCGGATTCGTTTTCCGTCGGACAGAACAAATTGAACGGATCCGCCTGAGTCCATTGGGTCTGCAACATAGGCTGTATGACATCCGTCGGATAATCCGTTTTCCGAAATGCGGAAGCTTTACTCTCCGCCCCGTCCTCGGGCATATCTTTCAATAAGGAAATTTCTTCTTGATAACCTTGCAGCCAACTTTGACTATTGGCAGGAAGGGCGTCGGGAGT